>Ga0307420_1000052_pt1 | contig 50604 bp, 42 predicted proteins | sample SalMarWE160240MG_2_FD_202167 | JGI IMG/M metagenome (GOLD analysis project Ga0307420, IMG submission 202167) | Salt marsh sediment microbial communities from the Plum Island Ecosystem LTER, Massachusetts, United States - WE1602-40 | ecosystem: Environmental > Aquatic > Marine > Intertidal zone >... | reverse complement strand
TCGATATCCACAACCCGATGCAGGCTCTAACCAGCCTGATAATCCTTACCTGCGATTTGGTCTCTGCAGACCGAGCCGCACTTTATGATTTCGATAAAACAGATGCGGGATACACGCCTCGCATCGCTCATGGTCTTCCGTTGCGCGACCTCGGACGGGTTGCACCTAGCTCTGACCACCCTCTCTTACAGCAAGTCTTCTCCTCAAAACGCGCAACTTCCACGAACGGCGATACCGGATCGCTCGGCTTACCCCTAGCCCCCGGCACTGTTGCCTGTGCGCCTTGCTTGAGCGACGACAAGATCATCGGTTTACTTTTTGCATCAAAGGATCAACGCGATCCATATGGTGAAGTCGATTTAGAAACACTTGAAGTCCTTGCCTCGCGGGCGGCAGAGGTATTTACCTTAGCCCAACAAACCACCAGCCAGAGTTTCCTACTGCATAAGCTTTCTCTGCTCTACCAAGCCAGTCATGCCATCACCGGGACACTGGATCGGCAAGAAGCAATCAAGCAGACTGCAGCTCACCTCTTAAAGGCGACATCAGCCGACACTTGTGAAGTATTCGCCTTCGATGAAGGTAAGGGAGAGACATCCCGTTTCCGGCAACAGCTAGGGAAATCAATGCAGCAGACGGTTGTCTCTCTTGTCGCTGACAAAATGCCGGATTACCCAGTACATCAGAAGGTTCAAAAAGAACTTAAACCTGAGGTCATAAGCCTTACGCCTCCTTCGGGATCCGCGAAAGATATCGCCATGCTGGAAGCGGAGGGGATTTCCACCGCAGCGGTTTTCCCGCTAGCTACACGAAACGAATCCCTTGGCCTGGTCCGCCTTCTCTATAACAAGGGGGGACACGATGCAGATGAGCAGGAGCTGGAACTCGCTCAGGCGATAATCAATATCGGTACTGTCGGGATCCAGGATGCGATCCATTTCGAAACTGCTGAAGCCCGAGCCAGCCAGCTGCAAGAATTGAGTTTAATCGGCAAGGAGATGACATCCACGCTTGACTTAGAAGTAGCTCTCCAAAAAGCGATGGAGCAATCCCAAAATCTATTAAAAGCAGAAGCGGTTGTCCTCTTCCTGCTCGACGATAACAGAGAGAAATTAATATTAAAAGCTAGTGGTGGCGCGCGGATGAGAATTCGCGATTTGACAATTCGGCTGGAAGAGGGGATCGCAGGATGGGTCACTCGCAATAATAGTCCTTTGATAGTGAATGATGTTCGCACGAATCCCCTGTACCAAAGCGCGATCGACGGCCAAACTGGCCTTCTGACCACATCAGTCCTTTGCGTACCGCTTCAACAGCGAGGCGAGGTCATGGGGGCAATCCAGGCCATCAATCACCCTCGCGGCGCATTTACCGAAACAGATCAGCAATTGCTGACTTCGATTGCTTCCTGGGCTGCTGTTTCCATCGATAATGCCAGCTTATTCCGAGATGTGACCGATGAACAATCGCGCCTTGAAACCACGTTGATGGAAACAGCAGACGCGGTAGTTCTGACGGACATCAACGGTCGTATCATCCTGATAAACCAAACTGCGGGACAAGTCTTTCGAATTAACCCTGATCTGGCAAAAGATCGCTTTGCATCTGAGATTTTCGTCAATCACCCGCTTGGTGAACTACTAATGGACGATGAGATCACCTTCCCAACGAGCGTCGAGGTAACGACGCCCACAGAACGCGTTCTCTATGCGACCATCAGCGAAATCACAGACGTGGGACGGGTTGCGGTTATGCAGGATATCACTGCACTTAAGCAGATCGATCGAATGCGCTCTCAACTTCTTGGCACCGCCGCCCATGACCTGAAAAACCCACTCAACGCGATCCGGCTGGGAGCAGATTTACTCAACGACGCCGAATTGAGCGATCAGCAGCGCAAGGCGCTGAACATGATGCAACGCGCAACTGACAGCATGATAAACCTCATAAGCGGCTTGCTCGAAACGATCCGCGTGGAGTCAACCTCGAACATCGCATATGAACCATTCCAGCTTCACGAATTAATCCGCAGCACAATCGAGGATTTAAGGCCACTCTTCGATGCAAAGAAACAAAAGGTAATTTACAAACCGCCTGATGAATCACTATTGATTGTAGGGCATGCTAATCGCTTGAGTTCCGTCATGTCGAATCTCCTGAGCAACGCGATAAAGTTCTGTAAGGACGAAGCGCAGATCGAGATCAAGGTTCGCGGGGGTGACGATGAGGTAATTATCAGTGTAATCGATGATGGACCTGGCATCCCCGAAGACGAAATCCCTCGTGTATTCGATCACCTCTTCCGCGGACGGGTTACAGTGATGGATCCGAACAACCCTATTGATGGCACGGGGCTTGGATTGGCTCTAGCCAAAACAGTCGTCGAGCAGCACGGGGGTCGAATTTGGGTCACGAGCAAGGAAAATGAGGGGAGCACATTCAGTTTTTCCATACCACGAGAGCGCACTCCGAAAACTGGTTCACTCCGAAAAGAAAACGAGTAAATAGCCCCTCAAGCGGAAGAATAACTTTCCCTGAAAAGAAATCTTCAAGATATCCGCGAGTCCTGCCAGATATCGAAATCCTCCGCCGTAATCCAAATCGCCTATGATCGATTGAGGATGGATAACCTTGGCATTTAAAGACGTGATTTATGGAACCGTCGGAACACCCCGTTCCACCCCTAAAAAGCCTGGAGGGACTATCGGTACGATTCGGTACCTTTCTGGACTTGAACTCCATGCGTTCGAGATTGGCTGGGTCCGCTCTGTGAGAGTTTCTGAAAAGACTTGCGCGGCAATCAATCAAATCGCAGATGAAATGGGAATGCACCTAAGCGTTCACGCGCCGTACTACATCAACTTGAACGCCGATGAGGAGGAGTGGCCGAAGAGTCGGAAGCGCCTGATGGACGCCGCATTCTATGGGAACCTCGCTGGAGCGACGGATATCGTTTTTCACCCTGGCTCCTACTTTGGTCAACCTCCCGAGGATGTCTTGCCCATTGCGATAGAAAGGCTGCAGGGTTGCGTAGACGAGCTGCGGAATCAAGGAAACCTGGTTGTACTGCGCCCCGAGACAATGGGGAAGAGTGCCCTGTTAGGGTCTCTCGACGATACGCTCGCATTGTCTAAGGAGATCGAAGGTGTTGAACCCTGTCTCGACTTTGCTCACCTTCATGCGCGAGCAGGTGACGGCTCAATCAATTCATACGCTGAATGGGCAGAAATTCTTGAGCGATACGAGTTCATCCTTGGAGGGAAGTCTCTCACACGCCTCCACTGCCATCTTTCTGGAATTGAGTATGGGAAGAAGGGCGAAAAGAACCACCTGATGCTGAACGATTCGGATTTCGATCTCGATGCTCTACTCCGGGCGCTCAACGCACACAATTGCGGGGGGCGGATCCTTTGCGAGAGCCCACAAGACATGGAAAAAGACGCTCTGCATATCATGGATGCCTGGAAGAAAGTCTCAGACGAAGCTCTTCAACCCGATCACGGATCTGCTTCGTGATGTCCTAACCTGCCTGGTTGAAAATGGCCGGGACGTAGCTCAACCAGCCACCCCAAACGTTCCGCGTAACTCTATCCATGATTAAATAACCGTCGAGCTCATACCCCCTATTTAATCAATCAAAGATCCTGTGGGTGCAGATCCGCAGGATCTTTGTAACGAGAAACGGGGTGAAGCCTGTTATTGATATTTAGGCAGCTAACTCGTCTGCAAGATGGGAAGGCGATCCCGAAGCCCCTGCGGACGAATATCGCCCATCTGTTCAGACCTCTCTGCCGGGATATGACCCGCACCCACGATCACAGCGTGCAACTCACCGTTCCCGGAATCCCTTCCGATGACGATTGAGATCATGCCCAACTCAAGATCACCGAAACCATTTACACTTCCATCTCGAGACTTATATTTGGTTGAACTATCCACGGAAAAAGTCTTCTGATCCCCAGAACGGGTCTCGACAGTAAGAGAATTGCTTCCCAGCGAGATGATCTTCCCGGTGGCATTAACGACTTTGGGGCGTTCAGGACGGTCTTCAGGAATTCCGGCCAGCACCACCAGAGCTTGATTGGTACCATCTTCCATCCTAATCGCGCCCACCATGGCGAACATCCCACGCTTAAGATCGTGGATTCCGGTTACCGATCCATCGCGGCTCCTGAAGTTCGTCCGCTCCCCGGTTACGAAAGTAACACTATCGCCTTCTTTTGATTGGACGGTAAAAGTTACCTGTCCAGGGACAACTCCCGTGATTTCACCTGAAGTGCGGAAAACCCGTTCACGGATATCTCTGCCTGGAGTCCCTGCCACCACAACAAGGGCGACGATTCCCTTATCTTCTGTGTCCGCTGCAGTAACGAGGGCAACCTTGCCAGGCTCTAGATCGTCCAACATGGTCACGTCCCCATCACGGCTGCGGAAACGAGTGCGATCGATGACATTGATTGTCAGAATGCGCCCATCAACCGTGAGGAATGTAAAGTTAGTTTCGCCAACCTCCTCAACCTCACCCTTAAAGCGCATTAAGTCGGGCAGTTCTTCAGGAGTGGCGGCAAATACGACGGAGGCGTTTACCGTCCCATCACCACGCTCCTGACCCACGACGATGGTCCTCATGTCAACGACTAAATCCTCAAACGCTTGAACGGAGCCGTCGCGGCTGCGATACTCAGTGTTGCCTGTAACATGTACATGAACATCGGTGCCACTAAGCGTGCGGACAGCGAACATATTTCCGGGGAAATCCATGTCGACAATAACCCCTGCAATCCGCAGCTGGTTGTTCGGCGCATCACCTTCAGCATAGGCAACGCCCACTATTCCCAGAGTAAGAGCAGCAGTTACCAGAATGATTCGCAACCATTTTTTTTTAACATCACAAACCTCCTTATATTTGACTACACACATAGCATCAAGGAAGCGCGCGAAAAGATCATGTTGAACATGTAAAAACGCTGTAAAGTCATGGGGGGATTGTTGAAAGTGCTTTCTAAATCGAAATTCCAGAAAAATTGAGGGTTAATTATCGGGAAATAGAAGCTCCTCTTTTCCAGTTAACTTGTCATGGATGCGGTCGATTATGGTGTCGAGGTGCCGGGGTTGGTGGACGAAATCCAGATCGTCCGTGCGTATTGTCAACACCGGGCAGATATCAAAGCGGTTAATCCATTCCACATACAGGGATTCGAGGAGCTCAAGGTATTCCTGAGTGATCCCCAATTCCATGTCTCTGGCACGCTGCTGGATACGCCCCATGAGAACAGGCACGGGCGCCTTTAGATGTATCAAGAGGTCCGGGGAAGGCAGGTTTCCCACGACAAGGTCAAAGACCTTGCGGTAGTTCTCGTAGTCGCGATCAGAAAGTGTCCCTAATCTTAGAGCTGCCCGGGCGAAGATCTCCGCGTCCTCGTAAATTGAGCGGTCGATAATCGTCGAAGCGGGAGAGTCAGCCAGGGCTAGATGCTGTTCTGCACGGTGGCCAAGGAAAAAGATGTTAAGGTGAAAAGCCCAGATTGCCATATCGGCGTAGAAATCAGCGAGGTAGGGATTATCAACCACAGATTCGTAGGCAGTACCCCAACCTAAACGCGCCCCCAGCTGCTCTGTGAGGGAAGTTTTCCCAGACCCGATGTTTCCGGCGACAAGCACAAAATGTTTAGCCATTGATAACTACTCCTTGATAGCAAAAATCATCATGTTGACTCCATTATTTAATAGCTTATCTAGAAGCCAATAGCACATGGCGTCATTTTAGATTTTCTCTTCAAGATGAGCAAACCATAGCTGATAAATTTATTTTCAAATGGGGTGCGGTATGAGTAAGACCGATTCGCAACGATGATTTCTTTACAAAAATTCCCAGCTGAGATGGCTCTCAATCTACCTCATAGAAACGTATGTTTGGGAAGGTACCAATACTTAACGAGCAACTCTCAATATCACTTTTGATCGGATGCTCATCTAGGAAGACTCATCTGCTCGCATGAGCAATGAACGAATCTCTTCAAGCTGTTCATCAGACACGTCAAAACCTTCAATTTCCCCTTCCGCACCGGAGACGATCCGTCGTCCAAGTTCTGTGTGAACCCAGACCTTAAGATCTTCCTCGAGCGGTGATCCAACCACATCCTCACGCGCGATCTTGCCATCCTCCATCACCAGAATACGGCTCGTTTCGCGCGCGACTGCAAGGTCGTGCGTGACAATAATAAAAGTCACACCTTGGCTGAGATTCAATTCACGTATTAGCTCCATCAGGTCCTGCCCCGCAGCGCTATCCAGGTTTCCTGTGGGTTCATCAGCAAGAACAAGTGGAGGATTATTCGCCAGTGCGCGAGCTACCGCAACGCGCTGACGTTGACCTCCCGAAAGTTGATTTGGCAAGTGGTCTCGTCGATCCGATAAACCCACCAACTCCAGAAGCTCCTCAGCCCGCGCTCTGCTCTCCGATGCAGTCAAACGGCCGGCCATCGGCACTTCGAGGTTTTCAAGTGCCGTCAGTGTCGGAAGTAAGTTATGCAATTGAAAAATGAAACCAACGGTGTTTGCGCGGAATGCAGCTTTATTTTTGATCTTCGAAACATCCTGCCCACCAATGAAAACCGTACCTCTTGTGGGCTTATCGAGCGCGCCGAGGATATTCAGGAGCGTACTTTTACCGCTTCCACTCGGCCCCATGATCGCGAGAAGTTCTCCATTCTTGACCCGTAAATCAACCCCATCAAGTGCATGGATCTCCTCACCATCACCATATACCCGTGCTAAGTCGTTCGCTTCAATGAGCCATTCTTGAGCAGCGTTCATCATCAACCCTTATCCTAGTGGTAAAACGAAGCCTTTTCCTAGTCAACGCTATTAATTCTCAATCTCGATATCTACAAAAGCTGTCATCCCCCACCTGACTTTCTCTGGAATTTCGTTCAGTTCAAGTATCACTTTATAATTCACCCCTGAACCCTCATCCGATTTGTTGGCAATGTAAATAACCTGACCCTCAACTACAATGTCTGCCAACGCGTCAAAAGTGATGCTTGCATGGTCGCCAATCTCAATTTGGGCAGAATCGATCTCGTTCAGATCCGTCGTCTCTACCCTTAAAGTCTGCAGATCTGCCAATACAACTAGTGGTTGCCCTGGCGCGACCCACTCCTTTTCTTGTGTGTAAACCTCACTGATTGTCCCGGCGAACGGCGCTTCCAAGCTGAGTAACGATAGGGTGGCTTCGGCCGCAGATAACTGAGCCTTTGCAGTGGCAACCCGCGCTTCCACTCGCTCGAGGGTCTCGGGATCCGGTCCACCTTTAACCCGTGCCCAATTTTGTTCAGCGACGCTGAGTTCCGCCTCAGTTATAGAAAGCTTGGCATCGAGGATGGCTTGCTGCGTATCATCCGGATGGCCTAAATACCAGTTGAGATTCCTGAGCGTGGAATCGCGCGCACTGCGTGCAGACGACAGTGCAATCAACGCCATCGCCCTTTGTGCATCGTCCTCGGATCGACCAGAAAAGTGGTCGTAATTGTCTTTCGCTCGATCGAACTCCTCCTCCGCAAGCACGAGACTAGCTTGCGCAGTGTCGATCGTGGATTGGCTGGCGCGATAACCTTCCTGCTGAACACGCCAGTTGTATTCTGCGTCTTCAAGCGCATCCTGGGCATTTGCTAAGGCAAGCTGCGTCTGCGCACTCACAAGCTCAGAAGTTCGGAGTACCTCATCCAGGCTTTGGTTTGCAAGAATGAGTTCTAAGTGAGCAGCCTCCAACGCAGCATGCGCCTGTTCTCTCCCCTCTAGAGCCATCAGGGCTATTCCCTTCTTTACCACTTCCCCCTCTTCAACCATGATTACGTCAACAATACCTGGAGTCGGGAAGCTCAATACAACCTTTTTTGACGGGAGCACTATACCTGTGGCACTGACAACAGGCTGAAAGTCCTCCAGAATGTTACTGATGGACTCCTCGGTTACGTCGGGAGTGCCTTGACTACATGCAGGGAGAACGAGAACCGCAGCAATCAATAGTAGATTTAAAACTCGCAAAGCTATTTTTTTAATCATAATCAGCCATCCTTGGATTCGATTTCCGATTTATATACTCCACAAGATGTACTCCTCATTCATAACGCAACGCTTCCACCGGTTCAAGGCGAGTGGCTCTGAGTGCGGGATATAAACCACCAATCAAGCCTAACAGGAGTGCCACTATAAAAGCGCGGACGAAGATCCCGATGCTCCAGATCGGTTGAACAGCCTCGCCGATCATCGGAATTAAGTTCAGTAGCGCGGTCAACCCGAAAGCAATCAAAACACCCATTAAACCACCAATAAGTCCCAAGAGCAGCGCCTCACGGAAAATCAAACCCAGTACCCGGAACCGTGACCACCCAACAGCTCGAAGAACTCCGATCTCACGTGTGCGCTCAAGCACAGCCATGAGCATGGAATTCATCACACCGACACCCCCAACCATAATTGCCAGAGCGGAGATCCCATCCATCATGCCGGATGCAACCTCCATATCTGGCATCTGCTCGGCGAACTCACCCGCCAGTGCTGCATGAGTTCCATTGATCGTTGTATTAATCTTATCGACGACTGTCGGCGCGTCATCTGGATTATGAACTTTAACAGCGTACATCGTCACCTTACGGGGACGACCGATGAAAGCCTGGGCATCCCGCAGTGTCATAACGCCCCCCAATTCCTCCCACCCAATCTCGGTCTCATAGATCCCCACAATGCGAAATCGCTGATGGTTTAATTCGATAGTATCGCCAATCCCTTTATTTAACGCCTCGGCGATCATCTTCCCTAACATAATTTGATGATTTCCCTCGATGCGCTGGCCTTCACGCATTACATAGCGGCGAATTGCGTATTCATTGGGAGAATATCCAAATAAGATGAAGAAACTGTTAGTCTCTGGCAGCATTACAGCCGAGAATACGATCCCACTCACATTCTCCACTTCGGGCAAAGCGGCAATTCTCGTTCCGATACGTTGATCCAGAGCGCTCAAACTCGTATCGGCGATTTCGGACTGCCGCACCATGATCTCAGTTCCTGCACCAATCGCCATTGAGTTGAGTGACTCCCCGGCTCCTACGATCACTCCATCTATCGCCATGATACTGCCAGTTGTAAGCCCAATCACGGCGAGTGTTAGGATAGTCCGTGTTGTCCGTTGCCATAGGCTCTGCACAGCCATCCCACCGATCGGGAAACGCCGTACATGCTTGCTAGCGGTTCCACCCTCATAGCGAATCGCCTCGACGGGTTCCAGCAGTGAAGCTCGCCAGGCAGGATACAGCCCAGCGACTAATCCCAATATGAAAACAACCGCAAACGCCTGGATGATCAGGCTGGAAGAGATTGTCGCGGTAGATGCACCAAATAGCTGAGCTAAATCGGAGAAAGCAATCAACGCCAGATAACCAAGCCCTAGACCAAGAATTCCGCCAGTCAGACAAACAATAACCGATTCGGACAGGATCATCCAAAGGACACGTCTGTTTGACCAACCAAGCGCTTTGAGCACACCGATCTCACCTGTACGCTCGTAGACCGCCATCAACTGCGCGTTCATCATCCCCACACCGCCGATTACAATCGCTAGACCGGCAATACCCCAAACGTACCCTTTCAAGGCATCACCCATAATCTGCTTATCAGCAAAATTAGCCGTCCCACTTAGTTCAAGATCAGGCATAACCCTCTCGACGCGTTTAGAGAATCTTTCCTCCAGCTGGGGATCTTTCAATTGAATATAGAAAAGGCTTACTTGACGGGGCTTGCCAAGTAACTGCTGCGCTTCATCCAACGGCAGCACCGCACCGCTATCCTCGAAAACATCTCCTGTTTGGAAAATCCCGATGACACGATAGACTGAGTCACTCAACCGAATGGTGTCGTCTACCGATTTCCCCAGGGCTTCAGCGGCGGCCGAACCGAGAAGAGTCGGATTTCCGGGTTTGCGCAAAGGACGCCTCACATTGAGCTGTTCCCCTTCAATAATCTGGAAACGGTCTAATACAAAGCTATCCCGCGGATATCCAAAAATGAAGAAATAGGGTAACTCCTCTGCAGGGACAAATCCTTGCATCATCCCACTTACCATTGACACTTCCGGCATTGCGCGCAAAGTGGGGCCAACAGTTTCTTCCACCGAGCTGAGGCTGATGTCAAAGGAGTTCGGTTGGCTAATGACGAGGTCTGCCTGGCTGCCCGAAAGCATCGAACTGTAACCAGCCTCCATGCCTTCGGCGAGGGCACCCAGTCCAACAATCGCAGCCACCCCGATGGCGATGCCAAGCACCGTGAGAAAAGTTCGACCTTTGCGTCTAGTAATATTCTTCCAGATCACGCTACAACCTTAGTATGAAGACCTACATTTATTTACCAAATCAATCTCTCACACTCAGCTTCTCTATTCCCTTTCTTTCACGTAGGAATGAAAGTTTGGGTAGGGTATTCGACGTGAAAGCATTGAGACTTTGCTGTCCAGCATGGAGATTAAGGTTCACCCATGATACCGTAAGTATACCGACGGATCCGAGTTTCCTCGTCTTTTGGGGGGAGACCGTCCGTGTTATATCAGAGATATGTCAAGCTATAATCAGATAACGTCATACTGCGAGAGTGAATGGACCCCTCTCAATTTATCGGAAATCCTGCTCCTCCCATATAGAAGTTATCTCTTTACGAATCTATCTGATTTCTCAAATTCGGGAACTAGTCTGTAATCCGACCCCGGGGGGATCGGCATGGTCGACTCTCACGATGACATCCCGGGCTATTTATTCTACTCTGGTCATTCGTGATGAAAGATCGACGCAGTCAAAATCGCGAGGAGCGCAGCAGACTTGGACCGAGACGATCGATAAGCCATCCAAAGTACATTTCAACCCATGGAACCACCCATAACAACCGGGGAACATAAATCGCCCTTCTGGGTTTCTTGATAAGCTCCAAAATTCGTTGGGCTACGATCTCTGGTCGGATGGCAAGACGCTGCAACGGTATAACACCACTCCCGGAGTGTGAAGCCACCTTATTAAAGAAAGCTGTCCTGACCGCTCCTGTTCGGACCACACTCACATGAACTCCAGTATTCACAAGTTCTCTATAAAGTGAAGTTGTAAAGCCATCAAGAAATGCTTTTGTTGCTCCATAGAGCGCCACCCCCTGACTGGGAATACTGGCGACTATCGAACCGACATTGATGATATGCCCGCGATCATTTTTTTTCATCTCTGGCAGAAACTGAAGCGTAAGGCTCGTCACTGCCTGAATATTAACCGCGAGCATATCTCTTGCCACACTCCAGGGCATCTCGTCCCCAAACCCATACCAGCCAAATCCAGCATTATTGAGCAAGACATCGATGGGAGATCCAATATTCTTGACCTTATCAGCAATGGCGGAATATGATTCTTCCTGGCTCAGGTCAGAGCAAATGATATCCGCTGCTCCACCAGATTTCCGGAGTTTAGACCGAAGCTTCTCCAGGCGGTCCCGGCGACGAGCGATTAAGATCAGGTGGTAACCCGCAGCAGAGAGCTGTAGTGCAGCCGCTTCACCTATCCCGCTTGAGGCGCCTGTTACAACTGCGATTCTTTCAGATGCTCTCGATTCAATCATCTTAGCCACTTCAAGCTTGCCCTCGGGATTTACTCAGAATCCATACACGGATTAGCGGGCGGAAGAGGTGAATGAAGAAGCGACGAAAACCAATTCTTTTTTTCACATCCTCGATGTAATCCGACAAAGTCCGCCGTTGAAATTTCAATATCCTCTGACTTTCCTCGGTATCTAGCCAATCGGTGGGATAAGGTTCATCTGTGAAGGTGTCTTCAGGCAGCATTCCAACACCGACTGCTTCCAGCACTCCCTCCACAAGCTCCCGTTGATAAAGCTGGCAGTCAGGTCCGCCACCGATATGCCAGATCTTTCCCCAGATTTCATCCGCCTCCAGACCATTCGCAATCGCCAAACCCACATCCCGTCTGTGGACAAATTCAATGCGATTGTTAAGCGGGACTGTAAACATTGCGGGGTCCATAACAAGACGTGTCGGCAGGGAGGCTCCCAAGCGAAAGATTGCCCATGTTATTCCCGAACGCTGGATCATCTCCTCGCATTCGACCTTGTGCTTTGCATAGTGCTCGATGGGGTGCGGAGTATCGAATACTGTCCGAGGGGGTAGAAGATGCTGGGTTTTCCCATAGATGTGGAGAGAGGAAGAGAACAGGATCTTAGGTGATTGTGGTTGCAGTTTCATGGCATCAAGCAAGTTCTTCATACCCCCAACATTAATCTCCCGCGCCCATTCAGGATATGTCTCACTGCTGACGCCAGTCGCGGAAAGCGTGGGAATAACGAATGCCAAATGGACAACAATTTGAATATCTTGGAGAGCCTCTAGTAAATCCTCTGTTCGGCGCATATCCCCCCAGAAGATCTGCACTCTCTCCCCGTATGATCTAGCGACTCTCTCATTCGCTTTCGTCTTGAGATCAAAGCAGCGAACGTGGTGCCCGCGCGAGAGGAGCGCATCCAACGCGCTCTGACCGATATTTCCAAAAGCTCCAGTAAGGAGTACGTTCATTATTTTCTTACCTCGCAATCATTCCATTAAGTAGGAGTTGCAGCGCCTCCTGGGTTACGTCACGCCAATCCTCTCCTCCCGGATCCAGAAGGCCTTGAACGAGCATTCCAACCGCCAGAGCAATGATGACGCGGGCTGTGTAGTGAGGGGCAATCTCTCTCAGACTCTCCTCATCTATCCCCCGCTGGATAAAGATGGCGAAGAACTCACGATAACGTTGAAACGGTTCGACCGCAGCATCCCAAACAGCCGGGTCTCGAATCGCTCTACTCAAGAATTCAAGAAAGATCGGGAGCTGTGGACCCCCAATATCGAGCACCTGCCCTATGATCTCGCCCATGGAGAGTAACCCCTCTTTGACGTCCACGGTTGACTCATCTATGAGAACGAGCTGCTTATCCAAGCCCTCCAGCCAGCGCTGCATAAGCTCTAAGAAAACTGACTGTTTGGTTTTGTAATGATGATAGAAAGCCCCTTTACTCACTCCGGCAGCATCGCAGATCATTGAAACACTCGTCGCCTCGTAGCCTTGCATGGCGAACAATCGCTCAGCCGCTCCCAGGATGCTTCCTTTCGTTTGCGTTGCCCTTGCTTGCTGTTTCATCATCCCCTCATATTTATACCGACCGGTCGGTATGTTACTTTAATCGAAATAGCCCTCTAATGCAAGGGGTAGAAACTCCTACTTCCTTTTGGTTGCGACTATACCCAGAAAAATCTGCCGATTTTCACCAGCAATGGCGCTGCAATCTTGCAGGAATATACTTTGCGGCGGGAATATGAACCAGACTCACGGTTTGAGTCCAATAGAGTATACAAAATAAATATAGGTTCTCCTTCAAATTACAGAGGTGACAAAGTGGATTTAGCCTGTCCGGCTTCCCACGAAACTGAATTTCTAGGCACAGCGCGTCATTAAACTATGAGCCCAGTTGAGGCTTGGTCCAGCTCATCGAGATCACGCACATTTTAGACGAGCTGCTTGTTCCCCTTAACGATGAAGGAGGGGGTGACTTTAGAACATCTATAACCTCCCGCGGGTTATGAACCTGCGGGCTCGCGATTTCCAGTGAAGCGCATAAGCCATGTGGAAGCCATCAAATCTTCAGACAACCTGCACGGCTTTCAGACTTGCCCAGTACGATTAATGCTGGTTTGTTATGGTAGCCTCTCGTCTTCATTCTCCAATGATTTTTACCAGCACCCTTTTCCTTCTCCCCCCATCAAATTCGCCATAGAAAATCTGTTCCCAGGGTCCGAAATCGATCCGACCATTGGTCACAGCGACGACCACTTCCCTACCCATGATCTGCCGCTTCATGTGCGCGTCAGCGTTGTCCTCACCCGTTCGATTATGGAGGTATTGACTGGTTGGCGCATGCGGTGCAAGCTTCTCAAGCCACACCTCGTAATCCTCGTGCAGACCGGACTCATCATCGTTAATAAAAACGGACGCCGTGATGTGCATCGCATTGACGAGCACAAGACCTTCCTGAATCTCACTCTCGCGCAGGCAGGTGTCAACCTCCGGGGTTATGTTGATAAACGCCCGTCGGCCTGGGGTGTTAAACCACAACTCTTTTCGATAGGATTGCACCGCAATTCCTCCTTTCCAGAAGACAGGTGAAAACCCACGCCCTCAATCACATAGCGCCCAACTATAGACACATCGATCAGGGCTCCAACGGGTCGTCCCTAAGATAACCGACTGTTCACGATAAGGCAGGCAACAACTCTATTCTATGTTGGATTAGGGGAAGATCATACCGAGGACGGAGCACTAAAGCACAAAATCCAGCGCCAAATCAATGGCAGCACAGGTTTTAATTAAGGTAAACCTCGTTTGTGAAGCGTAAAGTTACGCTCAGCACTCACTGAAACCGCACGCGTAGCACTTCCGACAACCCTCTTCATTGACCAAAGCCGCTGCGCCGCACTCAGGGCAGAGATCTCCAATCCGCATCGTCAATTGAGACTCTGGTGGGATTTCTTGGATGAGATTACCCGGAATAATTTCCGGCGTCTCTTCTAAATACGCGGCGAGGGCACGCGCCAACCCATCCGGCAGCGAAAGGACTCGGTTGGGGCCAAAGCCTGTTGGTCGCCCGCCTCCGATTCCGGCAAGTTGTCTAACCACCTCTCCAAGCCGATCTCGTGGCGGAACCGGCGACGCAATGCGCAGCAAGTAGGAGATTAAGCGCCCGATTGCTTCAGACACTGCTGCGGTCTCAGATCCGGCCTTTGCAGTCGTAATAAAAATTTCAAACGGTTGTCCAGCACCACCCCCGTTTTCATTGATCGTCACAAAAGCTTTACCAAGAGGTGTAGTTATTTGATAGGTGCAGCCATTGAGGCGCTGTTCACGCGGTTTCTTCCCTTCCAGCCATAAATGGATTTGGCGTGGCGCACCCTCTTTAGGTGATTTCGCCTCTACCGTACCCTTTGTCTCGAGTACGACTTTCTGGCGCGAGCCCGTGACATAAACCGTTAAGCCTTTACAACCGAGTTCCCAAGCTAGTATGTAGGCTTGAGCGACGTCTTCCACGGTGGCTTCCGCAGGGAAATTGCATGTCTTGCTCATACTATTGTCTACGAACACCTGCATGGCAGCCTGCATCCGCACGTGCTCGTCAGCTGAGATATCTTGCGAGACGACAAATACATCGCGGATCTCCTCAGGTACGGCTTCAATTCCCTGGCATGAGCCATGTTTCATCACCGCTTCAATGATCATCTCTCGTGTTAAATCATCAACCCCGTCTTCAATTAACGCTTGATCAAACATCGGACTTGTATACGTGAGCCGCAGATCATCGCCTCCATCGTCGACATGGCGGTAATATGCAAGAGCGAAGACCGGTTCGCAACCATATCCCTCACATCCAGCGACTGTGGCGATGGTCCCCGTTGGGGCGACGGTTGTCTGAGCAGCATTTCGTATCCCCGTTTGCTGGATCCCTGTGAGAACATCCTGCCAGTGAACCTCCGGCCTCCCGTAATCACGCGAGTAAGGACGCAGCGATTTAGGCGGCTCCCATGTGATCCGGTCTGGATCATAGATGCTGCCTTCGATTACCGAGAATGGACCGCGATCTCTCGCCAACTCGATGCTCGTTAACATGCAGTGGAAGCGGATGAATTCCATTACCTGTCCAGAAAATTCTTGGGCTTCCTCCGAACCGTAGCGAATCCCAATGTGATAGAGCAAATCACCAAGCCCCATAATGCCCAAGCCAATACGCCGTGCCTGTAGAGCGGCTTCTTTAAGCTGTGGAACCGCTGGAACGTAGGCATTTACGCTCACGACATCATCAAGGAAGCGGGTTGCTAACTGGACGCTTTCGCGCAACCTCGACCAATCGATAGATCGATTAGGTCCGAAATGTTCTGCGAGATTGATCGAACCCAGGCAGCAGTTTTCATAAGGGCCTAGCCATTGCTCTCCGCAGGGATTTGTAGCTTCCAGATCGTACAAATGTGGAACTGGGTTACTCCGATTTGCGGCATCCAAGAAAAGGATGCCTGGCTCCCCATTGTGATGAGCTTGCTGAACAATTTTATTAAAGAGCTCGCGTGCGCGAACCCGTTTATAGACTATGAACTCGAGATCCGTTTCGAGAAGTTCGCGATGCGTTCTGGTGAGCTCGCTATACTCCTGTGAAGATACGTCCGGGAAACGCAGCTCCCACCAATCGTCATTTTTAACAGCATCCATGAAGGAATCGGTAACGCCGATCGAGATGTTGAAATTTGTAATCGCATTCTCGTCCGTCTTGCAGTGAATATAGGACTCGATATCGGGATGGTCGACCCTCAAGACTGCCATGTTAGCCCCGCGCCGGGTGCCTCCCTGGGCGATAACATCGAAAGCGCGGTCATATACCCTCAAAAAACCAACCGGACCCGTTGCCTCACCTCTCGAAGAGTTGACCAAATCACCGTTTGGGCGCAATCTTGAGAAGGAGAAACCGTTACCTCCACCGGTTTGCTGAATTAAGGCAGCGTCACGTAGAGTCTGGAAGATGCCTTCCGAATCACGTCCCATGTCATCAGAAATCGGCAGAACGAAGCAAGCCGCGAGCTGGCCTAGAGGTGTGCCCGCACCGGTGAAGGTCGGTGAATTGGGAAAAAAACGCTTGGTGGCGATGAGTTCATAGAAATCGCGTGCGACCGGTTCAACTTCGACGCCCCACTCCTCTTCAGCCAGCGCAACGTTGTAGGCAACCCGCCAGAACATCTCCTCTACCGTCTCGCTCGGTTGACCGTCTTCCCCGCGTCGAATATAACGCTTACTTAAGACAGTGTGGGCATTATCGGATAACTCTACTGCACATAAGCCTTCTGGGAGCGAAGGGGTTCGGTTTATCTCGTTATTTAATTCTACGTCTACTCCTGTTTGATCCGCTTCCAACGTCCTATCCCTCCGATAAAACCATCACCATCATCCCTGCACCTTTAAACCTCAAGGCAGGTCATACACGTAACAATCACATCTCGAGCAGAAAATCTATTTCATCACGAACGGCTTGAAGATCGTCAAGACCGAGGTAGACAATCGCGTAGCGAATGTAGGCAACGTGATCGAGGTCTTTTAATCCGGCGATGACCATGTCACCGACAACCCTAGAGGAGACTTCCGATTTTCCCATCGCCTGGAGTGTCGATTCAACCTCACCTACAAGGCGTTCAATATCTGCTGCCGATACCGGCCGTTTTGCGCAAGCGATGCGGATCCCTTGGTGAAGCTTCTCGCGGTCGAACTCTTCGCGGGCTCCATCTTGTTTTGTAATTAGCGGCGACGCAAGAACCGCCCGTTCGTACGTGCTGAAGCGCTGACCGCACCCTATGCACTCCCTGCGACGCCGGACTCCACCCCGTGAGTCACGCGTTGTATCGATTACACGGGTTCGTTCTCCCTCACAGTACGGGCAGCGCATTTATGCCTCACATATGGCACAGTTGTTCCACGCCATATCTAGGTGTTTCAACGTTGACATCCCCAACTGATTGGGGTTGGAGCGGTAAATTCTAGCATACTGATGAACACCACAACAAGGTAATAAGCACCCTCCTTACCTTAAAACATTTGGTACTTTGGTCCCCCCTTAAAAAGAAACACAACAGACCGTTTCCGGGAGGAGGATACCGGCGACGGTCTGTGTGTATGGATGCCCTTAGAAGGAACCGTGCGGCAAACGGTTCTCAAGGGCGTTTAGGGGTAGGAGTCGACTGGCCAGGCCGAGAGCCCACCCACCTTAACGTCTACGTAAGAAAGCCGGGATATCTAGATCGTTCATATCGAATGCTTGCGGCTGGAATTCTTCAGCGGCATTAGCTGCCTGCCCTTCTTGCGCACGTGCTTCCGTTCGACTGCGCGGCTTGCGCATCGCATGGCGAAGTCCACCAGCACGCTCAAAACCGGTTGCGATTACTGTCACTCGCAGTTCTTCGCCCATACTCGGGTCGATGACTGCACCGAAGATCAAATTGACATCTGGGTGAGCTGTTTCCTTGATGATCGCCGCGGCTTGATTGACCTCGTACAGGCTCAAATCATGCCCTCCCGTAACATTGAAAAGAATGCCGCGTGCGCCATCGATAGTGATATCCAGAAGATGACTTGAAATTGCCTGCTCGGCAGCTACGCGAGAGCGATCCTCACCCGAAGCTCTGCCGACAGCCATCAACGCCGCGCCTCCCTCAGACATGATCGTACGCACATCCGCGAAGTCGAGATTGATGAGACCGGGCACGGTGATCAGTTCACTGATACCTTGAATACCCTGGTGGAGCACATCGTCGGCAATCTTGAACGCGTCATGCAAACTGGCTTTCTTATCCGCGATCTGCAGCAAACGATCGTTCGGGATAACGATTAAGGTATCGACTTTCTCTTTTAATTCCGCGATACCTGACTCGGCAGACTGCGCCCGCTTCGCCCCTTCAAAAGTGAAAGGCCTCGTGACCACGCCGATGGTCAGCGCTCCAATCTCCCTTGCGATCTGGGCGATAATCGGTGCAGCGCCAGTCCCAGTCCCGCCTCCGATCCCCGCGGCGATAAAGACCATGTCGCTGCCTTTGAGGACTTCATAAAGATCCTCTGCAGATTCTTCGGCGGCTTTCTGACCCACTTCGGGGACGCCCCCCGCACCAAGCCCGCGAGTCAGCTTATCGCCTATGCGAACCCTGGTAGCTGCATTCGAAAGAAGGAGTGCCTGGGCGTCGGTGTTTACGGCAATAAACTCTATGCCGGCCAGACCCTCTTCAATCATACGGTTGACGGCATTGCTTCCGCCGCCGCCAATTCCAACGACTTTTATCCTTGCAAATGATTCCGTCTGTGGTATTGGGTTCATCTTCTTCCTCCTCCTCAAACCATGTTTCGTTGTCTCATCTACTCCAGTCCTGTCAAGAGTTTCAGGCCGGAGCAAGGGATTTATCCTGGCAGTAACCGTTTAAAAAAACCTACTGTCTTCTCGAAGCTAAACCTTGGCAAAGTGAAGCCGGCATAACTAAAGCTATCAACCCCGGTCTGCTCTCCCAGCACTTGCGCCCAATAAAGTAATCCCAGGCTGGCTGCGTAAGCTGGTGAACGCAAACGATCGACTAAACCGAGCATACGCTCTGGCTCCGCGGTTCGAACAGGTAAACGAAGCATTTCATTGGCGACATCACGAATGCCTGGTAGCTGGCTTGTCCCTCCCGCCAATACAATTCCTGCCGGTAACAACCCATCATATCCACTGCGTTTCACTTCCTGTCTTACAAGACTAAATAATTCCTCAATCCGCGGCTCGATGATCACCGCCATGTCCTTGCATTTAATTCGGATAGACTGCTCCTCACCGAAGGGACGAACAGCGAATGCTTGATTGGGATCAAAACCTGAAGGTCGGGCATAACCATGCCGCCTTTTGGCCGACTCGGCAGTCTCATGCGGAAGATGCAGAACCTGGGCGATGTCATTTGAAAGATGCTCACCGCCCACAGGGATGACCGCGGTATGCCAGACTGCCCCCTCAATGTAGATTGCGATGTCTGTGGTTCCCGCACCGATGTCGCAGAGCATCACTCCCATTTCTTGTTCGGTCTCGCTCAAGGTAACTCCTGCCGATGCGAGCGATCCAAGGACCCAGCCATCAACATCGATCCCAGCCGCTTCGATACATTTTTCAAGATTGCGCAGCGCAGTGCTGCTAGCGGTTACGATATGGGCTTCGACTTCAAGACGGTAGCCGTGCATGCCGATCGCCGACTTAATCCCATCCTGCCCATCGACAACGAAGGCTCGTGGGATAACGTGTACGATAGCCCGATCGTATGGGATCACAATCGAACGGGCGGCCTCGATCGCTCTACTCACATCATCGCCGCTGATCATCCGACCTGTAACACCCGTCATACCTTTACTGTTAAGCGAGGAGACATGGGGTCCGGAGAGGCTGACCATCGCGGAGGTGATCTCATAACCCGAAGTTCGTTCGGCTTTATCCTTTGAAATCCGTATCGCCTGAGCTAAAGCTTCCAGGTTAACGACACCCCCTTTGCGCATGCCTTTTGATGGCGCTTCGCCGACGCCGATCACCCGCAACTTTCCGTCAGGCGTGGAATGTCCCACGAGCGTACAGATTTTGCTCGTGCCGATATCCAGCCCGACGAAGATCGTCTCATCCAAACCGAGAATCGTTGCCACTAATTCCTTACTCCATTGCGTAAAATGGTGCGTGTTGATCCTCAACGCTCACCAATGCCGCCGGGATGTTCTCCGAAAATAACTTATCAGCTAAGGTGTTATAGATTCGCACCTTCATACGCATATCACCCTCTTCACCGAAGTATGCCTGCCATCCACGTACATCCTTGAAACTCAGACCATGGTCGGGGTCAAACTGCCAAGAACTGACCTCTGGCAGGTGTTTGGACAATACATCCACGGCGCTCAGCAGACTTGGATCGATGACTGGATCATTCGCATCCCCCTCGAAGTTCAAGACTGGTTCTGCACTTATGATCTGCGTCAGATCTGACTGGATACCGTGTTGTATGTACGCAGTGCCATCGGCACTCAGCCACCAAATCCGACCACCATCATTCCACTCCACTTCTGGCTGACGTTCCTCAAGTAAGATCTCAACTCGATTTGGCCATTTCAATGTAACGGTTGCTTCACTCACTTCAGCTGCCTCCTTTAGCCTGGCTTCAACGACCCCTGGGTCGACGAGAAAGGCAGACCGCCCTTCAACTCCTGCCAATGACCTGACCTGCGCTAAACTGAGCATCTGCTGGCCATCGATCAGAGGCATGCCGGCGTAATAGGTTGGTGCTTGTACAAACTTGGCAATCATCCAAAAACTGACTCCCAAGAGCACGATCGAGAACAATCTCGAGCTATAATGTGCCTTTGAAATCCCTGTTAGCTGAATCTCCGTCCCAACATCTGCATTTACGGGTATGTCAAAACGACGCCTTGCCCGTTTGTTCCTGCGTGGTTTAGTCTTCTTAAACCGACCCGCCCGCTCGACTTTCCGGATTGTGCGAACTCGTCGTGCGCGTACCCGGTCCGCTCTGCTTTCAGGAACGCCGAATGCCCTCTCACTGACGCTCATAGCGTTCCCTCTCCCTCAAAACTGCGGAGAAGTCCACTCTTCTGTTCGTGGCGCATCAAGGCCAATTCAATCAACCGATCAAGAAGCTCCATATAAGGCAACGCGCTCGCCTCCCACAGCTTGGGATACATACTGATTTGTGTGAAGCCGGGGATGGTGTTGATTTCGTTCATGTACAGATCTCCCGATACCTTATCGAGGAGGAAGTCGACACGCGCCATGCCCGCGCCATCAATTGCCCGGTACGCCTGAATCGCCAGCTGCCGCGCTTTTTTCGTTGTCTCCTCGTCTAACTCGGCCGGGATTATCAATTCGGAAGCATCATCGATGTACTTTGCCTTATAAGAATAGAAATTATCACTCGGGACAATCTCACCCGGGAGCGAGGCTTTCACATCCTCATTTCCGAGCACGCTTACTTCGATCTCTCGAGCATCAAGCCCCCGCTCCACAAGGATCCTTCGATCGTACTGCGCTGCCTCCATGAGCCCCTCTAGTAGCGTTGAGCGTTCAGTGCAGCGTGTAATACCCACGGAAGATCCCATGTTGGCAGGTTTTGTAAAGAGCGGATAATTCCCCAGACTCTCTGCTTTTTCAAGCACCGCATCGAGGCTCGATTGCAGGTCTGAAGCCTCAAGCACAATCCAATCTACAACCGGTATTGCCCGAGCCCGCATGATGTCCTTAAACAATCCTTTATCCATAGCGACTGACGATGCAAGCACCCCCGCACCAACATAGGGAAGCTCTGCAAGCTCAAACAAGCCCTGCATTGTCCCGTCCTCACCGAAAGTGCCGTGCAGCACGGGAAAAATGACGTCCAGTTCATTTAATATTTCGAGGTATCCACCAATTTCCTGGCGGAAAAGTGCAGCCCTCTCGGGTTCTGGGATCAACATTACTGAATGTAAGGATTCATGCTCTCCAGCCTCAAAGGCTCGGAGTGCACCGTCTCCATACAACCAGTGTCCATCTTTCGAGATTCCAATCTCTATCACTTCGTACTTTGTTCTATCCAGAGCATCAACCACCGAACGCGCCGACATGAGGGACACCTCATGCTCCCCGGATCGACCACCAAAGAGAACTCCCAAGCGCAGCTTTCTACTCATGAAGCCCCTGTCCCTGGCCTGGAAAGAGTAGCCTCTTTCTCCGGCCACTCGCCGATGAGTTCAATCTCGAGTTCAAGTGAAACCCCGAATTTTTCCATGACTTTCTCGCGTGCAGTTTGGATCAACATCCATACCTGATTTGCAGTACCCTCGCCTTCGTTCATGAAGAAATTGGCGTGTTTTGGACTGATCGAAACTGCTCCTTGCTTGTAACCTTTCAATCCAACAGCATCGATCAATCGACCGGCGAAATCGTCAGGAGGGTTTCTAAACATCGAACCCATGCTCGCGCCCGACGGCTGCGATTGCCCGCGCTGTTCCGAATACTCACCCATCTTTGTTTTACATGCATCAACAGTGGAGGGTGACAACTCCAGGACCGCCGACAGAACCACAGAAGAACCTGGATTGCGTTTTAAAACGCTGTCACGGTAGCCGTATTCCAGACGTTCCACCGGCCATTCCTCCACGCATCCATCTCGTTGCAAGATTTTGGCCATCTTCAACACGCCGGCCATGTCTCCACCAAAAGCCCCCGCGTTTCCTACAACTGCCCCCCCAACGGTTCCAGGCACGGTCGCCCCCCATTCCAACCCGGACCAGCCTCGATCGCCTGCCAGCCGCGCAATGGTTCCCAACACAGCGCCCGACTCAGCTTTTACGTACATCGCCTCTTTTTCCTGAAAAAAGTTGATTTTACGCGCACGATTCAAGACCACTACCTCACGCACCCCTCTGTCGGAGACCAGAATATTCGAACCACCCCCAAAAATTCTGAATGGAGCTTCCTCATCCCATAACTGGCGAGTAACATCTGCCAAGTCCTCCACCGAGCGCACCTCAAGCAGGAAGTCTGCCAAGCCTCCAATGCGTGCGGAGGTGTATGGAGCCATCGGCACGGATTCGCCTAGCCGATCACCAAAAAGCTCTCGCAGCCTGAGAGCGATCTCAGGCGAGATGACGATTTCGCTCACAAATGTCGCACCCTATCAATGATCCGATTCAAGAGCTCAAGCTCCGGAACCTCTAGCGGAAGGTTCTCCGGTGGACCAGCGTATGCGAGTTGTGTAGCTTTTTTCGCGGCTAGACGCATGCGGAGCTCCATCCTTCTATCGGCTTCGAAGATGCCCTTTTTCTTCTTGGCCATGCTATTCATCTCCCTCGCTTGCCTTGAGTTTTTCCAACAGTAATCTTCCGACGTTATTCCCGTCTCCTGCACTAAGTGTGATCACAACGGATTTTTCTTGAACCTCATCGAAAAGGACCTGCGCTGCACCCACCAGCTCCGGGATAAAGCGGACATCCCCATGATCAATGCTTTCAGCGATGATCTTCCCGGAGAGAGCAGGATCATCTGCTTCTCGGGCAGCAAAGACATCCAAGACGAGCACTCGATCCGCATCGGAAAAAGCCTGGGCGAATTCATCCTGCAGAGTCCGTAAGCGGGAATAGGTGTGAGGCTGGAAAACCGCCCACACTTCTTGACTCGGGAAACGCTCACGGGCTGCCCGCAGCGTAGCCCGAATTTCAGTCGGATGGTGAGCATAATCGTCGACAACCAGTACGCCTTTCGCCTCGCCCAGAATTTCGAAGCGTCGGTCCACCCCATGGAATTCCGTCAACGCTTCAACCACCCGCTTGAACGCTATGCCAAGATGATCCACGACCGCCAAGGCAGCCAGGGTGTTCTTCACATTGTGCTTGCCAGGGAGGCGCGTCCGGGCTAAACCCAATGTCTCCCCTTGTTTGACAACCAAGAAGTCAGAGCCACCGGCGGTGTTCGGACAAATCTCCTCTGCCCGCCAATCAGCTTCCCTGGACAGACCATAGGTAACTTTCCGAGTAGCTCCTGGCTTTAAACTCTGAGCCCCTTCATCATCCCCACAAATAATGAGGCAATCCTCAACCTGGTCTACGAAGGATTGAAATGCGGCGCGAAAGTCTTCTTCGGTGGGATAACAATCCGGATGATCGTGCTCCACATTCGTTACCACAGCCACTTTAGGCTGCAATCCCAAGAAAGCACGATCGTATTCATCCGCTTCAATCACAAAGTACGGCCCATCACCGACACGAGCGTTTGATTTGAAATCAGTCACCATGCCACCAACCATGAAAGTGGGATCCTGACCTGTCTGCACCAGGAGCCAGGCGATCAACGCCGTCGTCGTTGTTTTTCCGTGTGTCCCTGCTACAGCAATGGTCTCGCTCTCGGCGGTTAAATCGCGGAGGAAGGCATCGCGCCGGAGAACTGGGATACCCAGTTCCATAGCGTGAACGAGTTCCACATTACCCTCCGGAATCGCTGATGAGGCAACGACCAGCGACGCCCCAACGACGTTATCGGCACTGTGGCCATACGTGATCTCAATCCCATCCTTTTCAAGCGCATCGGCATAGATGGATCGAGAACGGTCTGAACCTGTCACATCATATCCTCGTCCGTGAAGCACCCTTGCCACAGCCGATATCCCTGCTCCGCCAATTCCAACCAGATGCACACATCGACTCATACGAACACCACGATGATGAAAACGAACACAATCCCCACTGCGAAATAGAGCTGTGGTATGGGTAAGATCGCTGGAGGTAGGTAGGCGACAAGGTTGAAGATCTGCTCATATAGCTCTGACCCTTCCGGAGGCATCTGAATCCATGCCGTCGGGTAATTTAGATCGTGCAGGAAGAACCAGATCGATCCAAAGAGCAGATACCCGTTTAATGCACCCAACGCGATCCCTAGAAGAACATCCTGGAGCCGCTCGCGCACCAGCTTTGCCTGCAGGGCGCGAATATGTGGAGTCTGGTAACCAAAGAATGCCAACAACCCCAGGAAACCACCTCTAATGATGAATTGCGTTGCCGGGGGCTGCATCACCAATGCTGTGTAATAGGGTCGAATATGGGTTTCCAGAATCTGGATTATGAAGAGCGCAAGGATGATGGCGCTTGTTACAAGCAGCTCCTTTGCCCAACCGCGAACTGCGCCAATAATGGCAAAGAGCGAGATCAAAATCCCGAAAAGGACGACAATGCTAATCATGCGCCCTGCCCCCTCAGCATCACTAGACGTTCAATCTCGCCTGCTATCCGCTTTGCAGCGCCTGGCTTTGATATTTTTCGCATTGCGGTCCCCATCTCTTCAAGTCGAGAGTGATCATGTAAGAGTTCGGTGACCGTAGGCAGTAGGGTCCTTTGGAGATCTTCATCACGAAGTACGATTGCCCCGCCTTTATCCTCGAGGTAAGCCGCATTCACGCCTTGGTATCGCCAGGCATGCGGGTAAGGGACGAGCACTGCCGGTAGCTCAAAAAGCGGGTATTCCCCGATCGTGGCCGCACCAGCGCGTGAGACTACCAAATCCGCTGCACTTAATGCTTTATCCATCCCCTCATGCAAATATTGATACGAATGATATCGGCCCGCGTTCATCGTGCTAAGCTTCTCGATCGCAACGGGTACTTTCGGCCAGTCGAGCTCCCCTGTGATGTGCACCACCTGTGCGATCTCGAGTAATTCAGGCAGAATCTCCCAAACAACCTCATTGATTGAGCGCGCCCCCCGGCTGCCGCCGAAGACCAATAAGGTTCGTGTACCTTCTTCTAAACCGAAGATCCGTCTCGCTTCAGCTTTGCCCCTCACAACAAAATCTGTCTGTGTCGGATAACCTGTCACGACGACTCGCTTACGCCCGGAAAAGAACTTCTCCGAAGCCGCCGTGGAGACGTTGATCACCCGGGCAAAGCGACTTATCAACCTTAAAGCCAGCGCTGGTTCGATATCTGGGACAAATACCGCTTGGGGCAGGCGCTGACCCGCAAGCGCCACGGGCACGCCAACATAGCCGCCTGTAAAAAAGAGTGCATCAGGTTGAAAGCGGTTGATGATCCGTTTCGCTGCTGGGATCCCCTGGAGCAACCGGGATGCATTAACTGGAAAGCTGCGTATACCTACTCCATGCAGCCCTGCAGCAGGGATTGCTTCGAACGGGACGCCCGCTCGTTTAACGAGCGCTGCTTCCATGCCTCCCTGCCCTCCAACCCAGAGCACTTCAGCTTTCTCGCTGAGCTCGGCGATCACGGCCAAGGCGGGATACACGCCGCCCCCCGTCCCTCCGGCTGACACTAAAAGTCGCAACATAGCCTCGCTTCTTGGTTTCAGCTCTCTCCATCCGGGATACATTCAGGAGAAAGCCCACTCCGGTTAATATCGTTACCAGGCTGGAGCCGCCGTAACTGAAGAATGGCAAAGCGTTGCCCGCAAATGGCAACAAACCAAGCAAAACCGACATGTTGATTAGAGCCTCCGCTCCAATCCAAAAAGTGATCCCGCTGGCGAGAAGCAAGCCAAGACGATCTTGCGTGCCGACCGCGACCCGGAATCCTCGCCACATGAAAAGGCAAAAAAGTGCCAATATCAACAACGCGCCAATCAATCCAAGTTCCTCACCGATGACAGCGAAAACACTGTCGGTATGCGGTGCTGGCAGAAAACCAAACTTTCCACGACTCGCCCCTAATCCTCGACCGAGTATTCCGCCAGAGTAGAAAGATTGCAGGGATTGCTGGACGTGATAATGCGCTTTTTCAATGTCCACTAACCCTTCTTTGAACTGTATCCAACGCTGTGCGCCAGTCGAGTGAAGACGGACAAGTAAATAACCAATCGCCCCACCCCCCAGAGCGAGTCCTAAAGTCTGTAACATCCGTGCTCCAGCCAGATAGAACATCGTCAGCGCTACCAACCCAATTGTCAGCCCGGCGCTCAAATCGGGCTGCGCAACAATCAACCCTCCAACTACACCGACAATGATGATCATGGGCCAAAAGCCATAGCCCATTTCGCTTAAGCGGTCACCTTTCGATTCCATCCAGACCGCCAGGTAGATCACGAGTGCCAACTTAGCCATCTCCGACGGTTGGACCGAAGCACCAAGAAAGGCGCGCTTATACTCACCACCGAAGTTGATGACCAACACAGCAAAGAGGACCAAAATCGTTGTGGCGATTAGAGGCAGCGCTATTCTTCGCAGCCAATCCAGGGGGAACAAGGCGGCCACCGCCATCGCACACAAACCGACGATCAAGTGCAGGATTTGACGGTTGAATAAGTAATTGTTATCCCCAAAAAGCCGCCATGATACATCCCAGCTCGCGGAGTACACCATCACAAGACCCAGCGCGATCATGATGCCCGTGATGATTAGGAGCCACGGATCGAAAATAAGGTGAAACAACCGCTTACTGAATTTAGACTCAGCAGATGGCGCTTGGATCACAATTCCTCCACTAAAGCGCGGAACCTTTCTCCGCGCACCTCGTAGTTCGTGAACTCATCGAAACTCGTCCCGCCGGGCGAAAGCACTACCACATCCCCCTCTTCAGCAACCTTTGCAGCCGCCTGAACAGCATCCGCTAGGCTTTCGCAAATAACCATGGTTGGTTTGAGACCATCCTTGACCGCATCTTTGATATGGCGTTGAATCTTTTGTGCTGCCTGTCCAAATAAGATCAGATGGTCCACCCGGCGAATAACTTCCTGAGCAAAATTCTCCCAAGGGAGGTCTTTATCCTGTCCGCCTGCTAGCAGAACCTTTGGTCCTTTAAATGCCCGTACGGCTGCCAGGGCGCGATCGGGGGTCGTTGCGATCGAATCGTTGTACCAATCGGCACCTCGGACCCGTCTTATGAACTCCAATCGATGTGGTATCCCCTGAAAACTGCGAGCCGTTTCAGTCATCGCTTCGATGGGCAGTCCAGCCGCCGAGGCTAGCGCACTTGCAGCGAGAAGATTCAAGAGATTGTGCGTTCCCAGCAGAGCAACCTCTTCCACGTTACAGATCTCATGCTCCACATTTCCGGACGTCAAGCGAAGAATCCCTTCTCGTACATAGGCGGATTCTTCCACTTCGGCGGGTTGTTCCCAACCGAATGCAATCAGCCTGCCCTGGACCAGGCTGCGCATCCCCCAGGTGAGCGGATCATCATGGCGGATCACAGCAATGTCATCTTCTGACTGATGGATGAAAATGCGCTTCTTCGCTGCACCATATACCGCCATGGATCCATGCCGGTCGAGGTGATCGGGTGTCAGATTAAGAATCGCGGCGATGTGTGGGCTCACTGTCATAAGTTCCAGCTGGAACGAGGAGAGTTCCATGATAACGAGGTCATCAGGCTTGATCTCATCCAGGTCATTCAATAATGGGCGGCCAATGTTGCCACCAACCCACGCGCGCCTCTCCGAACCCTTGAATGCGATTTCCGCCATGCGACCAACCAATGATGTAGTCGTCGTCTTTCCTGCAGAACCAGTAATGCCGACCACCGGCGCACAGCATGCCTCCAGGAATAATTGCGTGTCGTTTGCCAATTCGATCCCCCGCTCACGAGCTTCGATCGCGATTGGCAAATCGGTGGGCACACCACCTGACAGGAAAAGAGCATCCGTCCCCTCGAGCAGGGAAATTGGATGATTGCCAAGTTGGTATGTCAGCTCATACGCCGCCAGATCTTTAATTGCCGGTCCAAGCTGGTCAGCGCTCTTCTGATCACTCACGACGACTTCAGCACCTTTCTGCGACAGGAATTGCGTTAAGGCTATTCCCTGTCGAGCGAGTCCGATGATGACGACACGCTTTCCTTTCCAATCTCTCACAATGGTCTTCCCGGAGCATATTCCCACACGTCAGGCAGCGATTTCCTGGATTGCCGGTTCGCTCTGCTTCACCTTTTTCGTCTTGTGGGATTTTTTCTTGGAGGTCTCATCTACGCCAATCCAATAGTGATTTGGCATGACATTGCGAGCCTTCCGCACCTTTACACCGGAGACTAGCCCTTCCTGGTTTCCATCTAATGTAGAAGGATGCACCAAGCAATGTGTAGGAGTCTCTCCGAACTTGCCCTGGTAGAAGGTGACAGCTTGGCTCACCTTATCCTCCATCGAACCATTTCCATCGTCGAACCACAGCATTCCAATTTCCATAGCAACACCCTCCTTAGATGTCAGATGAGTGCCAAAGCCACTCCGAACATACCGGAGAGCAGCGCGACCAGCCAGAAGCGCTGCACAATCTGGGTTTCGCTCCAACCACTCAACTCGAAGTGGTAGTGCAAAGGAGCCATCTTGAATAGCCGACGGCCTTTTGTGATCTTGAAATACGCCACCTGGATGATCACGCTAAGGGTCACGCTGAATGGGATAATGGCGATGACCGGCAACAAGACCCAATGCCCTGTCATGAGCGCGATGATTGCGAGTGTGGCACCCAGCGCTAATGACCCTGTGTCCCCCATGAAAAGTTCCGCGGGGTAAGCGTTGTACCAAAGGAAGGCGAAAAGGGCGCCCACCATCGTAAAGCAGAAGCGCACGAGGAAGATCTGTCCTTGAAGTGCAGCGACCGCACCATAAGCAGCAAATGCCGTCGCGGCGATTAAACCCGCTAACCCATCTAAGCCATCGGTCAAATTCACAGCGTTGCTCCAGCCGACGATCCAGATCATGGCAATCGGTACGTACCAGATTCCCAATTCGATAACTTCCGGATAATTAGGCAGGATCATTTCCGGCGGCTGCAACCCATATTTCAAGATCAAAGAGGCCCCGAGTGCGATAACGCATTGCAGTAAGAACTTCCAGCGCGCCCGCATCCCTCCGGCCCCTCGGGGCCTCTTGATCCCAAGCCAATCATCCCAGGCGCCCACAAACGCGAAAAGTAGAAGCGTTATCATCGGCAAGAGTATTGAATTGCCGAAGACATTCAGCTCACTCACGATCGACACCAGGTTTAGTACACCGGTAATCAAGAGCACCGGGATGATGAATAACCAGCCACCCATAGTGGGGGTACCGAGCTTCATGGTGTGCCTCTGGGGACCCTCGATCCGGATCTGTTCTCCAATCTTGAGCAGACGCATGATGCGAATCAATGGACCACCCCAAATCACTGTTAAAAGGAACGTTATTCCTCCTAGCGCCAGAGCGCTGGCAGCATTCATTCGATTTTCTCCAGCGCAGTTACGATTCGATCTAGGCGCATCCCACGAGAACCTTTTACCAGCACGACATCTCCCTCTCCGACTTTATCTCCCAGATATTCAATAACATCATCACTAGTTTCCAACACAACGACTTGGCTCTCACTAAGCCGAGCTGTCCGCGCCTCCGCTGCAATCCACTTTGCCCGTTCACCCACAGTGATCAACAAATCCACTACCTGGGCTGCGCGAGCTCCAACCATGCGATGGCCGCGTTCCTCAAACTCACCTAATTCGAGCATGTCGCCCAAGACAGCTATCTTCCGGCCATCTAGATCGTCAAGAAGATTAAGCGCCGCTATTACAGAGGTCGGGGCGGCATTGTAAGTGTCGTCCAGCAGCAGTGCTCCACTGGTGGTTTGCACAGCAACCAAGCGCAATTGGCTGTGCGTATCCTGCAAACCACCGATAATTTCACTCCAACTCAATCCTTCGACAATCCCAACCGAGGTAGCTCGTAAAATGGTATGAACTGAGTGGCGTCCGAGCAGCGGCACACGGCAATGAATGGCATCTTCGCCATGGTGAACTACACAGCGCAACCCCTCCAATCCCAAACTTTCCACATCACTCGCCCAGAGATCAGCCTCGGGAGAGATGCCGTAATAAAAGATCCGTGCCTGAGTGCGCCCAGCCATTTCTCGCACGAGGGGATCGTCATAATTCAGGATGGCAACACCTTCCGGCGTTGGCGGCAGCGCTTCGACCAATTCGCCTTTCCCGCTCACGATTGCATCCATACTCCCTGCTCGTTCAAGATGCACTTGGCTAATATTGGTCACCACCCCAATCTGCGGCTTTGCGATGTCGCACAGTAGTGCAATCTCGCCCGGTATGTAAAAGCCCATTTCCAAGACTGCGCGTTCATGCGTATCTGTAAGTCGCAATAAACTCAACGGCAATCCAATCTCATTGTTGAGGTTTCCAGGACTGCGCACCGTCTTATAGCGGCGGCTCAGCACATCCGCAATGAGTTCTTTCGTTGTTGATTTCCCCACACTTCCCGTGATCCCGATCACTCGCGCTTCGGACTGTGCTCGCCAGATCATCGCAGCCGTCTGCAAGGCTTCGAGCGTGTCAGCTACCCTCAGGATGATGGGCGGCTCCAAATCCTGCTTTAGCTGCGCCGTTAGTGGCTTCCGCAGGTCGATGCTGTTGGCTTCCAGTGGAACGTCCTTCTCCACAAGCGCAACTATCGCCCCACGCTCAAAAGCATCTGCCACATAATCATGACCATCTTGCGATTCCCCATCCATAGCAATGAAGAGCCCACCAGGGGTCACCTGACGTGAATCGACGACCGCGTCGGTGATCACTTCACCCAACCCGGTGATTTTCTCTTCAGCAATCGCTTCCACAAGATGATGTATTGTCAGCATTGAAAATTACGTCCGTCCTAATCTCCAGCTGCTATCTGCTCCCGCACGCTATCGGGCGGGATCTCCAACATGGCAACAAGGCGCTCTACAACGTCACGAAAAACAGGGGCGGCGACGACAGAACCCCAGGGCGAGGATTCCGGCTTATCTAATCGCACCAGGACCAAGAACCTTGGATCAGCGACCGGACCCCACCCAATAAAGGAAGCGATTGTCCAGCGGTCGTCGTAGCCATTCTCGGTGGGGATCTGAGCAGTACCGGTCTTCCCCGCAATCTCATAGCCGTTCACATGTGCGTACCTCGTTTCGCCCTCGATCGATTGGACCAACATCTCCGTTATAGTCTTGGCGCTCTCGGCCGAAATCGGTCTTCCGAGCGTCGTCGGTTTCGGCCAATACGCACCCTCCGGACCCACAACAGCTCTAACAATATGGGGCTGAACCATGACGCCCTCGTTTGCAACAGCTCCAACCGCTGCCATCAACTGCACCGGCGTCACAGAAATTCCCTGCCCAAAAGAATTCGTACCTAGATCCGCCTCTGTCCACTCAGGATTACGTGGCGTACGCATCTGCCCAGAAACCTCACCGGAGAGATCAATTCCTGTAACTCTCCCCATCCCGAAGGCCGTCAGATACTCATAGAAAGGGGCAATGCCAAGTTTCTCAGAGGCCACATAGGCGAGACAGACATTCAGGGAGTGCTGAATACAACCCACCATCGTCTGCGGTCCCCAGGCGCCCCCGTTCCAGTTGCGGATCTTCACGCCGCCAACCTCAATTAGGCCTCGATCAATAAATTGATCCTCTGGCTCAATCACACCGGCGTCGATCGCCGCTGCCATCGTCAGGATTTTGAATGTCGATCCCGGCTCATATTGCCCTCCAACAGCCGGGTTAATGACGAGCTCATCTTCTTCGGTCTCCAAATCCTCCGCATCGACGCCCAGCTCTTCGAGCCACGGTTCATAGTTATTTGGATCCAGTGAGGGCAAGATCGCCATTGCCAGGATCTCACCATTACGCGGATCCATGACAATGATCTGCCCCGCCTCAGAACCCGAATCTTCTATGGCCTTGCGCAAGATGTCATCTGTCATTTGTTGAATATCCAGGTCAAGGGTTAATACGAGATTGACCCCCGCCGGTGTATCCGGTTGAATCCGCGCTTCTGGAGGGATATAGCCGCGCTCAACTGTGATCGCCTTTCCTCCAAGCCAGTTGTCGTAGAACCCCTCGATGCCGAAGTAACCTTTGCCTTCCTGATTGACGAACCCCAGGACATGACCCGCTAACGCACTGGCCGGGTACTCACGCTTTGGCGCCGGAACTGGCTTCAACCCGCTGAGATCAGGAGCGTCTGGATCCAACAGGAAACTCTTTAAAACATCTGCGGCGACCTGATCTATCGTGATCGGCCAACGTTCTCCACCGTCCACATCGCGCGTCAAGCGAATACGATATTGACCGAGAGAACCCCAATCTGTATTCAACTGGTTGTTAAGGTCCTCATAGGGGAGCGCCAGGGTTCGAGCAAGCACTGCCGCTATCTGCTTCCGGCTCGCCTGCGTGAGCTGGAAAACCTCAACTTCTAAGTAGTACATCGGCACATTCGTGGCGAGCAGGTCACCGTCGCGGTCGTAGATCAAGCCCCGCACCGGTTCGATCTCGTCTTCATTGTCCTCTGCAGCTTCAATCCATGTCGAGAAAACGGGGGCATAGGGACCAAACTGGACCCGGATCAACTGAATGAACATCGCCAGCGCGCTCATCCCCATGATCACGAGCAACACGCTCACCCTGCGATAGGGAAGACTGGTTGGGATCATTGCCTGCCATCTCTCCCTGGTGACGTTAACCGAGATATCCAATCGCCGAGTGTCTCTGTGTATGCTGGTGATAACCCGCCATCGTGTTCAGTTGTGGAGTTTGGCGGCTTTGGAGCAACGAAGGGATCTGGTGGAACGTACCCAGCAACGACGATATATTCGATGTCTCCAAGCTCCGCCGGGCGGAATCCCAACTCTAAGGCTCGCGCTAGCATTCGCTCCGGCGTGGTCAATTCTGCAAGCGTAGCTGTCAGCTCGGCGATCTGCCGCTGCAGTTCGGCTCGCTCTGATTGCATGATCAGCACGCTGCGACCAGAACGGGCGACACGAGCGTTTACTGCGAGGTAAAGACCACCGATGATCAAGAGCACAATAGCGGTCAGCACCGTTCGACTGGTGATCCGAAGTTGGGATCGCCATGGAGTAAGTTTGAATGCTTGTTTTCGACGTTTTTTCACGTTTTTGCCTGCGTCAGCACTGCTCGAATCATTGCTTGCAAGGTTCATGCCGTTGTCAGCCGCTCCGCGACCCGCAAACGAGCACTTCGAGCTCGAGGGTTATGCGAAATCTCAACGCTTTCTGCCCTGATTGGTTTCTTTGTTAAAACTCGCAGCGTAGCTGTATGTTCACAGCGGCAGATCAACTGCTCCGGAGGGCAAATGCAATCTCGACTCTCCCGGTTGAAGAACCGCTTGACGATACGATCCTCCAGCGAGTGGAACGAGATCACAGCTAGTCTTCCCCTCGGACAGAGCAACCCCACTGCGGTTTCGAGCCCTACCTTCAACGCATTAAGTTCATCGTTGACAGCAATACGCAGCGCTTGAAAAGTGCGCGTCGCTGGATGGATTCCTTTTCGCTTCGTCCCTGCTTTACTGGCGATAACTTCAGCTAAATGGAAGGTGTTTTTCAGTGGACGGGCTCGCACAATCGCCTTAGCAATTGCCCGGGCACGAGGATCCTCTCCATAGCGCTTGATCACCTCTGCCAATTCGTCTTGCGGCATATGGTTTACAAGTTCATCCGCCGTGAAATCCCCATCTGGATCGAAGCGCATGTCCAGGGGACCATCGAACCTAAACGAGAACCCACGTTTAGGATCCTCTAGCTGCATCGATGAAAGTCCCAAATCGAGCAAGATTGCATCCACCCGATCCCACCCCAGTGCAAATGCTTCTTCATGCATCGCTGTGTACGACGCATGGCGTAAGCTCACCCGATCACGAAAAGGTTCCAAACGGATTGCTGCATATTCCAGCGCTTTCGTATCAAGGTCTAGTCCGAGCAGTCGGCCATCCGGAGAAGAGCATTCGAGGATGCCCGCCGCATGTCCGCCTGCGCCTACTGTGCCATCTATGTAGCGCCCGCCCGCGTGCAAATTCAGCGCAGTGAGCACATTCTGGTAAAGTACCGGGGTATGTCCACTGGCGGAACCTGCGCCGGAGGACGCGCTCATCGCCTACCCCGCGGAGAGGTCAAATTGAGTAAAGCGACGGGCATTGATATCCGGATCCATTACGTCGGTCAGCTCATTTAACCAAGCGCCTGAATTCCAGAGCTCAAAGTATTCACCCGTGCCAACGATCGTCGTCTCGCCATCTAGTTTTGCGTATTCCCGCAGGAATGGTGGAATTAAAATACGGCCCGAGGAGTCGAGCTGGACTTCCGTCGCGCCGCCGAAGATCAACCTGCGTATCGCACGCGCCTCTGGATCTGTTGTGGTCAGGATCGTCGTGCTCTCCGCTAACTTTTGGAATCTTTCCATGGTATAAACAAGCAGGTTGCGATCGAAACCTTGCGTAACAAACGCTCCCGAGGCAAGAGCTGCCCGGTAGCGAACCGGTATTGTCAACCGGCCCTTGGCGTCGATACTGTGAGTGTACTGTCCTAAGAACATGTGTTCTAACCGTTCCTAAAATACCAGAACGCCGGCGCTAACCGGCGTCCCACTTTCTCCCACATTCCCCCACCAACGCCCACAGTATATAACAATTTCCCCCACCGTTGCAAGCAAAATGGGAACAGATCTTTAGCAGTACTTTTGTCCTATACCTATGCGCAATGGCGACCTTCGATGAGCCAGTTTGGGGGAGGTATCTCCAGCCTGTTAGTTTAGAGATCTGAGCGCGGACACTTTCTCACCCCCACCCAAATCATTTCTCCGCTTCAGAGGCGAAGTTGTAGTGAGTTTTCTGGAATGGTGGTTTATTTGGAGGCGTTCTAAGCCCACGCGAAAAACCCAGGAAGAAAAAAGCACTCCTGAAGTTAGCGCTTCAGAAGTGCTTCAAGACAATTGGCTCAACCTATAAGCCGCGTTCTGTCCGATCCTGGTTCGACGAAACGTCGAAGACCATCATCGGGGCAATCATCCATCTAGACCCAGCGTTGCCGCGGGGTTCAAGCAGCCTACCCGAGACTCAAGAGGAACGAGCAGCTCCTCACCCGCATAAGCGGGTTTTGCCTCTGCTTAGCCTTGCTCCTGGTGGGGGTTGCCTGGCCGCTGACATTGCTGCCGGCGCCGGTGGTCTCTTACACCACCTTTTCACCCTTGCCTCAAAAGGCTTGCGCCCCGAGGCGGTTGTTTTCTGTGGCCCTGTCCCCGGGTTTCCCCGACCGGGTGTTACCCGGCACCATGCTCTTTAGAGCGCGGACTTTCCTCAAGCGGCGTAACCGCCCGCGATTGCCCGGTTGACCCAATTATCACCCTGATCATACCTTTCGCACTCCACGCCGTCAACCCACTATTGGATGCAGAGCGCAGCGAGTGCTGTCGTTAATGGAATATTAACAGGGTTCTTACTTGCTTCCTCTTGAAAGCGCTTACGTGCAGGGCTATAATGCGGTTAGTTAAAGGAAAGAGAACGATGCCCATCTATACCTATCGATGCGAGAACTGCGGGATTCAGTTTGACCGGCAGCAGCATTTTGATGATCCGGCTCTGAAGATTTGCCCTGAATGCAGGAAATCTACACTTCGTAAGGTTTTCCTGCCGGTCGGCATCGTTTTTAAAGGATCTGGCTTTTACGCAACGGATCACCGGTCATCCTCCTGGCAGACTTCACGTAAAGATAATTCAGAAACCAAAGCAAAATCTAAAAAAGAAGTCGAGAGTGAAAAGAAGAGCGAGAAAAAGAACACGAAAAGCGATGATTGACAGCCCTAATTTACCAAAAGAGCCATGGTCACTTCTCATGGCTCTTTCTCTTTAATGATTAGACCGATGTATTGGTTATAGCTGGAATCCCCCCGTCGCTTTGACAACCTTCGAACTGAAGTTGGTCACATATTCAAACAGCTTGTTTCGCAACTCGGCCCACTCCCCCGTGGCAAGTGCTTGCTGCATGACCTCATGATTCTCAGCGACGAAACCCGCCAGCATCTGAGGCCCCTCGCCATAGGTTGTATACCAGGCTTCCGTTGGTTGGACACCCAGCCGCTGCAGGCTGGGGACAAACTCACGAACAAGAAATTCAAAATATTCCTGCTCTCGTCCGGGGATCATATCCCACGTCATTAATAACTTCAAAGCCATCGACCATCCCTCAGTTTTTCGAAGGGCACCCTCGGAACAATATACTCAACGAAGATCATTAACTCGGTGGCATTAGCGTGATGACTTGCGTCTCTTCCGTCAAAGAACTCTTGGTGATACTCAAGGAAGGAAGTGGGTCTTGATCGCTGATCCCCATCTCTTTTAGAAATCCCGCAACCGTGCTGAGCTCTGGCCCTTTCTCCTCGGTTTTATAATGCATTGGAATCACAATGGAGGGTTCGATCAAGCTGATCACCTCGGCCGCCATAGAGGGATTGAGCGCCCCACCTCCACCCACGGGAACCAGCGCAATATTAACAGCACCCAGCTCTTCGATTTGAGCCTGGGAAGGCACGGTCGCCATGGTTCCAAGATGGGCAATGGTAAGACCATCGAACTTGAACACATAGAGCGTCTTCTGCAGAGCGCCGTTTTCCTTCTCCTTCTTCGACACCCTGCGAACACCCTTGATAAAAACTCCACCAATCTCAAATTCTCCGGGACCTTGAATTATCCTTCGCCCTACTTTTACGGCCTTGGCAAAATTGTGCCCAGGTGCATCTTGGCTGATCGTTAATACGTCTGCCTTGAGATTGCGCTTTGGAAGCCCGATTTCGGGGTCATACGGATCTGTCACGATGCTGATCTTGCCGCGCTCGGTGATCCGAAAACACGACAACCCATACCAGGTAATCTCCATTCCACCTCCCCAGTAGTAGTTGGGGGATTATACACGATTGCCTGAGAACAAATCAAAATTTATAATCGCCCGTGATGAGAGGTACACACCGTTGGGAACCACTTGAGATTGGCTGCGGTCTAGTCCGCAGCCTGAGCGCGGATCATATGCGCCTTACGCTGTCAGCCCAGAAAGGGGGGTACTCGGATGCGCAGATTGATGATTACCGCCATCTCTCTCGCCGGAGCTTCCCCTGGAGCCCGCCAGTCCAAATGCGACTCGAGGCCCGCGCCTCTACACTCCACCCTCAGGGGACGCTTGGTTTCGGATTCTGGAACGATCCTTTCAGCCTGTCGCTCGGGCAAGGAGGCGCGGCACGACGGCTGCCGGCTTCTCCACAAGCTGTCTGGTTTTTTTACGGCTCGCCCCCCCATGACCTCGCATTAGCTCCGGGCGTGCCCGGTTCTGGGTGGAAAGCAGCCACTTTACGCACTCCGCGAATACCATCGCTCGCCTTAGCCCCACTCGCTCTGAGCGCCATCGCCCTGGCGCAAATTCCAGGGCTGAAGCGGCCGGTCATCCGCACCGCTCTACAATTTGCGCATGCGGAAGAGAGACTCATCTCAAGATCCCTTGATGAATGGCATCGCTACGAAATTGAGTGGCTTGAGAACGGAGCACGTTTCTCTGTAGATGGTCGAACGGTACTGCAAACTGCTGTGTCTCCCCCTGCCCCATTGGGCTTTGTGACATGGATAGACAACCAATATGCGATCGCTTCCCCCGATGGTGGGTTTCGTTTTGGCGTCCTCCCTCTTGCAGAAGACCAGTGGCTTGAGATACGGGGTGTGGAGGTCATTGATCTCTAGCTGCTCATCACAGTTGCCAATATTTGGCACGATTTTGTGAACCCAGTTTTCAATTTCAGAAGACAAAAAAGATGTTCGCTTGACACGTATAATCGGGGGAAGTACAATCCCTGACCGTGCCGAGGTAGCTCAGTTGGTAGAGCACTTGACTGAAAATCAAGGTGTCACCAGTTCGATTCTGGTCCTCGGCACCTGTCGAATTTTTATATGATTCTTTATGAGACAAGCTCACGCGACGAGCCATCTGCCAATAGCTCAGTGGGCTTTTTTTCATTTAACAATTAAACTGATCTTACAAAAGCGGAAACTGATCAGAGATAAATGAAAATGAAGAAATTACTTAGGTTGTCACCCCTCGGCATTTTGGTTCTTATCCTCGTTTTAGGAAGCGCATTACGTATTTATGGACTAGACCACCAATCGCTTTGGCACGATGAACTTGAAAGCTGGCGCGAGAGCAACTTTGAAACTCTCGATGATGTTCTTCTTTTGGGTGTCCTACCAGATACACACCCCCCATTGTTTCAGTCAGTATTATTCTTCGTGGAGAGGTATCTGGGTGACACAGAAACTCTCTTGCGCTTGCCATCAGCGATTAGCGGTATCTTCTCAATTTTCGCGATCTATTTGCTTGCTAAGCGCCTGTACTCTTCTCAAGAGGGCCTAGCCGCCGCGTTCATGATGGCAATTTTTTGGTGCCCAATTTTCTACAGCCAGGAAGCTCGAAATTATTCATTCTTAATTCTTTCCAGCATATTATCATCTCTGTTTTGGGTGCAACTATTTATTAATAGAAAAAAATCGCGAGAGGAGTCATCACTCCGCACAATATTCGGATATATTCTGGCATCGCTTGCATTAATCTATACGCACTATTTTGGAATGATCCTCCTAGCATTACAGGGGATTGGAGCCTATTTATTCAGCCTGAAAAATCCCAAGAGAATTCTCCAAAACACAACAGCCTACCTGGCTATTAGCCTCGGATATTTACCTTGGATCCCCTCTGCCCTCGAACAATTTACACATATGGAGAGAATTTCTTGGATTGACAAGCCGACAATCACCGTGGTTCCTGCATATATCAGTTTTATATTGAATCGCAGCCATGTTTTAGCAATTGTAGCCTTATTATTATTGGCCTTACTTTTTGTGAATGTTGTCTATGCTTTTTTGAATAATAAAGATCGAAATCTAGCTTCACTCCTGTCGTCTCCTGATTTCATTCTTGGATATTGGCTCGTCATTCCGATAACACTCACAGCTATCGTCTCAGTGGTGTGGAAACCGATATACACACAAAGGAATCTTCTTTTATCGCTACCTGCAGCGTACATTTTGATCTCAAGAGCTTTTCTTTCACTACCTTTTAATCGAGCTGTCAAAGCAATCCTCATATTATTCTTTGGGTGCGCGGCTTTATACCAAATGATATTCATACAAAGTTACTATGTAATCCCCTGCAAAGAGCAATTTCGCGAGGCTGTATATCATGTAGTTGAGAGTAAACATGATCTTCATGCACCGATGGTAATTGGCCAAGCACGTTTTCCAGATTACCTGGATTATTACTTTCAGCGACGAGATACTAACTTGCGCGTGAACATGGTTGTTAATCGAGAGACAGACATAAGCGCCGCAATCGGTGAAATCAAATCGAAAAACCCAACCGCTATATGGTATCTCGCTGCGCACTACAATCCTGATCAAGAATTATTGGAGTTCTTGAAAGCTAATTACATCATAACCGAGCACATTCCATTATCAGGAGCCGAGGTTTGGCTCTTTACAAAATAGGTTATTATCAGCATCACTCCGTTTAACCTGATCTGATACTTAATGTGCATTAAACGCTCGCCGAGGTAGCTTAACTGGTAATGCACGTGACTGAAAATCAAGGTGTCACCAGTTCGATTCTGGTCCTCGGCACCTCGAGCCTCCCCCGCATAATTTGTGGGGTTTACTTACGAGGAATAGAACACGTTCTGCCGATTCAAGTTCTCATTCCAGCTTATTAGAGTCTCCTGAATAGTGCCACGATCCAAGGTTTACACCACTGCCAGCCAGAATCCTTCGGTGCCACTTGAGGCTTTCAAAAGTTCATTGATATTATATCTAAGGCATCTCCTGTAGCCTGTAAGTACACTCAAGAGGTGTAATATGTCCGAGAAGCAGATGAAAACTAGCTGTCAGTGTGCAAATGGAACTCTCAAAACTGAACTTCTTGGACTCCGTGCCAACCGGCTTCTTTTGAAACAGGTTTGACATCCAGGCTACGAATTCCTGCTCAGATTACCATCACCGTTGATTGACTATTTCCATGTATCATAGGATGTAACGATGAAATCCAATAAAGTCATCCATCCGCTCTTGTTCAGTCTCTATCCAATATTAGCTTTGATTGAAGTGAACCTAAATCAAATCAATTTTGATGAAGTCATCCGTTCGCTTCTCCTATCTTTTTTAACGGGGGGATGCATTTGGCTTCTCAGTCGAGTCATATTGAAGAATCCAAATCGGGCAGCAATCCTGGCGACCACGATGATCGCCATACTGTTTTCATCCGGACATATACACAATCTACTTGGCAATTATCATATATTCGATTTGAGGATTGGGAGAACCAGATATATCTTTCTAATGGGAGCCCTTATCCTTGGACTGGTCTTTTGGGGTAGCTTTCGCTACCGAAGTCACTTAGCGCAGATCAATTCTTCGCTCAACGTAATCGCTATCATACTTTTCGCCATCCCTCTCCTACAAATTGCCGTAGGAATGTCTTCTCAACAGCAAATTCCTGACAGTCGAGATAGGTCGAGTATTGGGCGGATAGATACAGATATTACGTCTATGCTCAGTGGGCACGAAGCGAAATCAGATCTACCGGATATCTATTACATCATTCCGGATATGTATACGAGTCAAGGGGTGATGTGGGAGCGGTTTAATTTCGATAATTCTGAATTTATCGAATGGCTTGAAGAGAGAGGTTTTTATGTTGCTGGTTGTAGCCACAGCAACTATCAAAGAACCGTTTGGTCGTTAGCTTCCAGCTTGAACATGTCTTATCTTGATGTGCTAGACGAACACCTCATGGCTACCAGTAAAGATCCTTACGCATTTATGCCCTATGTGAAGGATAATGTAGTACGACAAATCTTGGAGGACATAGGCTATTCGATCGTTGCTGTCGAGACGGGATTCGCCGTGACGGAATGGACTGATGCGGATTTCTACAGATCATTTTCCGGTACTGGAGCTCCACAATTATTCGCAGGATTGAACTCGTTTGAGACATTATTCTTGAGGACAACAGTAGGTTTCCCATTGCTTGATTCCGCAAATCACCTACCAAAAAATTGGAGAATAAGCTTTATCGACAACGCCTATATTAACCATCGCGGTCGAATTGTATTTGCTTTGGATGAGTTAGAGCGTATTAGCGCGATTGTGAAGGGTCCTAAATTTGTTTTTATTCACATCCTGGCTCCTCATCCTCCCTTCGTTTTTGGTCCGAACGGTGAATACGTAGAGCGAATTACACCTTTTACATTGGACAATGATGAGGAGTATTATGCCTGGGACAAGTTTTCAGACGGATACGTGGATCAGTTGAAGTACGTCAACCAGCGCTTCAAAGAAGTTATCTTGGAAATCTTAGCTTCATCGAAATCTGAGCCAATAATAATTTTGCAGGGGGACCATGGAGTTCCGAGACTTACAGAAAACTTGGAAAATGCTGCAATTCTAAATGCGCTTAAGATCCCGAATACTGAGGAGTATTTCTATCCTACGGTTTCCCCAGTTAACACATTCCGAATCGTATTTTCTACGATTTTCCAAATTAATTTACCATTGCTGCAGGACTCCAGCATGTTTTCAAAGTCAAGGAATGATCCATACAATTTCCAAGCGTTCCCCTTTTGGATGACTACTTGCGAGATGAACTGAGAAATAGCTCTTCCGAACACACACACTAAGAATGCATTTTTGGTGGTCAGTAATCCAAACACAATCAGATGAATTCAGGTACCCCCAATTTTTACTGAATATTCCGCTCACACTATTTTGAGGAGAAGAAGCAAACAAGAATTGATTGCCAGGAGACTTTTGAGGATCTCGGACAAGAATTAACTTCCACGAGAAATTCGGTGGCCGGGAAATCGACCAAAGTATGCTCGAAGTACTGACTCTGAAGCTAGGCTCACAGATATTAAGTGTTAGCTGTGGGTTGGGAAAGCAGCGCATCGCAATTTATGATCATCTGGAAACCAAGTGTGAAGTTATTGGCGGTGACGGCTTGGAAGAACTACTGAAACATACGCGCGGAATTAAGTCCAAAGCTCCAAAAGCGCGGAGAGAAAATATGGAGACCGCTAATAAAAGCAGCCTCCACATGTACTCCCCTCACCCCTGATTATAGATGCTCTGCCACCTGATATGACACTTCGTAAGTTATCTGTAAGCCGTCTTAACGTGCTCTCATAGGATTGGTCAATCGGGTATAAATGATGCCTGGCTGCCACTGGACTCCGCGCCTGTCCCACAGAGCCGACCGAGAGAAAATCGGCGTTTTCGCCATCCCCAACCTGGCTAGCTCACTCCTGTTTCCCAAGTCCTGCGCGCAACTGCTCCCTTAGAACGTCTATTGGTTGAAGCTGGCCATCCTTCGCTTCAAAGTACCAATGATCCCAGCCATTACATGGGCTACCCTCACAGAGCTGCCGTGCAGCTTGATGGATTGAACCTTCAAACCCGTCGATTAGAAGATTCCCATCTGGCTTCACCTTCGCCACACACTCACGATCCTTGCGGAAGAAAAGCTGCTGCCCGGCCCGGATCAACCCGAGCTCCAGCAAGCGAGAGAAGGCAACTCGCGGCGCTTTCCGCTTCCGGTCGCCCACATCGAACACGCCCTCCTCGTAAGCCTCTACGTGGATAGCTTCGATCCGCTTGGATGCAATTTCTACATAACCATCATCGCGCTCAATGCCAATCCAATTTCGATGCAGACGTTTCGCCACGGCTCCAGTTGTTCCGGTTCCAAAGAATGGGTCGAGGACGAGATCACCAGGGTTCGATGAAGCCAGAACAATCCGGTATAGAAGCCCTTCTGGTTTCTGCGTTGGATGTGCCTTGCGTCCTTCTATCTTAATTCGCTCCTCGCCCGTGCAAATGGGGAGCGTCCAATCGCTGCGCATCTGTTTACCATCGTTCAGCGCTTTCATAGCATGATGGTTAAAGGAGTATTTGGAATCCTTTGATCGCGCAGCCCAAATCAAGGTTTCATGTGCATTCGTAAAGCGCACACCCCGGAAGTTCGGCATCGGGTTCGTCTTGATCCAGACGACATCATTCAGAATCCAGAAACCGAGATCTTGCATTATGGTGCCCAGTCGGAAGACGTTGTGGTAGGAGCCAATTACCCAGATCGAACCATCTGGTTTAAGCGCACGTCTGCAGGCAGAAAGCCAAGCTTGCGTGAACTGATCATAGGCCGCGAAGCTTGGAAATTTGTCCCAATCATCGTCGACTGCATCTACCCGGGTCATATTAGGGCGCCAGAGCTCAGCGGAGAGTTGTAGATTGTAAGGTGGGTCAGCAAAGATCAAGTCGACGCTGCGCTCAGGCAGCCCTTGGAGCATCTCAACACAATCACCCTGCAGGATTTGATTAATTGGAAGACCCTTTTGGTCATTTGCCATCAATATCTGCTCCTGGTGAGCGAGTGTATGATTTTTCCTGCCATCCCCGCTTGAGTACCAATCGGTTGAAAAATGGTCGTGAATGAAAAGCGGAACATCGAAACCTGTGTCCGCCAACATCGGGACAGTCTACTACGCGATCGCGTTTACTGGCAATTGTTCGAATAGAGGCGCCTGACTTCTGCGCAGGCAAACGACGAATCTTGACATTCAATACCCTTCACGGTATCCTTCGTCCGCAACCTGCGGGTGTAGTTCAGTGGTAGAACGTCTGCTTGCCAAGCAGAAGGTCGTGGGTTCGAATCCCATCGCCCGCTCTCAGAATCTCAGACGTTAACCATGGCGACGTAGCCAAGTGGTAAGGCAGGGGTCTGCAAAACCCTTATGCGCGGGTTCGAATCCCGCCGTCGCCTCAGCATAAGGGTCCTGAGAAAAGAGCGCATAAGGGTCTCCGGAAAGGAGGATACCCCTTATCCGCTTTTTTTGATTCCGGCAAAGGGTCCTGAAACACTCTCGCGGCTAAGGGTCTTGTCTCACAGGAAAAAACACAAATAACCACCAGGCAACACCAAACAACGGCGGGCAATTGAGGCTGGACATGGAGTATATACAATGGCTTGAAGAGGACGTGGGAGTGAAAAAACGTCTTTTCATACGCTAAGATTAAACGTTTCGGAGCTTTAGTACCTAATGGAAATCGTCAAATTACACCATGCCGCGCCATCCTGGCGCGGTGTGAGTTCCCTGGCCTAGCCCGCCAGGGCAGGCGAATCCTGAATCAGGGGATTGGACCGTCAGATCAGGCATTTTAGAGTGACCTTAGAATTTGCGGTTATAAAGAACCTGACAAGAAATAAACAAAATTCTTACAAACATTTACCTCAATGTTGCATTTTGCCAAATCGACAATCAGGTTACACTGGTAATTGAATCTACGTTCCTCGAAAGGTAGCCTGGGCGCAGGAGATAGAGATGGAACCGAAAGATTTGTTTACATCTTGGGTCGAAACCGATCTCAATGTCATTGAAAATAATATCCGTCTTATCATGCACATCACTCAGAGCGATGTAATGGCGGTAGTAAAGGCAAACGGGTATGGCCACGGTGCTATACCCGTTGCAGAAAGCGCTCTTCGCGGTGGTGCAACTTGGTGCGCTGTGTCTCAAGTTGAGGAAGCAATTATATTACGCCAATCTGGGTTGAACTGTCCGCTTCTTGTATTGGGCTTTACACCGAGCAACAGGCTGTCGGAGGCCATCAAACAAGACATCTCGTTGACATTCTGGAGCAAGAAACAAATCCAGGAAATAATGAAATCCGCCCAAGCAATGGGGCAGAAAGCAAAAGTACACCTCAGAGTCGATACCGGAATGGGTCTTCTTGGGGCTCAAGCCGAAGCGGTGGAGGATATTGTGCGCCTCGCATATGGGTTGGATGGCGTACAAATAACTGGGATGTTCACCAATTTTGCTCGGGCCGATGAGCCGGGAATAGACACGACCATTGCCCAGCTTAATACCTTTCTGAACATCCTATCACGTTTGGAATCTGCTGGATTGCGTCCTCCCATCGTTCATGCAGCGAATTCAGCCGCAACCTTGGTGAATCCCGAAACCCATCTCGATTTAGTTCGGATCGGATCCGCAATGTATGGTTTCCATTCTTCGCCAGAATGTCTTTTACCTGAGGGCTTTTTCCCTGCTCTCACGTGGAAGACGCAGTTGAGTCAGATTAAGACGCTGCCTCCGGGACGCGGTTTGAGCTATGGCCATGTATATATCACTCAGCGGAACGAGCACATTGGGACACTACCCGTTGGATACGCCGACGGTCTAAGGAGCTTTGATGGGAATAAAGTACTTATCCGAGGTCGAGAAGTGCCTGTCGTGGGTCGGGTTTGTATGGATCAAAGCCTAGTTCAGCTCGATAATGTACCTGATGCTGAGGTCGGTGATGAAGTCGTGTTAATAGGTCGACAGGGGGAAATGCAGATCTCCGCAGAGCAGGTTGCAAAGCGATGGGGTGTCATCAATTACGAGGTGACGTGTGGCATTAGCGCCCGTGTTCCAAGACTCTATGGTGAAGGGCAATCCCCTTCACTGAGAACGAACTGTTCGTAAAAGAATAAGTCTGGAATGGATTAGATGCTTATATCACACCAGGATTCTTTGCCCATTCCAGCCTGATTCCTGCTTATGCAGGTTACACATGCGGTGAAGATCCACATGCCTATCTCAACCTCTTAAGTATTCTTACTTCACCGCATGTATTCTAGGCAGGTATTCTAGCAAATCAACCAAACTCCCACTGAGCACAATCAAACCATTTTCCAGGACAAATGATCTCATAAAAAATTGATGCGCCATTCTCGCGTTCTACTCGACGAGCAAGTGATCGTTGGGACCTGTTTATGAACTTGTTATCGCTTCGAATACTATTAACTCCAACAGTGGTGCAAGGACCACTGAAAGCTTGTCGGTAAGCATCATTTCCTACCCACTTATAAGCGTGCACTCGACAACGAGTACCTGTTGTTCACCGTCATTCAACGTTCCAGCTTTTCGGCCGAGTTGCTCTTCAGAATACGGGGAGTCGGAGAACTCGCAATCGAGATCGTTTTCAATCCATCGTCTGGCCCTGAAATCCTGAAGTTACCGCGCGTAACTCGTTACTATCTCCAAAACCTTCAGATGAGCCATACACGGAAGTATGTCCACCTATGGGAGCAACTCGAGATAATTGTTTAGCGAGAACCGGATTAGGTTAATAGCCACATAACGACGGTATTCAAGGAGGTACATGGCAATGAACTCAAGCGAAAAGTTGTGCAGGTGCTACAGATAGAATAAGAGGTATCCCCTACTCATGACACGAAACCGTTAATAACTAGTTCCATCCAGCAGCAAATTACGGCGGCTTTCAATCTGGCCAACCAATCGACTGGACTCGTACCTAAACCTTCTAGCTTGCTAAGAGAAACCTGATCCCTATTTCAACACAATCCCTGGCAATCGGTGTAGTCCATCTCAGTCAAGACCATGTTTTTCGAGGAAATCCTTTAGAACGTCCAGTAGATTGGGTCGTCCGATCTCCTGAAGATCGTAATAAACCCTTGTGTGAGGTTTCTTGATATTTATAATGCGACCCAAATCAATGGGAGTGCCGATGACAACAGAATCGCAATCAGTATTGTTGATCGTTTTTTCGAGATCTCTTAATTGTTGATTGCCATATCCCATAGCAGGCAACAAAGTTCCAATTTCTGGATAGCTCTCAAACGTCTCAGAGATCTTCCCTACGGTATAGGGGCGTGGATCAATCAGCTCGGTTGCTCCAAACTTCTGTGCTGCTACAACCCCAGCCCCGATCGTCATCTCGCCATGCGTGAGGGTCGGTCCGTCCTCGACCGCAAGAACCCTCTTCCCCTTCACCACTGAAGGATCATCTATAGACAAAGCAGATGCCGCCTCCACAACAACCGCATTTGGATTTACAGCAGCGATGTTCTTTCGAACAGCTTGAATGCCGGATAGATCTGCACTATCAATTTTGTTAATGACCACCACATCGGCCATCCTCAGTGTAATCTCGCCTGGATAATAACGTAGTTCATGGCCGGGGCGATGTGGATCGGCAACAGTTACTAGGAGATCTGGTACATAGAATGGGAAATCATTGTTTCCTCCATCCCACAGGACAACGTCGCAACCTTTTGGGTCATTTTCGGCTTCATTTAAAATAGCACCGTAATCGACCCCGGCGTAGATGACGTTGCCACGAACGATATGAGGTTCGTACTCCTCCATCTCCTCAATAGTGCATTTATATTTTTCTAGATCGGACAGTTCAGCATAGCGCTGTACCTTTTGGGCAACAAGATCTCCATAAGGCATGGGATGTCGAATCACTACCACCCTCAAACCCTTCTCCATTAATATTTCTACAATCTTTCGAGAGGTTTGGCTCTTTCCGCAGCCCGTGCGAACTGCCCCAACAGCGATCACGGGTTTGGAGCTGTGTATCATCGTATCTTTAGGGCCCAACAAAACAAAGCTGGCACCCGCCGCCTCGACAATCGCTCCCACTCCCATTACGTGCTGGTAAGAGACATCGCTATATGAGAATATGCATTCAGAGGCCTGATAATCTTCGATAAGCTTTGGTAGATCTTCTTCAGAAAATATCGGGATGCCTTCCGGATACAGGGGGCCCGCAAGCTCGGTTGGGTATTTTCGACCCTCAATGTCCGGGATCTGGGCAGCAGTGAAGGCTACCACCTCATAAGCCTCGTTTTTTCGGTAATAGGTGTTGAAGTTGTGGAAATCTCTGCCTGCCGCGCCGATGATAATTACGTTTCTCCTCGACACATCTACCTCCGATTTTTTTCATCGCTTCAAATTTTGATGTCTATGCTCATGGTCCGTAATACAGATCCCTGGCCTAATTCGCCTAGGATTCTGATCCTTCCAAATGATAATCTCCTAATTCGCCCGAATGAATATGTTTAGATGTACCGGTCTAGAAACCCTCGATTTACTTCTGGATTAACCTTCACCGATCCCTTAAGGGTAGCCGTCAGCAGTCCTTCTTTGTGGGCTGCCAACAAATGACGCCACATCATAGAAAGAAACCGGAAACGAATTTCGACGCTATACCTATACGGCAGCTCCAATACTGGTGTCTCGCTTACCTCAAAGCACACCGTATTTATTCAAGTCCAGCACAACAACATTCATATTCGGCAATATGGTATAGAAGCTATACCGAGAGAGGATAGACCGACCGTCGATTCATTGTTAAGGCCATCCCCTCACACTCCAGTATCACCTCGATTGCGCTGGTTGTCTTCATTACCTTCTCAAAACCTGGCTGCACGTCTCCATCGTTCCGGGCTAAAATGGACAATGGCAATAGCGGTGTCTTTCATCATCTACTCAAAAAGTCATAACTCGAACTGCTCAGGATTTTTCCGGATCATAGGGCTCTCCCAGGGTCTTCGGCACTGCTACTCTCCCCACGAATCCGGCAAGAACGATGATCGTCACTAAGTATGGCGCCATTACAAAGAACTGATAGGGAATGGCTGCCCCAAAGGTTTGCATCCGCAGTTGTAGTGCGTCCGCTGCTCCAAAAAGCATGCAAGAAGCAGCGACGGCTATTGGATTCCAGTTGCCGACAACATTTGCAGCGAGGACAACGAACGCCCGTCCCCCTGACATGTTGGGCGCAAAATACCCAAGGTCTGTCAGTGAGAGAGCACTCCCACCCAAGCCGGCGAATGCACCGCTGAGAAGCACACCCACGAATTTTAACCGGAACACCGACAAACCAGCGTGATTGACAGCACGAGGATTATCTCCCACGGCTTGGACATTAAGCCCCCAACCCGTTCGGTATATAACCCAGCCAGACACCAGCGGCAAGATTAGCGCGACCCAGACAATTACGGCTTGGTCGAAGATCACTGGCCCGAAGAAGGGCACATCACGCAATCCGGCCGGGCTCAGTACAGGATATATGGCAACCCGCGCCCTTTCTGTTGGAAACAGCGCAGCAAATCCCATGTTTGTCACTCCGAGAGCAAAAAAATTGAGCGCTATGCCGGCGACAAGATGGCTAGTATTACGATTCACAGTGAGATAAGCCATAATGAGCCCCAAGAGCCCGCCAGCCGCCACAGCGCAGATGGTGCCTATGGCAACGCTCCCCGTAAAGAAGGTCCCGGCTACCGCCGCAAGCGCGCCCATCAGCATGCTGCCTTCTATGCTGATATTGACGATACCAACTCGCTCATTTATAACTGAACCTATGCTGGTCAGCATTAATGGGGCTGACAAGCGGATGCTCGCCTGGAGCCAGTTAGCGATTGAGCTCATATCCATTGCTAACCCCCTTTTCCATGTGTTTTCTCATGTGGCAGCTGGGCGAAGCCCCTTCGTTCGCCGAACCCTATAGCAATCACAAACAGCACCGAAAGTGCCATAATAACCTGCGACATAGAGGCTCCAACACCACTCGCGATCTCCATTCTGCTTGCACCTGCTTTTAGGCTTCCGAAGAAAATACCCCCGATGATTATTCCCAGCGGATCGCCTCTTACCATAATAGCCAGAGCAAGCCCCTCGAATCCAACAAAACCTTCGAAGTAATCAAACAGCTTAAGTTTCAGCCCCAGGATCTCGCCAGCGCCGGCCAGTCCGGCTAATCCACCACAGATTAGCAGAATGAGAAGAATCCACCGT
>Ga0307420_1000051_pt1 | contig 50894 bp, 49 predicted proteins | sample SalMarWE160240MG_2_FD_202167 | JGI IMG/M metagenome (GOLD analysis project Ga0307420, IMG submission 202167) | Salt marsh sediment microbial communities from the Plum Island Ecosystem LTER, Massachusetts, United States - WE1602-40 | ecosystem: Environmental > Aquatic > Marine > Intertidal zone >... | reverse complement strand
CTTTTAAAAGATGCATAGGATAAATATCCATTGGAAGTACTTTTTCATACTGACCTGTTACTACAAAAGCTCTCTCCCCGCCGTGGAAGTTTGTATCGGATCTGAACATTTTTTTTGGGAACAGGCTGGATAAAAATGTCTTTGAAAAGCTTAGTTTATCAGTGCCGGGAAGTGCCCATCCGAAAAACTCATATTTATCTCCTTCAGGGATGACCGTCACCTGTGAATCGTAGTAGCCGAGGTAACCGTCGGCATTTATTTTCGTCCCGGTCAGAACGTTACCACTTATATATCTCAGGTTCCATGACCTGACGTTATCCCTGATCATGGGTGCCACTGAACCTCCCGAAAGTACTCTATAATACTGTGGATGAATTACTTCTGAACCAGTCAGGGCAATCAGCCTTTCCGGCTTATATATTCCTTCCGAAAAAAGAATTCCAATAGCAATAACATCCTGAAGATTGATGTACCAGACAACCTCACCCTTGTTTACAGGATCAAGGTGGTGTATATGAATACCCACATTACCTGCAGGATGAGGCCCCGAAAAATATGATATCTCAACACCTTCAACATTGTCAGGTACCGGTGGTTTTGTCCCTCCTTTTTTCAGGACAAGATTGACCTTCCCGTCAGTGAGTTTTGCAATTGCTGAGAGGCCTGTTTCGAACAATCGGGCCGGAAAGCTCTCCATAATAAAATCATAATCAGGTGCAAGCGGTGAAGTGTCGAATGATGAAATAAAGATTGATTTCGGTTGATCTCCCGGCTTTGCAATAACATGATACGGCCGCTGCCTGACAGCCGGCCAGAGCCCTGACAAAAGAAGACGTTCAGTTATCTTTTCCCTTGAAAGAGAAGAAGGATCTATCTTGCCAAAATCAATATGATCGTTACCGCTTTTTTCAATAACAACCTCAAGAATCCTTCGCCTTTCACCCCTTTCCACCGATATAACAGCACCGCTTATCGGCGAGGTGAATTTTATCTCCGGGCGGTTCTTATCATAAAATAAAGGGGTTCCGGCTTTTATCCTGTCCCCGGGTTTAACCTCCAGCTTTGGCGTGAGGCCAGGGAAATCAACAGGTTTAACTCCAAACCTGACGGGACTGGATTCTCCGGCTATGATCTTCTCAGCTGTACCCATTATCGGGATATTATATCCCTTTTTCAAGCTTATTGTTCTGGACATTTTAATTTGAAACCAATTAAATAAATCCTCTGAGACAGAGTTCTGTTAGTAAGCTTACAATGATTACAAATGTATAAATAGCTTCCGATAATACTTAAAAAATGCCAAATATGATGTAATATTTTTACACTATTTTTGTTAACAATCTATGTAAACCATATACTATGCGTGAATTCCTGATATTTATAATTTTTATATTACTAAGGATCACACCGGCATCTTGTTATAACACAGATACTGATTATAACACAAACAGGATTTATGACGAAAGGATTAAGACACTTTTACTTTTTAAAGAAGGATGGAATTTCTCGTACCCGATTATAAAACTTAACAGTGAAGAGAAACTAATTCTCCAGTTTGATCTTCTGGATGATCAGAACGAAACATACTATTATACATTTATTCACTGCGATAAAGACTGGAACAGATCGGATATTTTCACCAACGAATACCTCGAGGGATTCCCGGACAATCCAATAGTGGAGTGTCAACCATCATTCAATACCACTGTAAAGTATTTTCATTACTCGCTTGTTTTTCCTAATGACAGGATATCATTTTTATTATCAGGAAATTACATTCTTTATGTATATCCCGATGGAGACCCTGACAATCCGATTCTTACACAACGTTTTGTAATTACCGAAGGATTGGCCGGGATAAACTTCAGAGTATACCGTCCGCTTATACCATCTTATAATAATACAGGCCAGCAGTTTGAATTTACAGTAAACCTTACAGGGATCGCTGTCACCGATCCTGTCAGAAATATTTATTGTTCCGTACTTCAGAATGGCCGCTGGAGTAATGCAAAAAAGAACCTTAAACCTGATTTTATCGGCAACAATCAGCTTAAGTTCAATTCAATATCGGAGAAGAATATTTTCAGTGCAGGAAATGAATTCAGATATTTTGATATTAAGAGTATCAGGTATCAGTCAGAATTTATCAGGAGGATAGATTACATGGCGCCAAATTACCATATTTATCTGGTTCCTTCGGAAAGCAGGGAATACAAACCATACTTTTACTGGCAGGATTTCAACGGCAGGTATTATATTGCATCGGATGAGGGACGGGACCCGGAAACAGATGCTGATTATGTATATGTTTATTTTACCCTGCTTTCAAAGTATATGATAGCAAATGGAAATATGTATGTCTCCGGGAGCTTTAACACCTGGAACTTTAATGAAAATAACATCATGTTATTCAATCCCCGGCAGGGGCAATATGAATGCACAATACTTCTGAAGCAGGGCTGGTATAATTATGAATATGTCTTACTGAAAGAGGGCGACACGGAGGATATGGCAACTGTTTTTGAGAGCAACCATTATGAAACTGAGAACGATTATACTGTGCTTGTCTATTACAGGAATCCCTATGAACGCTATGACCGGATTATAGGAAACGCTACAGCCAATACAAATAATCGTATATCCTACTGATCTTTCTTGTGTTTATCTATACCGTACTGCATCAGAATGGTATGGTTCAGCGTTTTAAGTATCTCAGTCATATACTCATCTGCAGCCTTTACAGATCCGGGAATTGTATAAATAAGCGAATTGCCGATAATGCCGGCAACACCCCTGCTAAGGAGAGCGTTGGGTTTTAGTGAACCGTATTTAATCCTTATATATTCCATGATCCCCGGTATCTCCTTTTTCATGAGAGGTTTGACAGTTTCAACAGTTATGTCCCTTGGTCCTATGCCTGTGCCTCCACTCGTAATTATAATATTATAAACAGTTCCAGCACTTATCAGGATATCTTTCAGGGTGGCAGAATCATCAGGAATAAGTTTAATATTAATATTATATGCCTGTTTCCGATCTTTGAAATAGCCTGCCAGTAAATCTTTAATACGAGGACCGCTCAGGTCTTCATACTCTCCTTTACAGGCCCTGTCGCTGAGGGTAATGATCAGAATATTAAGCTTTTCAGGAAGATCCATATTATAGTTATAGTGTATGCTTTATTTATGCATTCTTTTAGATCTGGCGGACACTTACCATCTTACCTTTCTCTAGTTTGTGCTGGCCTGGAGGTATAGCTATTATACCAGGTGCACCGGAAATTGCAGAAATATGTGCTGATCCGTGATATTCGACAGGTGAGACAAGCTCATCGTCTGTTATAATAACAGGAATAAGACCCATCCTGTCTGCAGAATTTCTGAGGAAGTCATCTTTAAGAGGCAATGTTTTTATTAGTGGCTGCCAGGCATACCCCATCATTTTATTTATCAGCGGCCTGATAAGTATTTCAAATTGCATGAATGAAGATACCGGATTACCCGGTAGTCCAAAGACAAGAGCCCCGGGATGTATTCCGAATGTAGTTGGTTTTCCGGGTTGAACAGCCACCCTCGAGAAAAGAATTCTGATACCTGTCCTTTCAAGTACCGATGGAATAAAATCAAAATCTCCCATGGAAACCCCGCCTGAAATAATTACCAGGTCATTCTCTGATATAGCTTTTTGTATTATATCAAAAGTCTCCTTTTCATCATCCCTTGCAATGCCATAATATTTCCCTTCGGCTCCTGCTCTTTCGGTCTGGGCCATAAGCTGGAATGCATTGCAGTTCCTGATCTGCGACCGGCCTGGTTTTTCATGCGGTTCTACAAGCTCATCGCCTGAGCTTATAATTGCAGCACGCGGTTTCCTGCTGACTGTAACAGAAGTATGTCCAACAGTAGCCATCACTCCAATATACGATGGAGTGATCAGGCTGCCGGCCTTAAGTACCACATCTCCCTTTTTAATATCCTCTCCCTTAAATGCGATATTTTCCTTTGTTGAAGAACCGATGAATTTTATTTTCCCCGAGGGCAGTGTTTCAGTATCTTCAACCATAATGACACAATCGGCACTTTCCGGAACAGCAGCGCCTGTCATAATACGTGTACAGAGGTTTTTGTCAGCTGGTTTTTCGGGCCACCCGCCGGCAGAAACAGTTTCTATTATCTCCAGTTCATTACCGAGATCTGATTTTCTACAGGCAAAACCGTCAACTGATGCTTTATTGAAAGGGGGCATCTCCATATCGCTGATGACCTCAGCAGCCAGTATCCGGTTCAGTGATTCAGTAAAGGGAACTGTCTCCTTCCCTGTACTGAAAGAAGCATTCATCACTATATCAAACGCCGTAGCAATCGATATCATCTCCATATATAACCTATTGATAATCCTTTACAACCTCTATCACTTCAGGAAGGTCCATCCCGATTTTTTTGAGAAATTCTATTTTGGGTACTCCGTTTTTATTCCATCCCCTTCGTTCATAAACCGCGTCAAGAAGAGCTTCGTACTGATCTTCACGGTATTTGCGCAGTATCTTCATTTTTTCCTCTGTTGATTTCCCTGCAGGATCAATATTTAATTTTTCCATGATCTGTTTATCATACCGCTCAGCCCTTGATTCATATTCTTCTTTAGTTACCGGGCCTGCTGCGCGGTATGGTTGTCTGTCATGTTTACGCGTACCGAATCCCTTTCGCAGGTTAAATACACGCTGAAAGTTATAGACTCTTTCTGAATCTTCAATAAGTCTGTGCCTGTCGAACTCACGACCTGTAACCGCCTTATAGATAGTCACATAATTGTCAACATGTTCCGGCACCTTTGCCGGTTCATCGGTCTCTGCATTATTCTCAGGTTCAACATCATTCCAGGGAAGTTTGCATAATCCGACCAGCCCGAACCATGTTCTGAACATCGGAAAATAATGCAATGCTTCGGCTTTGTTCTCGAAGGTTGGTATCTGGTTGTTGACCATATCCATGAATATAAGCCAGGCTTCATCATGCTGAGGCCCTTTGTTTGTCATTGCAAAGCCCCCCTGCTGTGCCAGAGATTCTTTTGAAATGTACTGTGAATACTCGAGACCTTTGTTTTCCATTGCAATGTCGTTCAGGAAATCTGCATTTCCCCACTCGTTTTTGATGAAGAGTTCCTTTATCCTCCGGACCCCAAGACCGGCAATTTTCCCGAAATCCTCTCCTCTTGCCAACTGATGTATAAGCTCCAGAGCGGCCTCTGCATTTCCGAAATTGAGTTCAAGTCCTCCTGTTCTCTTCTTGTTAAGTATTCCGTTCTCATAACATTCCATAAGGAAGGCTATAACTGTACTCCAGGTAATCGTACATATACCATATGTATCGCAATAGAAATTGGATTCTATAATATAATGAGAATCAAATATCCCACAGTTTGAACCCAGTCCGGCTGCATTTTCATATTCGGGACCATCAACGATCACCTTTTTACCTTTATAGGGGCCAGTCCTTATTTCAAAATCGTCAACACCCTTGCTGCACGACATATTACAGCCTATCCAGCATCCATCAGGAATATTCTGAGTGAATTGTTTCTTCCACTCGGATGAATCGATCTTATATGCCTCCGGGTGACTGCCGAATTTATAATTATTTACAGGCAGAAGATCGTGATCATTCATTATTTCCATAAGGTGTGCAGTCCCCGCCTGACGCATCTGGCTTTGTTGAGCATCAAGGTCTCTCATTTCTCTGTTGAAGCGCCTTCCTCTCTCCATAATTATTTCAAGATCAACAACATTATTAAGATTACCCTTTACACCTGGTATTTTACATACAAGAGCCCTTATATTTTTATTACGGAAAACTGTACCTATTCCTCCTCTTCCTGCCTGCTTCATTCTGACCTTCTTACGCTTTGGATCATAGAAGCTGAAGTTAAGCATACCAATAAGTGAATGTTGAGCTGCAGAACCTGATGAAACAACTCCAATATTCTTCTTTTCTTTATCATCATCAGCAAAATAATCAGTCAGCTGCTCTGCAAGAAGGTGACTGTCAATAGCTTCTTCTTCGGAAGCCTCATAAATCTCCACCTTATGGTTTATACCGTCTATAAATACTATAATATCTTTTTGGGCTTTACCCTGTATTTCTATTGCATCAAATCCTGAGAATTTAAGAAAGGGACCGAAAAAGCCTCCCACATTACTATCCATTACTGAATTGGTTTGCGGTGAAATGCTTACCACCAGCGATTTCCCTGTTCCCGAGTACTGAGTAATGCCGCCAATCGGTCCCGAGGAAATGATAATCTCATTTCCCGGGCTATCCCAAGTGGTATCAGGTTTGGTGGCATCCCATAGAAGCCGGAGTCCATACCCTTTCCCCCCGATAAATTTTTCCTTCATCTCAAGAGGCACATCCTTATCCTTAATTTCCGTTGTACTGACATTTATATAGAGAATCCTGTCAGTATAGCCTTTGTCTAAAGGAGTCCAGGTATATCCCCACTCATTTAAAAGCTTATGTTGTACATTGTTTGATCCGACATCCATATTATTTTTTTTAAAGGTTAAGGTTGCAGTAAAAGACCATGAATTCAAAGTTACAAAAAAATTATACCCGTTCAGTATGATATACATCAGTATGTTACAGGTGATTTTTGATTCTTATATATTTTATCATAAATGACATTATTAACATGTTGTATATTTGTACTTAATATATTGATGTATGAGGTTTTCAGAGATTGAATCGCATTTGGGCAAATTCACGGTAGGTATAGCAGGTGCCGGGGGGCTTGGGTCTAATTGTGCCGTATCGCTTGCAAGGTGTGGCGTAGGTACTCTGGTTATTGCTGATTTTGATATGGTGGAACCAGCCAATCTGACCAGGCAGTACTATTTTGCTGATCAGGCAGGAATGCTGAAAGCAGATGCCCTGAAGAAAAATATCGCACGAATAAATCCTGCCATAAAAGTAATTGCTCATAACATAAAGCTTGATGAGTCAAATATCCCAACAGTTTTTAAAAGCTGTGATGTTGTTGTTGAAGCCTTCGACAGTAACGAAATGAAGGAGATGCTTGTTGAAATTGTCCAGATGAGAATGCCGGGAACACCTGTTATCATTGGTTCAGGTCTTGCGGGTTGGGGAGACAATGAAACCATCATATCCCGGAAGATTGATGATACACTTTATGTATGCGGTGATGAATCAACCACAGCTGGTGATGAAATGCCTCCCTTGGCCCCCAGAGTCAGTATAGTGGCAAACATGCAGGCTAATACAGTTATCGAGATCCTGATGAATAAGTAATATCATTTACTGATGAAAATTATGTTAAATAACAGGGAAGAGGAATTCAGTGTACCAACTCTGACAGTGAACGAAATGCTAGAAATAAAAAGGTTCTCATTCAGGATGAGAGTAATAAAAATCAACGGCGTACTGATTCCCAGGGGAATGTATGATACTACCAACATCAGGGAAGGAGATAATATACAGATGCTTTATCTTATGAGCGGCGGATGAAAATATTTTGTAGGTTTGCATTAGTATGACAAGATTCAGGTTAATAGAAAAGATCCCTGCAATATTCAGAAATAAATATATCCTGACCATACTTGTATTCCTGATATGGCTTTTGCTGCTTGATTCGAATAACCTGATTTCACGGTACAAGGAGATCAGGGAGCTTCACAGGCTCAGGAACGAAAAAGAATACTACCTGAAAAAGATTGAGATTGACCGACAGAAGCTCCAGGAGCTGAAAACCGATGACGAGAGCCTTGAAAAATTTGCCAGGGAGCAGTATCGGATGAAAAGGCCTGAAGAAGATCTCTATATAATTCTCACCCCACGGGAAGATCGTGAGATAACCCGGAAAAATAACTAAACAACTGTCTTTGATCCTTTTTCCAGTGATCTGTAATACATAAGCAGTTTACAGGGATCTTTCGGGATATCCTTTAATCCAGACAAAACCAGCATATCATAAGCAGAATCCTGAACAGGAACTTTACTGTATATACTCATATGTACATGGTTCATATACTTCACAATTCTGAACATGTTGAACCAGACAAAAAACCTCTTTATGAATGATTCGTCTGTGGAAGTATTTCTTAATATCTCATTGATCTTTGCCGTCCACTCTTCTTCCTCCGTAAAAGATCTCAATCCGGGAGGAAGCATATTATATGATTTTATCACTTCATTCCGATCGGCTGCATAAAGTTTCCGGGTAATATCAAAAAGTATTTTCATATCACCAAAGGCCCCGGTATTATATGTTAAAAGCCTGTTCCCGACATCATCCATCAGCTTTGCAACCATAGCTCCTGTTCCGAAGGGTACCCTGTATGATTCCCTTGGTGATGGAAAGACGGTTGTGTTGTTAAGTGTGAAGTATCCGCCAAGGAGAATCAGCTTCTGAATAAAATAGAAATCCTCGCCTGCTTGCCGCCGGTTCATCCCACCGGCTTTGACATACTGAAATGCTCTGACAGCCAGGGCAGAACCGACAGTATGAAATGCATAGGGGAATCCCGAATATTTAAGTCCCTGCACAAAATACCTCAGATAAAGTTCATACAGGGTAATATAACTGTAAATCCTATCAGGAAATTCACTGCCTGAAAGAGGATGTTCGAAGTACAAAGAACATGCTTTTCGCTCTTTTCTCTTAAACAGTTCATTACAAAGAGCAGTAAGATAATTCATTTCAACTGTGCAGTCGGCATCAAGACAGATTATGACACCTTCTGGTTTTTCTAATGCATTGAAGCGTCTCAGAGCCTCATCCATTCCTGTTTTTCTAGCCAGTCCCACTCCCCATCTGGCTACCGTTGCTCTCCCTGTATCAATAATATGAATCTCGAAGAACCGGTCTTCATTATCATTCTTCCACTGGCTGACTTTCTCAATACACCTGGAATTGTTTTCAAGGCTCTCTGCTGATGAATCAGCCGGAGCATTAACGACAATAATCACCTCAACCTTGCAGTCGGGTTCATCACATGATTTAAAAGAATTTAGCAGGTCAGGAATTCCGGGCTCATCAAAAGCTGGCACAACAACTATTATACCTGTTTGGTTATCAGGCGCTTCTTTAATGAATTCAGGAAACAGAGCCTTTTCATTCAGCCAGGCTGAAGCAAAACCCATAATTATTTTTTATTCTCTTCCTGATACTTTTTATTGATGGCATCAAGTATTTTTTGCGTAATGTCGAGAGTAGTATCTCCATAGAGAACCTGTCCCCCGAAACTTTTGCCGAGTATATACTGATAGTTGTATTCCGATTTATTTTCTTCGAGGAATGAGGTTATATATTCAAGTATCTGGCGGTTCATGACCTGTTCTTCCTCAATAAGGTTAGCCTGGAGGTTATCACGAAGATTGACCAGATCCTGCTGCTGCTGAAGAAGGTTTTGTTCCATCTCCGCTGCCGTTGCTCTTGTCACAAGGCCTTTATTCACCTTTTCCTGGTAATCTCTTGCACTCTTCTCATATTGACCGGCTTTAGAATTGAGCTCAGCCTCAGCTTTTTGCTGTTTAGCCATCAATTCGTCTCTTCTGTCGTAGAACATATCAAATTTGAAGATTATTGTATCCACGTTCACATAGACAATACCTGATGCAGTTACTTCAGGTTTTTCAGACTGGTTTTCAGATTTTATATTTTCCCCAATTCCTGAAAAGTGGAAAAAATATAGGAGGCCAAGAGCCAGAAATAGTATAGAAAACAATACAACAGAAAGCTTCTTCATTACAAATCAATTATTTGTTTAACAATATAATCAGGCGCAAATATAAAACAATTATAAATAAGACTGAAGAATACAATTAAAACTCGGGGCAGGGGATTGCTCTTATCTTTTTCCGTTGAGAGCGGATGGAGAATGAGGTGAATTCATAAATAAGGGAGACCTCATGTGCTCCTGCAGTTGAACTTATCAGGTTTGAAATAGTGAAATCATAACTATATCCGATGTGCAGCTGGCTTGTTTTGATCCCTATGAGACCGATGATAGCATCGCCTGCCTGGGATGTAACCAGGGGGATTCCCCTGTACCACAGTCCGAAAATAAGAGGGTCTTTATAATAATATAATCCGATATCTGTCTGATAGAATTTAGCTTGTTTCTGGAAGTTCATTGCAATTGACATAACCTCCTTTAACTTTGTCCTTAACCTTGTTTTCTTTATTATCTGTATTCCTCCGTACAGGTTAAACTTTATCGGTACATTTGCATCCTCACCGTAAAAGGATGTTTTAGGAACAAGAAGATGGTCAAGTGTGAATCCTGCCCAGATCCTGTCGTTATAGACAAGTGTTGAGAATGCAAAATCGACATCAGCAACATTATCAAAGGGAGGAGGAGAAATAGAAGGTGTTGTACCACTACCTCTCAACTGGCTGTTCCACACAAGCTTGTAAATATCGAGCCCCAGGTAATAAAACTTAAAATTAACACCGGGTCTTACATGCCATTCCCTGTTGATATTGAAGTCATAAGAATAGAGGAGACCTATGTTAGTAGTGCTCAAATTGCCTGAACCGGCCACATCATATGTTGCCAGGACTCCTATACCTGAATTAAAGTTTATCAGTGCTTTATCGAATGAGATGCTGTAGGTATGAAAAACTCCGGGGATGGCAGGCCACTGGTTCCTGTAGTTCATACCAAAGCGGTATTCTTCGGTGGCTCCTGCAAAAGAGGGTGATAAATAAAGCGGGTTGGCATAAAACTGGGAAAAGGTAGGATCCTGGCTGTAAATATCAACAATAAGGATAAAAGTAAGAAAAAATATATATTTAATCCTCTTCAGCAACGTCACTCCCGTAAGTTTTACATTGACGAAAATAGTGAAATCCTGTCATAAATCATTAAATTAAACGATTTTTTCCGTCAAATGTGTCATGTTTCTCCATGATTTTCAATGAATAGGGTCTTAATATAGTTGAATGTCCGGTTTTTGTTGACTAATGGGAAAACCGGATATACGTGAATATCAGGAAGGTAAAACTAATTTTTGAGGAGGGTTACATCTCCCATTTTAGTAAATGGCTCACCACTTATATATTTTCCGCGTACTTTCCAGATATAAACGCCTGATTCGCTTAATCCTCCTTTATAATAACCATCCCATCCTATATTTACATCATTGCTTTCAAAAATCAGGATACCAAGCCGGCTGAATATCCTTAACTGATACTCTGCAATACCAGAATACACAGGATGAAATACAAAAGCCGATTCATCGCTCCTGGGTGAGTAATAACCTCCGGAAGGACCATTAGGATTTGGAATAAAAGCATTAGGGAAGGTGATAAAATAAGCTGAACCCGAAAAGGCACTTAGAATAACAAGTGAGTCGGAGCAGCCATATTCTGAAAAGGCAATAAGCTGAACATCATAATCGCCGTAATTCCTGTATACATGTCTCGGTTCAAAGAGCCCCGACATTGTACCATCACCAAAATCCCATTTGTATTTTACTGCATTTGTGGAATAATTCATAAATATTATCTCATCATCAGGAAGTATGGCATCTTCAGGAGTAATTTCAAAGCGGGCAACAGGTTTGGGATGAACCAGAATATTGACTGAGGATATTACCTTTTTACCACCAGCTGTGAAAACATGGAGTGTGACCTTATATTCGCCTTCAATATCATATAACCATTCCGTATTCCTGCCGGTCGAATAACCTCCATCACCGAAGGTCCATCTGCAGGAATCCTGCGGGGGAATCATGCTTTTAAAAATAACCTTCAGAGGGGCACAACCTTCAGTAACAGAAGTTGCAATAAGATTATCTGGCTGTTTTACTGCAACCTTAAGGTTATTTATTTCGGTTTTGTCATCCATGATTAATCCCTCTTCAGAAATGTCAGTGATATTAACTGAAGTCACAGCACTCGTTTTCTGTTCATTATTATTATGCGTAGTACCCTCATCAGAAGTGATCTCTCCGCCAGATTTTACATCCCCTTGTACTTCAAAAATGGTTTTAGTCTCCGCATCACCCCTGTCGCCAGGTATGACAGCATACCCCTTCTCCTGTTCATTTACTCCTTGTGTGTCAGGCTCTGTTGAAACGGGAGCCTGTTCTATTTGTTCATTGTTTCCGGGATGCGAAGAGAGAACGACAGCTATCAGAGCCCCTGCAATGACTATTCCTCCGGCATACCAGACATTGAACCTGGCCACATTAAAATGCAGGAACCGCCTCAATGCCATCCTTCTCATGAGAGCTTTGCTGACCGAGGGAGAAGGAATCACTTCCGTATTTCCCAGTTTATCCCGGAATAATTCCCTTAACGCCTTATCTTCCTTCTTTTCTTTCACTCTTTTAAAACTCAATCTTCAGTTTACTGGTTACTGGCAGGATAGTGTCCTTTCAGTTTACGAAGCTTTTCAAGCTTAGCTCTGATTGCTGCCTTTGCCCTGCTGTACTGCGACTTTGATGTATTTGTATCGATACCCAGCATTTGGGCTATCTCCTTATGTTTATACCCTTCAACAGCGTAAAGGTTAAAAACCATCCTGTAACCCGCAGGCAGTTCATTTAATACCCTGAACAGTTCATCAGATGTAAAGAGATCCTCCTCAAAACTGGAAACCCCTGATTCAACTGATGTAAATTCCTCAATTTCAACATAATACCTGTACCTCAGGTGTTTATGATAATGAGTAATTGCGGTGTTAACTGCAATCTTCCTTAGCCATCCTATAAAAGAACCTGTTCCTGAATACTCCTTAATATTGAAAAATATCTTTAAAAAACTATCCTGCAAAATATCTTCAGCCTCAGCTTTATCGGATGCATACCTCAGGCACACACTAAGCAAAAAATGTGAATACCTGCTATAAAGCTCCTGCTGCGCTTTTCTTTCATTCCTGGCGCAACCCTCAATTATTTGCCGGTCACTCATCATATACTGAGGACATTTTTAAGACAATCCATAAAAATAAATGGTTGCATTATCTGAAAAAATAATCCAAAATAAGCAATTCCGTCAGACAATATAGCTCAAATCAATGATAAAGGTCATTAAAAAAGAACCCAAATCATTTTAATTAGTATACTTTTAAAACCAAATTGAAATAATCATTACAGGTCATGTTTAACAAATTAATAGCTTCAATATTGCCTTACTTCCCTAAAAAGTTCGTCTGGATCTTTTCACGCTCATATATTTCAGGTGAGACTATTGAGGATGCAATGCGTGTATCAAAGGAACTCAACAACAAAAATATACTGGTTACCCTTGATGTACTCGGGGAATTCATAAGAAATCTTGATGAAGCGGAAACCAATAAGCAGGAATATCTTAACCTGATAGATATATCAGTTAAAAACGGGATAAACGGGAATTTCTCTGTCAAACCCACAAGCTTCGGCCTCCTGATCGATAAAGAGATTTGTTACCGGCATATAAGGGAAATAGTGGTTAAGGCTGCCTCCTATGACGGTTTCATCAGAATAGACATGGAAGATTCCCCCTGCACCGATCTTGAGATAGAACTCTTCCGCAGACTCAAAGCTGAATTTCCTGCAAATGTAGGACTCGTTGTACAGGCCTATCTTAAGAGGACACTGGATGATCTGAAAGGCATGGCTGATTTGAACAGTGAGGCCATTCCCGTGAGCTTCAGGCTCTGTAAAGGCATATACGTTGAACCCGATACAATTGCCTATAAGAAATATGAGGTGATAAGCCAGCATTATCTTGAAGACCTGGAATTCTTACTGAAGAACAGGATACATGCAGGCATCGCCACACATGATAAACCTCTGGTTGAAGGAGCCTGTAAGCTTTTAAAACAATATGATGTCCCCAGGCATCTTTATGAGTTCCAAATGCTATACGGGGTTACACCTAATCTTCGTGATTCTATTGTAAATGAAGGACATACAATGCGGGTTTATGTTCCTTTTGGAGTAAAATGGTTCGGATATTGCACCCGAAGGATAAAGGAAAATCCCAAAATGGCAAGCCAGATTATCAAAGCGATATTCTATAAGGGATAAAACCTTTTCACTTTCTCTGTCTTATTGTCTCCAGGTATTTTTTATGGATCTGATCCACCTCCTGTTCGGTAAGCTGTGGTTTGAGTGGTGGTGGCTTGCCGGGTAATCCGTTCATAAGAAGGTAGGCCGCCGGGATTATCATAAAGGGACTGATTCCAACAATTCTGTCGGGGGGTATCTGACCCTTTGTATAGGCATCAACCCGTTGCTGCTGCCTCAGAACCTCATAATTCAGGGAGGGATCTCCAAGCTTTCCCTGGCTTACACGCCCCTGGTAAGAGGATACTTCCAGGTTATACTTTGCATTTTCAATAATCTGATTTGTTTCGGGATGCGAAGTAAATATCTCCGACCTCAGGTTTGAGAACCTTGGAATGATAACAACCTCCCCTATTGCCAGGGTATCGGTGTGAAGGTAAATTCCTGCTATGAATTCCCGGTCCGTAAGTGTATCACTGATATGAAGTACAGCTGATTTATAGCCAAGCATGCTGAAAATTACCGTATCCCTTCTGCTTACGTAGAATACAAATTTGCCCTCGTTATCGCTGACAGAAGAAAAAACTCTGTTTATCATAATCTGTGATCCCTTAACAGGGTCAAGAGTTCCGGCATCCATAACAAGGCCATGAAAGAGTATCCTTGAATCTGCATCCCTCAGAACCTGACCTGATAATGAGTTAATTATCAGGACAGGTATTATGAAGATAAATGAGTACCTTTTCATTAATGAAGCTATGTTTATAGTTTAATTATTAATTCATTTAGAGGTCGTTTCGGGACATGATGGTTTTTTTCACTGTCTCTCCAGTATTTTATATCGCCCTCTTTTATTTCGTCAATTATCACATTTTCAACAGGTTTGCCAAGAGCAAGGATAAGGAGGATCTCATATTTTTCAGGTATTCTCATTTCATTGCGAAGCTGTTCGCGTTTTATGGAGGCAATCATACATCCTCCGAGACCTCCTTCTGTTGCTCCAAGCATTATGCTTTGTGCTGCAATTCCATGGTCAACATTAAATGCTTCTGTTATTGATTTATCGCCCAGTACAATTATATATCCCGAAGGTCTTTCTCCTGGTTCCGGACCATCCCAGTCCTTCAGATATCCTGCCCATACCACTGATGGGAAAACCCTTGCACAATCTTCAGGTGAATTACAGATCACATACTTGAGGGGCTGCCTGTTAGATGCGGAAGCAGAAAGTCTGGCAAGTTCAACAAGTTCTTCAAGTACCTTGTATTCAATCCTGCGCGACTCGTCAAACCGGCGATACGACCGGGTTTTCAGTACAAGATCTATTATTTTCATTTCAGTTATTTATTCGTTTCCGGTTCATCCTCTCCTCTTCTTCAGCATAAAGGCTTTCTCTTAACAGCAGATGGTCAAGATTTGCCAGTTCATACACAACAACCAAAATAACCACTGATGTATGCTCCTTATATTCAGGTATGCTCTTTGAATAATATTTTTTTTAATTCTAATCGGCTAATAATCAATTTATTGGCGTAAGAAATATCTCATCCGGCATTTCCGGTATAACTCTTTTTTCTCTCGCAATCCTGAACAGTTCACTGATAGCTTTTTTCCCCTCAGTGCCAAGGTCTAAAGTATAATCATTAACAAAGAGCTTTATATGATTATTAATTACCTGACTCTCCATATCTTTTGCATTCTCCCTGATAAAATCGGAAGATGCCTCAGGATCATAATAAGCATAATCAAGACTCCGGCGGATAATACGGTTAACCTTCATAGCTGTTCCGAATGGAATTCTCCTGTTAATCACAATTGTTCCAAGTGGTACAGGCAGGTTTGTAAGCTTCTCCCAATATTCCCCGAGGTCAGCAATTTTAAGAAGTCCTTTTTTATGATATGTGAAACGGGATTCATGGATAATAAGTCCGGCATCCGCCTCCTCCGTCAGAAGCGCCTCTTCAATATCGGAAAAAAGGTATTCTGTTTTCTTGCGGGCTTCAGGCCATGCTATGCTCAATAAAAAGTTGGCAGTAGTATGCTTGCCCGGAATAGCAATTCGTGCATTAATCAGTTCACTTGTATCCAGTTTCCTTTTGCTTATTAAAAGTGGTCCATTGCCGTGACCGAGTGCACTTCCCGAATCAAGGATAAGATAGTTTTTGGCAGCAAAGGCATATGCATGGATGCTTATTTTTGTAATATCAATACTTCCTGATAATGCTCTTCTGTTAAGCTCCTCAACATCTGCAAGAAGATAATCAAACTCAAGACCCTCAGTATCAATTCTCCGGTGAACCATTGCATCGAAAATGAAGGTATCATTGGGACACGGCGAGAAACCCAGTGTAAGTTCCATATTATAAGTCAAACATTAACAAAATCTCTTTTAATCTCTCCGAAAGGTTATTAATGGCCAGTGGTATATCCCATTTTTTCTTATCCCGGGGTTCAATCCTGTTGGATATTGCCCTTATTGCTATGAAAGGTGTTTTATCCCTGCTGCAAATATAAAAAAAAGTTGCGCCTTCCATTGTCTCGATGTCGGGGTGAAATTTCTCTATCATCCTCTCTATGGTCACGGCAGAACCTGTGACAGTATTCACCGTAATGGCTGCCACAGGCTTTAGAACTTTTAAAATCATTTGCAGGTACTCATTTTCTGTATAAATCCTGCCCCCCCTGAACGGAGGATCTTCGATACCCGCTTCATTAAGTGTCAGGATGGTTTTTCCTGTTTCAACACCGGTATCTGCAAAACAATCTGAAACAGGAGCGACAACCTCCCCTATTTCCAAGTTTTCATTATAGCTGCCTGCAATTCCTATATTTACTGCAAGGTCAGGCTTTTCATTACATGAGAGCCATTTTGTAAGTGACCATGACGTTGCCATCTGTCCAATACCTGTTACAAGCAGAGTGATATCACAAATACCAAAACGGAAACCACCGTTATAAGGTGTGACTCCGCGTATCTTCTTTAAAGCATCACCTTCGGCATCGGTAGCTGCAACCAGCAGAATCTTATAAGACATAATATTATTTAAGTTAATCTTCTCACAAGTTATCTCCCCTACTCCGCTTTCGTGTAGATTAAGTAATGCAATGCAGGGAGTCAGGGGATCAATCTATCAAATATATTGTTTTTAACTTTTAAAATACTCAACTTTATTGGTTAATATTGTAATTAAAACCTGATGTGATATGATCTACCTAACTCGCAGAGAAAGATTCAGTGCTGCGCACAGGATGTTCAGGCAGGACTGGTCAGATAAAAAGAACCGCGAGGTCTTTGGCAAGTGTTCAAATCCAAACTGGCATGGACATAATTACATACTCCGGGTTACTGTTAAGGGGGAAGTTGCTGAAAATCACGGTTTTGTAATGAACACAAATGTCCTGAAGAAAATAATTCAGGAGAGGGTGATAACGAAAATTGACCACAGGAATATTAACCTTGAAGTTGACTTTATGAAGGGCCAGATTGCAACTACCGAAAACCTTGCAATAGCTATCTGGAATGAGCTTAAACAACCTATTGAGAAAGAAGGAGCGCAACTTCATTGTATAAAGATTGAAGAAACAGAAAATAACTCAATAGAATACTATGGCTAACAAAATTGAAAAAATTAATGACGGTTCAGGTATCACTGAAAAGGGATACAATAAGATTGAAACATGGCATGAAGAGACCATCAATGAGATAGCATCGATGTATAAAAGGATACTGGAGCTTTTAGGTGAAGATCCTGATAGGGAAGGATTACTCCGTACACCTGTAAGGGTTGCACAGGCTCTCAATTATCTGACAGTAGGTTATAATATTGATCCGGTGCAGATCCTTAAATCGGCCAAGTTCAAAGAGGAATACAGGCAGATGGTAATAGTAAAAGACATTGATCTTTATTCCATGTGCGAACATCACATGCTTCCGTTTTTCGGGAAAGCCCATGTAGCATATATTCCTGACGGCTATATAACAGGATTGAGCAAAATAGCCCGTGTTGTAGAGGCTTATTCGAGGAGGCTCCAGGTACAGGAACGACTCACCACACAGATAAGGAACTGTATTCAGGATACGCTGAAACCGCTTGGAGTAGCTGTTGTGATCGAAGCCCAGCATATGTGCATGCAGATAAGAGGCGTACAAAAACAAAACTCTGTAACGACAACATCGGCATTCACGGGTATTTTCCTTGAGAATATGAATACACGCGAAGAGTTCATTCATCTTATCGGATCAAAGCTGCACTGATGATCCGCCTGTTATAGTATTTTTATTTAAGACACCTTATTATAACTCCGATAATGAAAGCATATGTTTTCCCCGGACAGGGAGCACAATTCCCGGGCATGGGGAATGACCTTTATGAAAGATCTACCCGTGCAAAAGAGATGTTCGAGGTTGCAAATGGGATACTGGGTTTCCGTATAACTGACCTGATGTTTAATGGTACTGATGAAGATTTGAAACAGACCCGGGTTACACAACCAGCCATCTTCCTGCATTCCACAATACTAGCCGCCGTTCTTGGAGATTCCTTCAAACCCGGGATGGTTGCAGGACATTCGCTCGGAGAATTCTCCGCGCTTACTGCCAGTAAAACACTTTCATTTGAAGATGGACTGATTCTTGTATCCAGGAGAGCTTTAGCCATGCAAAAAGCCTGTGAACTAAGCCCGTCAGCCATGGCAGCTGTCATTGGTGCCGATGATAAAATAGTGGAGGATGTTTGCGCTTCAATAGCTGATATTGTGGTTCCTGCCAACTATAACAGTCCGGGACAAATAGTTATTTCCGGTTCAATTGAAGGGATTAACAAAGCAGTCGAAATACTAAGGGAAAAAGGAGTTAAGCTGGCTATCCGGTTGGCTGTTAGCGGTGCATTTCATTCTCCTTTAATGGAACCGGTAAGAAGCGATCTGGAGGAGGCAATAAGAAAAATAAGTTTTAGTGTACCAATATGCCCTGTTTATCAGAATGTTACTGCAAAACCATCCATTGACCCGGGTGTCATTAAAACCAACCTTGTTGCTCAACTTACCTCGCCGGTTCTGTGGACACAGATAATAAAAAACATGATAGCCGACGGTGCTGTTTCATTTACTGAAGTTGGACCTGGAAATGTTCTGCAGGGATTGATAAAAAAGATAAATAAAGATATATCTGCTGACGGAGCAACATTCTGAGCCTTTATACCACAGGCTTCATTATTGCTCCTTTATGTCTTTTACCGTCAATTATGATTTCGAGGGGCTTTTCGAAGTGTATCTGCCTGATATATTCATCCTCATAAACTACATTCAGTTTGTTCAGGTACTCAACATCATAAAAACCCTCGTTTATATAGGGATTTATTGTGAAATATCCTACTCTGAATGAAGTAAGGTTTTGGAAGAAATGAGTCCCCTGGCTTGGATCGATCCAGTAATTCTCAAGTCCCGATTCAACAATTACTCTGACGGCGGAAATTTGTGACCATTTTACAGGTATTCCGAGCCATGGGTCTTTTGATCCCCAGCGTCCCGGACCCACCAGAACATAACCCTTTGACTCCTTCACAAAACCGGCATTAATGGTCTCAACAATATCTGCAACAGAATTATTCTTGGCTGCATTAAAGGTTTCCGGTTTTACATACACCAGATCATAAATCCCTTTAAAAACGCCATGCCCCAAAGCTGAATCAGAAAAGATAATTGTATCTTCTGCCCTGATATCATCAAGATTGATGCTATAGATCTCGTCAGAGTGCACTATTGGTCTAATCTGCAAAAAATTAAAAATCCTTGGTGTTCCGGACGGTGTTTCCAGGTTGGCAGCAAATTCTATCTCAATGGGATTGTTCATCTCCTTCTGCCCGAGATCAAGAAGTGTAGTAAGTATCTCAGCCAGAGGGAAGGACCCGTGCTGCAATATGCTGGAAAAGGTTATAATCCTTTTGCCGGGGCGAATTATCCCGTCGTGAAGCATGTTATTCTCATAGTCATAGGTTGAAGCTGCAAGCTTCATAGCTCCTTCATTATTTGCATCCTTAATATCAATCCTTGGAATATTTACCCCGTCATCGGTAGAGGGTACAAAACTTTCAATATTGAGATCTAAAGCCCGGAATTCTTTCTGGGTATCTCTAAGTGCGGCTTCAGGCGATGATAACTGCAGAATTTTCTTCGGCATTTTCGGGCAGAAGCGCAATGAGATGCCTCCCTCAACGATCAGTTTGCCAAGTCCAAATGCAACATGAGCTATACCATCCTCAACCTTCTCAGATCCTATCGGATAATAGTTTATTGACTGGGCAACACCCGACAGGGTCGGATAGAATATATCACCATGCCTGTTGCCGCATATCTCCTGCAGGACAATACCCATTCTCTCCTCATCAATCACATTTGATGTTGCCATCATGTATGCCTTGCTGGCTTTGTAGTAGACTGAAGCATAAACCTCTTTTATTGCATCAGAGAGCATTTTTATCATCTCCTTATTATCTGCAAGCCTGGGAATCATGTAGGTTGAATACACACCTGCAAATGGCTGATATTGTGAGTCTTCCAGTTTGCTTGAGGATCTTACGGCAATTGGATGGCTTCTTGAGACTGCCAGGAATGCATAGAAATCCTGGTAGACTCTTCCAGGTAATTCAGCATTAATAAACCTGTTAAGAATCTCATCATCAGAAAGGTCGGAAAGGACAACTGAATAGAGATTATTATGATCCATGAATTCATCAAAAATGTCAGTGCTTAAGACTACAGTTCTCGGTATTGTGATCAGAACATCGGGGAAATGATTGAAAAGCTTGTGATTCTTGATCATCCTGTTGATGAAAGCAAGTCCTCTTGCCTTACCTCCTATCGATCCTTCACCGATCCGTGAAAATATCTGGTATTCATCAAATGTAGCTTTGTCGAATTTTGCTATCACCCCTCTGCCTTTGCCCAGGCGAAAACTTGAAATAGCAATATAGAGAAACCTCCTTATCTCATCCATGGTTTCAAAATCCTCTTTGCGGAGGTATTTAAACATCTGTGCTACCGGAAACAACGCTCTGGCATTCAGCCATTTAGAAAAATGATTCCGGGATGCGTGATAATCAAGTGTATTATCGGGAATAGTAAGAATTTTTTGCTGCAGGCTCTGCAGGTCAGTTGCAATTGCTATAGGTTCAAGAGTATCGGGGTTTCTGAAAACAAAGGGCCCGAATGCGAGGTTTTGTATTATGAAATTACGTAGCTCAAGAGCCAGTGACTTTGAATATTTGTGGATGAAGCCTGCACCAAGCTCTTCAGCATTTCGTTTGTGGTCCATATTCGATGACTGAAGGAGGAATGGCACATTATCATCATCGGCCATAACTACCTTGCAGAGTTCTAAGCCGGCCATTTCATCCTGGACATCATTCCTTTTATAGCTGATATCGGATATAACACCAAGAACATTGTATTTATATTTCTTATACAGGTTAACGGCATCTTCGAAGTTAGTGGCAAGCAATATTTTGGGTCTTCCTCTCATCTTAAGCATTCTTTGATGCTCATTTAGTGCCTCTCTTTGAAAATCAAGCGATTGCATGAGTACAATCCTGTAAAGATTCGGAAGATATGATGAGATATATCTTATTGAATTCTCAACAAGTATAATTGCCTGAACACCGACACTTTCAATATCATACTCGGCATTCATTTTATCCTCAATCAGCTTTATGATTGCGAGTATCAGAGATGCATCTCCCAGCCAGCAGAAAACATAGTCAATAGCACTGAGATCTTCTCCTTCCAGCCTTATTGACACCTCTCTTGAAAAGTATGTAAGTACCACAATCGGGATATCCTCATATTGTTCTTTTATCCTTTTAGCAAGAACAAAAACATCAGTTCCCTTGAGACTTACCATAGATATCACCAGGTCAATTCCTTCTGTCTTGAGTATCTTAAAAGCATCATCAGCGTTATTGGTTTGTATAAAAGAAGGCGGGTAGCGAAGGTTAAGGGATGCATACTCATTGAATATCCGCTCATCGATCCTGCCATCCTCTTCAAGCATATAATTATCATAGTTGCTGCAAATTACAAGCACCTTATGGATTCGTTTCTGCATCAGCAGGTTGAATGATGTGTCAGTGAAATCATATTTCTGAAGATCAAGGATCCCTTCAAATATTGTCATAATTCAACTGATTTACATATTTGTTGTTATTACTGCGATCCTTTTTTTGCCATCCATCCTTACCAGAAGGGGTTTTTTAAACCTTATATGCCTGAAGAACCTGTATTTCTTAATGACTTTCTGCTGTTTTAGCTTTTCCCAGTTTATAGTTCCGTCATTTGATAGCTGATCAACTGAAAAATAACCGACATTCCTGGAGGTAACATTATGAAAAAAGTGGGAACCCAATGAAGCATCGATATGAAAATCCGGAAGGCCTATTTCAACGATTACTTTTGCATTTGAGATTTGTGACCATACAACCGGTATTCCTATGAATTTATCTTTTGAGCCCCAGCGTCCCGGTCCTATAAGTATATAGCGAATACCTTCTTTCATCATCTTTTCATTTATCCTGTCTATCTCTTCCGCCATCTTAACAGTCTTTAAATTATCAAATTTCGCCGGGTTAAAATAGACTATGTCGGAAATATCATCAATCACTCCATTGCCCATACTCTTAGCTGATTCAAGTATCAGATTATCATAATCAATACTTTCGGATTCAATATTATATCCTGCCTCTGTTCCTATCAGGGGTTTTATCTGAAGCAGGTAAAAAGAGGCATTGCCATCCTTATCTTTTGTCAGGTCTACTGCAAACTCTATTTCTGAAGGATTACCTGTTGCCTCAGTCACAACATCCAGGATTGTTCTTATTGTTGATGCGAGTGGTATATAATTATATTTCAGGATATTGGCAAAATTTACCACGCGAGGACCGGGAGTATCCAGTCCTGGAATTATCGTATCATTATCGGAGTTAAGCACTGAGGCGGAATGTCTAAGGGTACCATGTTTTTCCGCATTACTTATATCGAGTGCAATCAGACCGGCATTCTCTCCTTCGAGGAGGTTCAGGTCTTTCTTTGTAAGGTCAACAGCATAGAAATATACCTGAGAATTTTTATACAGGTCGTTATGTGAGATAATATCTACTGACGGGTATGCCGGGGAAAATCTGAATGCCTTTTCGCCCTCAACGACATAATGACCCAGACCTACTGCCATCACTGCAAAACCATCCTGCGGTGTCATATGGGCAACAGGATAGAAATTGAAAGATTGGGCTGTTCCGCTGATATGCGGGTAATGGACATCACCATATCTGTGCCCCACAACTTCCTGGAGTACCACAGCCATTTTTTCCTGTTCTATTTTATAATTGATAGCCTCAAAATAGTTACGTGCATTTCTCGAATATATGGAAGAAAAGACCAGTTTAATAGCTTCAGACAACTGCCGTAACCTGATCTCAAAATCAGTGTGGTTATTGGGCAGGATATATGTGCCGAATATACCTGAGAAGGGCTGGCTCATTGAATCCTCAAACAGACTTGAGGATCGTACGGCAAGTGGTTTATCAGTTTGTTTGAGAAGTATCCTGAGCTGTTTATCAAGAGTATAGCTTAAGCTTCCTTCAAGAAAAAGTTTCTGAAGTATCGAAAAGTCATTCTCTCCCTTTACTCTGTCCCACAGGTGATTTCGTTCCATGAACATGTCAAATTCATCAGTACCGATAATTGCCGTAACAGGTGCCTTTATATTGATTCCGGGAAGCAGTCTGCCGAGTTCAAAGCTGTAAATCAATGTGTTAATAAAAGCCAGGCCTCTCCCTTTGCCTCCCAGCGAACCTACTGAAAGACTGACCACGTTGGTTTCATCAATGACAGCAGATTCCTCGAAATTGATCACACGCCCCTTATTCATTTCCCGTCTTCTTTTGCGGATTATTTCAAGGAGAAACTCCCTGAGTTCTTTCAGACTTGAGAAATCTGTAACTTTGACCGGGTTTATCAGCTTTGCTATCTTTACCTCACCCCTGGCCATTAACCAGAGTGAGAAGTGATTCTTCATTGCATGATAAGCCAGAGAATCCTCAGGGACTGTCTCCAGGTACGCCTCAAACTCCTTCATCGACTTTGCCACTGCAATCTGGCGGCCGGTGTTATCCCTGTAAACAAAATGGCCGAATCCGAGGTAATAATTTATGAATGATTTAAGGTCCTGAAACAGGCTTTCAGAATTCTTATTAATAAAATTTGCCTTCAGGGTAAAGGCATATTTTGCATTTTCAGGATCGGATGACTGAAGAACTGCCGGAAGGTTTGGAAGATCTTTCTTGATCTGACTTATCAGCTCTATACCGGCTGTTTCATGTAATTCTCCGTTTTTTGGAAATCGTATATCAGAAATTACACAGAGAATGTTCTCCTTATACTTATTGTATATTGTTATTGCATCTTCAAAGTTTGAAGCAAGAAGTATCTTTGGTCTTGCCCTGAGCCGCAATACTTTATAAAGCTCATCTGCTGAAACATCTGCAATAAGATTTCTTGTCTGTTCAAGAACAAGTGTATAGAGCATAGGAAGATAGCTTGAATAATATTCAGCTGAATCTTCCACGAGAAGGATTACCCTGGTGAGTCCTTTCCTGGTATCATTATCCACATTAACCTTGTCCTCCAGAAGCTTGACCATGGCAAAGAATACCTTTGATTCGCCGGTCCACACAAAATAATTATCGAAAGGGATACCTGCAGCTTTCTTTCTCTTTATAAAGGAAGTATCCTCAGGGTTGTTCAGCAGCAGGAATGTCGGCAAATAAGGATACCTGTCCTTTATTTTTATACAGAGTTGCATAGGACTCTCCTTATGAATGCCAACCATGATAATGACCATGTCATAATGCCTGGCTTTCAGCTTGTTAAAGGCTTCCTCGTCTCCTGTTACGCCTGTCACCCTGGGTAGGGATGTAAGGCTGAGCTGTGAGTATTCTCCCAGCATATGATCAGAAAAGCGGCCTTCACCCTCAATTGAATAAGCATCATAGAGATTTGCCACCAGAAGAATCTCCTTAACCTTGAAAGGCTGCAGGTCGTGAAAAACATCGCGTTCAGCATTATGCCGCTCCAGAAACTTCTGTAATAGTTTCCTGCTTGACACATTAGTTAAATCCTCATCATCTTCTTTCTCTACCCTGGTACTGTGAATAAGATCACGTGCCTTATAACTGTTAATATATCCCGTGATAAGGCTTGCGATATTTCTTATTAGGTCTCTCTCCTCCTTTAAAAAAGGACCTTCTGTTTCCAAGGTGAATTCCTTAGTATAAAACACTTCAATAATTCCCTTTTCATCATCAATTGTATTGAATTCCTGGACCATCCTCCAGGTAGTCTCGTGAAATTCAGGCGTTTCAAACGTATTATCCAGGAATTTAATGCGGGCTGCGGTATAATCGGGATATTGCCAGGCTGCCGGTAACAGCAATACAATCTGCTGCAAGGTCTCTTCAATCGGTTTACCTTCCTTAAGAATATAAGTTGTCTGGTTAATACATCCCAGCTCCTTTAACCGTTCCTGCTGGTCGTGAAGTAACTTATGGTATTCCGGGCTTATAGAGTTATTATCTTCCATCCTGTTACAAAGTAAATTCAGGATTTAAAGTTAATAAATGAAAATTAAAAAAAGGGATTACTGAAGGGAGCTTCTATTATTCCACTTTCCAGGTTGAGCCGCTGGTCAGAAGTTCATCAACACATTTGATCTGTGCATTCTTCTGAATACTCTTTATCTGTTCCTCTATATCATTTTCGTAAGTATGACCAGGGACTGACCGTATAACTCCCAGTGCTACAGGATATTCGGGGTATCTCATATTCGCGAGCATATACTGGATCCCGGGATTTGATTCAAAAGCATCATGAACAATAAGATCCTTTTCGGAGATCCCATCATCTCCCAATTTTACGACTTTGAGTTTAAGTCCGTCGAGTAACAGCCCTTTATCGTTATTTTTTCCGAATATCATAGGGCTGCCATGTTTAAGAATAATGGTTCTGTCATCTCTAACCTCCCTTCCGGTAACGACATCATGGATGCCGTCATTGAAAATTACACAGTTCTGAAGAACTTCAATGACAGAAGTTCCTTTATGTTTTGCGGCCTCAATGTATATTCGGATTGAAAGAGTAACATCAGCATCTACTGTACGGGCGAAGAATTTTCCTTTGGCTCCTATTGCAAGTTCGCCGACTGAAAATGGTTCTTCGACAGTTCCAAACGGAGAGGTTTTTGTAACAAGACCTTTATTCGAGGTTGGAGAATACTGTCCTTTGGTAAGGCCGTATATCTCATTGTTAAACAGGATAATATTGATATCTATATTACGTCGGATCGCATGAATGAAATGATTACCCCCTATTGCAAGTGCATCGCCGTCGCCTGTGATCTGCCATACTGACAACTCCGGGTTAGCCGTTTTAAGCCCGGTGGCGATGGCCGACGCACGGCCATGTATACCATGGAATCCATAGGTATTCATATAATACGGAAACCTCGAAGAGCATCCTATACCTGAAACAAAGACAAATTTTTCTTTCGGGATATCAAGCTCGGCAAGTGCTTTCTGAACAGCATTTAAAACAGCATGATCGCCGCAACCGGGACACCATCTGACTTCCTGGTCTGATTTGAAATCTTTCGGAGTGTACTTACAAGTTTGCATTTCTGCCATTTTATTTGTCCTCCAGCAATTTAAGACATTTCTCTTTTACCTCTTTGACGGTAAACGGAAGTCCCTGTACCTTATTAATCTGTTCATAATCAAATTCCTGGCATTTTATCCTGAGGTAATCGGCAAACTGACCCATATTGAGTTCAGCTACAAGTATCTTCTTGAATTTCCTGAAGACATCCCTGACATTTTTAGGCAAAGGATTAATATAGTTAAAGTTTGCCAGGCTTACCTTTTTGCCTTCAGTCTGCAATTCACGTACAGCAATCATAAGGTATCCGCGGGAGCCTCCCCAGCCCACAACCAGGAGCTCGCCGGATTCTTCACCATACACTTTAAGATCCGGGATCTTATCAGCTACTTTTGCCACTTTATCAGCCCTGAGTTTCACCATCATCTCATGGTTTTCGGGGACATAGGATACTGTTCCTTTAATTGTCTTTTCAAGACTGCCGATCCTGTGTTCAAGTCCCGGAGTTCCTGGTATTGCCCATGAGCGAACCAGGGTTTCACTATTACGTTTATAAGGAATGAACGGTGTATCCGATTTATCCGCAAAAGGGGGGTTTATTTGCGGAAGATCTTTCATTTGAGGTATTCTCCATGGTTCTGTTCCATTTGCCAGGAAACCGTCACTCAGGAGCAGAACAGGGGTCATATGCTCAAGGGCAATTTTTGCTGCTTCATAAGCAAAGTGAAAACAGTTGGCAGGTGTACTTGCTGCAATTACCACTACGGGGCATTCTCCGTTCCTGCCATAAATTGCCTGCATAAGGTCGGACTGTTCGGTTTTTGTCGGAAGACCTGTTGAGGGACCTCCTCTTTGTACATTGATTACAACAACAGGCAGTTCAGCCATAACAGCCAGACCAATAGCTTCAGATTTAAGTGCCAGTCCAGGTCCTGAAGTAGAAGTTATTGCCAGATTGCCTGCGAAGCTGGCTCCGAGTGCGGTACAGATACCCGCAATTTCGTCTTCTGCCTGGAATGTAATAATACCCAAATCCTTACGCAATGCCAGCTCTTCCAGTATGCCTGTGGCAGGAGTAATGGGATAGGAACCTATGAAGAGCTTCAGTCCGGCTTTCTCTGCAGCAGCGATAAAACCCCAGGCGGTAGCTGTATTACCGCTTATATTCCTGTAGGTACCCCTGGCAATCTGTGCCGGCTCTATTTTAATAACAGGATTAAGTGCTTCTATTGTTTTGCCATAATAATAACCTGCCCTCAGGACTACTTTATTTGCTTCAGCTATTTCCGGTCTTTTGTGAAATTTCTTTTCAAAGTATTGCTCGGTATATTTAAGCTTCCTGTCGAAAAGCCAGTAAACCATACCCAGGGCAAACATATTTTTTGTTCTCAGCACCGATTTGGTATCAAGACCAAAATCTTTCAGGGCCTCCTTTACCATTGATGAAATCGGTGTGGCAATGACATTATAACTTTCAAGTTTCTCCTCAGTAACAGGATCTTTTATATAACCTGCTTTTTCTATATTTTTTTCTGTGAAATTATCCTTATCAATAATAATTGTACCGCCCGGTCTGAGCCACATTGCATTTGCTTTAACGGCAGCCGGGTTCATTGCAACAAGAACATCGGCATAATCACCGGGTGTTTCTATCTCTGAATGACCCAGATGAACCTGGAAACCAGACACTCCGCCAATCGTTCCCTTCGGAGCACGAATCTCTGCCGGGTAATCAGGAAATGTTGAAAGGTCATTACCATAAAGGGCCGCAGTATCGGAAAACAGTGTACCGGTCAACTGCATGCCATCGCCTGAATCACCAGAAAAACGAATAACAACCTCTTCTCTTTTAATAGCATCTGAATTTTTGGCCATAACAGATCTATAGTATTAATTATGAGGCCTCATTACACTTAATCAGCTTCTTGGGAATTACAAAAATAGTCTAATTGAATGGTAAAATCATACAAAATTTGATTATTCAAGTATGATTTTGATCATGTTTTGATCTCTGATCAGTTCCAGATATCAGCTTTCTCCAGGTTTATTTCCTCCTCAAAAAACATCCTTGCAATATTCTCAAAATAAGGAGTATAATCTGAGACAAAGAAAAGATCTTTTACATTTCCTTTAGTATTGAGAAGATTGTTTTTCTCGAGGATATCCCTGAGCATGCCCGCCACAATTTTTGCAGAGTCAATAACCTCTACATTGAAATTAAAGAACTTATTTATCTGATTCTTAATTATGGGATAATGTGTACAGCCGAGTATTAAAGCTTCTATTCCGGCTAACGATTTATCAGACAGGTAAGTACGGATAACAGCATTGCTGATGTCATCGAAGATGAATCCCTCCTCAATCATAGGTACAAACAGCGGTGTTGCCAGGGAAACCACTGCGGTATCCGGCGACTTCTCCCTTATCTTTGATTCATAGGTTCCTGAGCTTATTGTTCTTTTTGTACCTATGACACCTATTTTTTTGAAATTCCGGTTTCCGAGGTAATTGACTGCCGGATCAATAACATCAACAAGCAATGTTCTGCCTTTAAATTCTTCCTTCAGAGTATCAAATGCTGATGCAGATGCTGAGTTACAAGCAACAAGAACAACTTTTGCATTATGACTCAGAAGAAATTCCGTTATTCTGCCTGAATAGTATTTAATTGCCTCAGCCGATTTATCTCCATAGGGAAGGTGGGCTGTATCGCCGAAATATATAAGGTTCTCGCCCGGCAGTATCTGTTTTATTGCATGAGCAACTGTAAGGCCTCCTACTCCGGAATCAAAAATACCTATTGGTTGTTCTTTCACTTTAAGGATTAAAAAAATAACCATCCTAAAATAAGGATGGTCATATTTGTATCATTTCCTGACTATTTCAGTCCGAGCTTTGCTTTGGCCAGCGGCAGCACATTCACACTTTTTGTTTCATCAACATAGAGAATTGATCCTATGTTAAAGATATAAACAAATCCATTCTCTTTGCCAACATTTTTAATAGCCTTATCGACTTTTGTATAGATGGGCTGGAAAAGCTCAATCTGCTTATTTTGAAGCTGTTCCTGTGCATTTGTCTGGAAATCCTGGATTCTATTGTTCAGATCGTAAAGTTCCTGTTCTTTGGTTTGCCTTACAACATCAGTAAGGTTTTTGGTCTCTTTCGTATATGCATCACTTTTATTTCTGAGTTCAACCTGCATAAGCTCCAGTGCATTGATTAGTTCCTGACGAAAATTATCAAGTTGAACACTTGCTGAATCAAATTCAGGTAAAGCCTGTATAAGTTCGTCACTGTTAATATGACCGAATTTCAGGTTCTGCGACTGGGCGGCAGTTGCAACAAAAATAACAAGGGCTGCAATTCCAATGATTCTTTTCATTATTAAAATTTATTAATTTATTAATTTACAAAAGTAGTTATTTAATTGTCATAACCTAATCTTTCGAGGACCTGATCGCTGATGTCATATTTAGGATTTGCGAAGAGGATATTTCCCCCGGCTGCTGTATCGAAGATAACCGCATAATTACCCTCAACAGCAATATCTTTAATAGCTTTAAGGATCTCATCCTGAATGGGTTTAACCAGCTCTTCCCTCTTTTTAAAAAGCTCTCCTTCCATTCCAAAATACTTATTCTGAAGCTCTTTGATCTCCTGTTCCTTAGCAATAATAGTTTCTTCCCTTTTTGTCTTCATATCCTGTGAAAGAAGCACAGCTTCGTTCTGGTATGACTTGTACATCTGTTCAACAACAGCATAGCCATCAGCAACCTCTTTTTCCCACTGTTCTGATAGTCCATCAAGCTGCTCCTGAGCTGTTGTAAATGCAGGTATGTTTTTCCTGATATATTCAGAATCAACAAAGGCATATTTCTGACCAGCAGCTATGGCTGTTGTCAGAATTATAATTGTTATTAATACGATTGACCTTTTCATGATTTTTGATTTTATGTATTTTTAAAATTGTTGACCTATTACGAAATGAAATTGTGATTTATTGGCATCCTGGAAGCTTGAAGGATCGGGTACTTCGTCGAATCCGTATCCCCAGTCTACCCCGAGCAGGCCAAACATAGGAAGGTTCGCTCTTATGCCGATACCAGCAGCCCGGTTCATCCTGAAAGGATTATACTCCTTAAGGTATGTCCAGGCTCTTCCTGCTTCAAGAAATACCAGGCCATAAATTGTGGCCTGGGGATTGAGTGTCACCGGGTATCGAAGTTCCATTGTTATTTTTGAATAGACATTACCTGCTGGTGCTTGGGTTTCAGGATCGAGCGGTGTAAGGGACCCAACTCCCCCGGAGCCGGAAGAATAACCTCTCAGGGATATTATCTCTCTTCCATAGAAGCTGTAACCGGTCATTCCGTCCCCGCCTACAGAGAAGTTCTCAAAAGGTGACGGTCCTATGTCCTTGTTGTAATAACCGAGGTAGCCAAATGAAAAGCGGGTATTCAGAATCAGCTTATCTCCAGGATCCAGAGGGAAATAATAATCTGCTTTAAATATCCATTTATGAAACTCTATCCATTTATATTTAACCTGGTCAGTGACGTCAGTCATATCTTTCCCGCTTATTATGGAGTAGGGTGGAGTTGCCTGAAGTGACAGGGAGAATGAGGATCCGCTTCTTGGATAAATAAGGTTAGGACTTGTTGAGAACCTTTGAATTCTTCCTGTAAGGCTCAGCAGGTTCGACTCGCCGTTCTGAAAAAGGAACGACATAACAGAATAGTTGTTAAGATTATATTTCTGATAGCTTAGCTCTCCGTATATTGAGAAAAAGTCATCAGGCCAGTCAAGTCTCTTACCGAGGCCTATTGAGGCACCGTCAATGATCATAGACTGGTAACCGTCATCGGTTTTCTTCTGGTTATTTGTAAGCTTTGATCTGTAGAGTGATACTGAGAATGTGTTTGGTTTTTTGCCGCCAAGCCATGGTTCGACAAATGAGATATTATATGACTGATATACACGCCCGTTTGACTGGGCCCTGATACTCAGTGATTGTCCGTCCCCTGACGGATAGGGTCTCCACTCATTCCATTTGAAGAAGTTCCTCATCGCAAAATTGTTGAACCTTACCCCTATAGTACCCACAAGCATTCCCGCACCCCAGCCTCCTGATACTTCAAACTGGTCGTTTGCTTTCTCCTCAAGCTTATAAAGAAGATCCACTGTACCATTTACAGGATCAGAAAGAGGTGTAGGGTTGATCTTTTCGGGATCAAAATGGCCAAGAACACCAAGCTGACGTATAGATCTGATAATCTTTTCCTTACTGAAAAGGTCTCCCGGAAGGGTATAGAGTTCACGCCGTGCAACATGCTCATTGGTGCGTATGTTCCCGGAAATAAGTATATCATTTAAATAGGCTTGTTCACCCTCATATATTCTGATTTCCAAATCAATAGAATCGTCTTCCACCTTGGCCTCAATGGGAATGATCTGTGAAAAAAGATAGCCATAATCAAGATAGAGATTATTTACAGCATCCTGAGCTCCGCCTGAACCATTAAGCCTGTCAAGAATAAGTGACTGATTATATACTGATCCCCTTTCCACATTAAAAACCCGGTCCAGATCCTCTTTCCTGTACACGCTGTTACCAACCCAGTCCACACTTCGCAGGAAGTACTGATCACCCTCATCAACCCTGATTAACAGGCCGACACGGTCATCGGATATTTTGTATAGCGAATCGGAGAGAATTGTAAAATCCCTGAATCCATTATCGTTATAGAATGAAGTAAGAGTTCCCTTATCTTCCTTAAATTTCTCACCTATAAATTTTGAGGGTTTGAAAAAGTTCAGGTTCTTTTTCTTTGTTCCCTTCATCTGCCGTCGAAGTTTCATGTCTTCAAAATTCTGATTACCCTCAAAGGTGAATTCTTTAATTTTCACTCTATCATTCTTATCTACATTGATATTGAGGATAACATTATTAGGCTGATCAGGATCATCTTTCTGTACATATTCAACAGTTGTGTTCAGGAATCCCTTTTCAATGTAATGATCCTTTATAATCTTCGATGTTGTAGTCATAATATATGACGTAAGCTGGGATCCTACAGGGAGGTTTATTTTATCGAGAATATCCTGATTTTCTGATGGTCTTATTCCGTTTATTTTGATTGATGAAATTCTTGGTCTCTCCTGCAGGTAAATATCAAAAAAAACTGTATCGGATTTTATTCTGTCTATGGATATCCTGACATCTGAGAATAGTCCCTGCTGCCACAGTTTCCTTACAGCATTTGATATGACCTCTCCCGGTATTGTTATTTTCTGCCCGATCCTAAGTCCTGATATCCCAATAAGTGCATTAATATCCAGGTACCTGATCCCTGAAACAGAGACACCTCCCACTACATAATCCTCTTCTGTCATATAATCAATTATTCCCCGTGCCTCCTGTGAGAACGCTGGAGTGCACAGTAGAATCAGGAATGGTGCTACAATAAATTTTTTAAACCTTCTAACCAACATTATTTCATTATTTTTCCAAAATCTGTTCACTTGTCTTTCCGAATCTTCTTTCCCGCTTCTGGAAATCAATTATAGCTTTATAAAGATCATCCTTACCAAAATCAGGCCAAAGTTTGCCGGTAAAATATAATTCAGTATATGCCAGCTGCCATAAAAGAAAATTACTTATCCGTAATTCGCCACTCGTCCTGATTAAAAGATCAGGATCAGGAATACCGCTTGTATTAAGGTGTTTTTCAAACAGTGTTTCATTTATTATTTCCGGTTTCAACTTCTTGTTGAGTACTTCAAGAGCAATCTTTCTTACTGCCTCAGTTATTTCCCATCTGGAGCTATAGCTAAGTGCCACAATCAGGTTTAATCCTGTTGATCCCGCTGTAAGATGAATTGTCTCAAACAACCTGGTTCTTACATCTTCGGCAAGCCGGTTAACATCGCCGATAGCAGTCATCCTGACATTGTTTTTTATCATTGTATCAGTCTCATTATTAAGAGACTGTACCATAATTCTCATTAGAGCGGATACTTCGTCATCGGGTCTTCCCCAGTTCTCTGTTGAAAAAGCATAGAGTGTAAGGTATTTTATGTCAAGCTCAGCCGCAGCCTCTATAACATTTCTGACAGCTTCCACCCCCTTCTGATGTCCCAGTATCCTCTCCATGCCATGCTGTGAAGCCCATCTGCCATTTCCGTCCATTATTATTGCAATATGATCAGGCAGTTTCCTCTTATTTATTTTCTGTTCTACTGTCATAATTTATCGTCTTCTCTTCCTGGTAACGTCGTCATAAGTATGACATCCGGCCAGAGCATTATAGATCTTCCAGGTAAGTGCAACACCTGCAAACGAGTACCAGTCATTATTATGTAACCATGCAAAATCGGATGGGGCAACCATATCTTGCAGGCCATCAAAGTTATCATAAAAAGTCTTACGAAAACCATATTCCACCTCAAGACCCATATTTTTATAAATATTGACCTTGAAACCTGCTGAGAATGGTATTACAGGCTGAATGGAAAAGGTCTCCGAATTAATAACAGCCACACCAGCCCCTGCCGCAAGATAAGGTGAATAATCCCAGAATTTGCCCTGTGTGGTAAATGGCAGGAAATTGAATTCGAACTGAAGAGCTATTTCGCCTACTAACCCTGAAAATGAACTGGCCCTGTTTAACTGAAAGTCGTTATTAAAATCAAGGTCATTGGCTCTCAATCCTCCGACAAATATATTACCTCTCAGTGCATGCCTGGGATGGAAGTTATACCTGTAAAATACTCCTCCGGCCGGAAGAGGCGAATACATAAGCCTGTTCGGGTTTATATCGCCAAGGTAAGAGGAAATACCTGCAAAAACACCATAATCAGCATTACGCTGTCCTGCAGCATTAACTGAAAGGAAAACAGATAAGAAGATCCAAGGTAATCGTTTCATCAAAACTGATCCTGCTCATTATCATCTGAATGAGGGCAATCCTGTTGGCCCTGTTTTCAGCTTATAGGTAATAGCAAAATTTAAAAAATAATAAACGTCATTTGCCCTGGAATATTGTGAAGTATAACCATCTAAATAGTCGGTAAAAGCATATCTTCCTCCAATTTCAACACCGAAATTCAGGTTTGGCGTAAAGATCAGTGTTGCTCCCAGACCTCCGGGAATAACGGCTGTAAAGCCTCCTGTTTCCATACCATGAGTGATCAGGGCATCATTCCCCTTAACGGTATATGAAAGTCCGCCGATACCTGTAAAAACATAGAAATCAAGTGATTTGATGATCTCAAAAATAAAGGGTTCTTTGCCTTTTACAAAAAGGTAGCTGTTTTCTAACTCGTTTTTGATAAAGTAATATTCACCTAAAAGAGCCGGTTCAAAGATCGAGGTTGTGGCATCGTAATCCCTTTCCGGATTTGATCCTCTTTCATCATTTGCTCTAAGAATTGCATAGGTAAAGCTCAACCTGAGGTTTATGTTCCGCATGATCCTGTATTTCAGATTTCCATTTATGTTGAACCTTGTCTGCATATATGTCAGGTCACGCAGCCCCAGGATGTTCTCAGAATGTGAGAAGCCCCCGATGTCTCCAAAAAAGAACGAAGGGCCCACGCCTCCAACAAGCTCATATCTTCTCATCTTCCACAATTGTGCGTGTGAGACAGGAACTGCAATGCAAAAAATCAATATGATAAAAATGCACCTTTTCATTATACTTAACTTATATTCGTGATACAAATATAAGAATCTAATTTATAAGGGTAAATAATAAAACCCTGAAAACAAATCATAAATAGAGGTTCAATATAACAGTATCAGGTTATAGGCTTATTTACAATTTGTTTTTTCAATTACGTTTATCGACACCCCACATCAGCCTGTTTCTCAAGGTGCTGTAAAAATCCGTTCCCTTAAGCATCACTGTTTTCAGCTTTGATCCTGCTTTTTCGATCCGGATCTCACTTTTGATAGGTAATTTTTCATACCTGAAATCACATGTCACCAGGTACTCCTCCGACCGGGCTTCCATTACCATCTTCAGCCTGCTGCTGCCTGAAAGAACTATTGGTCTGATTGTCAGGTTATGGGGAGAAATAGGTGAAATGATTATGCTCTCATCATCGGGAGAGAGAATCGGTCCTCCCACACTCAGGTTATATGCTGTTGAACCAGTGGCAGTTGAGATAATCAGCCCGTCAGCCCAGTATGTATTCAGATAAACATCATCAACATATACATTTATCGTAATCATACTGGTGCTGGACTTTTGTATCGTAATTTCATTAAGGGCTGTAGCAGACTCTCCGTCAAAGAGTCCGTCAGGAACTGATATCCTGAGAAGAGACCGTTCAATTATCTCAAATTCATTTTTGTATAGCAGGTCAAGTGAATTGCCGATCTCATCGCCGGGAATATTTGCCAGAAATCCCATTCTGCCGGTATTTACGCCGGCGACAGGTATTCCAAAGTCTTTCACTTTAAGTACTGTATCGAGGAAGGTTCCATCGCCTCCTACACTAAGAACCATATCAGGGAGATCAGGTAAAGCAGAAAGTTCACTGAAACGCTCAATTTTTATGCCCTCATAATTCGTAATCGGCCCTCCCGGGTTCTGATAAAGCTGGATCATTATACCTCTTATGCAACACTCGTTGACCAGCTTTTGTACCCCGTCTCTTGCCCTGGGGTTATTGTCTTTACTGAAAACAGCGACTCTCCGAAGCATAATCAATTACATATTAAGATACTTCATAAGAAGATCAAACCGCTCTGAATAAAACCTGTCGATTGAATCGTTGGTGGTAACCCAGGTTTTTACATCATAGTTATACCTCTCAAAGGTTTTAATAAGTGCAAGTAAATCGGTGGAGTTCACCTTCAGTGTCAACTCCAGTCTGGTTGATTCCCGGGGGGAAGTGATATACATGCTCAGAACCTTTATGTTGTTGCTTTCAACTATCTGTGCAATCTGTGAAAGTGAATAATCCTGTTCTATTAGTTCGAGTACGAGGATACCGCCCGGCTGGTCCATTGAGGACATGCCGGCAATATAACGAATAAGGTCATTGGTAGTTATAACTCCCCTGTAGTGGTTTTTATTATTCAGAACCGGTACAACTGACAGTCTGAGGCGTGCTGCAAGGCCGATGACCTCAAAGAGATGCTGATCATCAGTTACATAGGGTTTTAATAATGTAAGTTCATGATTACCAATTGGTTCGTCCGGTTGATTAGTGTCATAAATATCAGTATCGGATATCAGTCCCAAAAAATCCTGGTTGTTCACAATCGGCAGGTGTGATATCCGGAATATCTCCATCCAGTTAAGTGCTGTCTGCCCTGTATCTGATGTCTTTAGTGAAGGAATTATCTCAGATATCAAATTTTTAGCAGTCATTTTTGTTAATTTTCAACTAAAGTAATAAAAAATTGCCAGTTCTGTTAATTTTGCATAACTATAAGGAATACGGATAAACGATACAATTATTATATGACAAAATTAAGTGTTAACATCAATAAGATTGCAACGCTCCGTAATGCAAGGGGTGGTAACATTCCGAATGTCCTGAGTGCTGCAATTAACTGCCAGGTATATGGCGCTGATGGTATAACCGTGCACCCCAGGCCTGATGAACGACATATAAGGTATAAAGACGTTCTTGAGATTAAACCGATTATCAAGAGCGAATTTAATATTGAAGGAAATCCCTCCGATAGTTTCATTGATCTTGTCCTTTCGGTCAAACCACATCAGGTAACACTCGTTCCGGATAAACATGATGCAATAACTTCAAATGCAGGATGGGATACACAAAAGCACAGATCATTTCTTACCGATATTGTATCGACATTCAAAAATGCCGGAATAAGAACATCTCTGTTTGTTGACACTGAGACCGTTCATATTGAGAATGCCGCTTTGACCGGGACTAACAGGATTGAGCTCTATACCGAGCCTTATGCATCAGCTTTTAACAAAAATGCGGTAGAGGCTGTCGCACCCTTCGTCAGGGCGGCTATCATTGCCAGGGAAGCTGGCCTTGGGGTCAATGCAGGTCATGACCTTAATCTGGACAACCTTGGCTATTTAATAAAGAACATACCATGGCTCCAGGAGGTTTCGATAGGTCATGCACTTATTTCAGATGCGCTTTACATGGGCCTTGAGAATACCATACAGTTGTACAAAAGTCAACTGACCGGTTAAATGACCCGTGAAACTGTTTTGCAGAAGATATGGAGAGCCCCCCTTTAGGGAGGTTCGGGGTCAAAATACCGTCACCGATTCGACCCTTTCACCAGGGATATCCGGAAGGTTCTTGAACCTGAGCAATATCCTTGCTATAGCCAATACATCTTTTTCACAGTATCTGACTATTCTGGCAATATCCTTTTCACCATAATATAATCCGGCGACCATGCTGCCGTCAATATCATCCTTGGGTGACGGGACACCAAGTATTGAGGTCAGAAGATCAAGTGAAGTATAGTTTTTATAATCTCCGAATTTCCAGAGGTCCATTGTATCAAGCAATTTTATTTCCCAGGGTTTCTTGCCTGCATTATCAAGTATATCGGGTATCACAAGCTTGTTTATGATCATCCTCCGGGCAATATAGGGAAAGTCAAATTCCCTGCCGTTATGAGCACATAACAATGCCTCTTTACCTGATTTTGAGAATTTAACCAGTACATCTGAAAACTCTGATAAAAGAGTTTTTTCGTTATCGCCATAGAAGGATTTGATCCTGAAGCTGAATGGATTTTTTCCATTGATAAAACCGACAGATATACAGATAATTTTCCCAAACTCTGAATATATCCCGGCTCTTTCATAGACCTCTTCAGCTGATTGTTCGTCAGAGCGGAAAAAATTTGATTTTTTTTCCCAGAGAACCTTTAATACCGGGTCCAGTTTCTCAAATGAAGGAGCCTGGGGCACAGTCTCGATATCAAGAAACATTATATCTTCAACTTTAATATCATCAAGCATGGTTACTAATTTTTTTCAGCAGGTGTTTTTCAATAATTGTACCAAGTACTTCTATCCCAACCTGATTCTCTCCTCCTCCGGGAATAATGATGTCGGCATAACGCTTGGATGGTTCAATGAACTGAAGATGAGATGGTTTGACGGTCTTATGGTATCTTTCAAGTACCATCTGTACATTGCGGCCCCTTTCTTCAATGTCGCGCTGAATTACCCTTCCGAGGCGGTCATCGGCATCAGCGTCCACAAAAACCTTTATGTCAAGCATATTCCGTAATCCGCCGTCACAAAGAATCAGTATTCCTTCAACCAGTACCACCATTGAAGGCTTGATCAACACAGAATCCGGAGACCTCAGGCATGTAAGGTAGGAATAGATTGGCATATTAACCGGACTACCTTTTTTGAGCTCCTGCAGATGATTGATTAGCAGACTGAACTCAACAGAATCGGGATGATCAAAATTGATTTTCTGTCTTTCCTCAAGAGAAAGATGGCCATTATCCTTGTAATAAGCATCCTGAGGCATTACAACAACCTGATCATCAGGGAGCATTCCCATGAGCTTTCTGACAACGGTTGTTTTTCCCGAACCTGTGCCTCCTGCTATTCCTACTATAAGCATTTATTAGTACTTTTGTAATATTATTACATGTCAAAAATAATGAAAAGTTTGGAGTGAACTAACTCAATATCTACCCATGTCAGAATTATACCCGTTGAAATTTGAACCGCTGCTTAAACAGAAGATCTGGGGAGGCAACAGGCTGGTGACCGATTATCATAAAAAAGGTGATCCCTCACTAAAATATGGCGAAAGCTGGGAGTTATCGGCTATTTCTGACAATCTTTCAGTTGTTAGCAACGGTTTTCTTGCGGGAAATAATATTGAGGAACTAATTGAGGTCTATATGGGTGACCTGACCGGGGATGCTGTTTTTGAAAAGTACGGCAATGAATTTCCTCTCCTTATTAAGTTGATTGAAGCCAGGGAAGATCTTTCAATTCAGGTTCATCCGGGCGATGCCATTGCCAGAGAAAGGCATAAGGCCTACGGAAAAACAGAGATGTGGTATATCCTTGAGAGTGAAAAAAACTCCAGGGTATATACAGGATTCAGGATCAATATCACCAAAGAAAAATACCTTGACGCATTAAGCACCGGAGAGCTGGCCGGACTTTTAAATGTTGAGAATCCGTCATCTGGAGATTCTTTCTTCACACCTGCAGGCCGGATACATGCTATTGGAGCTGGCATCCTGTTTGCAGAAATACAACAGACTTCAGATATTACATACAGGATTTATGACTGGAACAGAAAGGGAGATGACGGGAAGCCAAGAGAACTTCACACTGACCTCGCCCTTGATGTAATTGATTTTAAAGCCTCAGGGGAAAGCAAAATAATAAAAGAATCTGCATTGAACAGGACCGTAAACCTTGTAAGCTGTGAATACTTTACAACAAATGTGATAGACTTTAATAAGCCTGTTATTAAAGATTATAACCTGTTTGATTCCTTTGTGATTTACATGTGTACCGAAGGAGAATTTATGATACGCTGGGATAGCAAATCTGAGCCTGTCACCAGGGGAGAAACGGTCCTTCTCCCGGCAATGATAAAAGATATTATACTGGAACCGCTGATGGAATCCAGGATACTTGAAGTTTTTATAAGCACTGTCCTGAACCAATATTAATCAAATCTTAGCCACCATGAAAATATTGCCATCTTCACTTATTATTATCCTGTCAGTTTTAATAATAACGGGCTGCACAGGAAGAAACCAGAGAAAAAAGGATTTAGCCTCTGAAGCTGATATAGTTACTGTTCCCGATACAGGGTATACAGGTATTAAACAGTATTTCAGCAACCAGCGCGTACTTAAGGAGGTTACATTCGAGAATGGAGTTCGCCATGGATTAATGAAAACATATTATCAGGGGGGGCAATTGTATCAAACCTTCTGGTATGAAAACGGATTACGCGAAGATTCAGCAGTGTGGTATTACCTTGAGGGCCAGGCATTCAGGACAACCCCGTATAAACATGATACTATTGACGGAATACAGAAACAGTATTACAGGACAGGCAAAATAAAGGCCAAGATAGGATACAACAAAGGACTGCGCACGCCTTTGCTGGAAGAGTACGATCAAAATGGAAGGCTTTTAAAAGATTATCCCGAAATCGTTACTGATATCACGGATGAATATAGTACAAAAGGTATATACAGGATTGGTTTTGAAATGTCAGATAAGACAGAAAAGGTCAAATTCTTCCAGGGAGAGTTTACGGATGGCCGTTTTGATACAACTTTATGTAAACGTCTGGAAACAGTAAATGGCAAAGCATCCCTTGAATTAAGGAAAACAGGGGAGCCCAAAAAGGAATATACCGGTGTAATTGCAGAAATAATTACCCTGTTCGGAAACCGGCATCTGATATATAAAATAATTAACCTGCCCTATAATGATCTGAATTAGCTGATGAAGATGAAAATTCATTCGGCTTCCTATATCAAAAGCAGTCCGTCAATAAAACAATGCCCGGATCCTGTTATACCGGAATATGGATTTATAGGACGTTCCAATACAGGCAAATCTTCACTTATCAATATGCTTACAGGCTGGTCGAAGCTGGCCAGGATCTCCGGAGAACCTGGCAAAACCCGGACAATAAATCACTATCTCATCAATGACAAATGGTACATCGTCGACTTGCCAGGTTATGGATATGCCAGGGTTCCGGACACAATGAGGAAGAAATGGATGAATGCGGCCAGGGAATATATTCTTCAACGGGAAACCCTTGTAAGCCTTTTCGTACTGCTCGACTGCAGGCTCATACCCCAGAAATCTGACATTGAATTCATGGAGTTTCTTGGAAGAAATAAGGTTCCCTTTGCAAGGATCTTTACCAAAACAGATAAAATAAGCCGTATCGCTCTCGAAAAATCGGTTCAGCAATACGATACCGAGATGCTTAAAAACTGGGAATACCTCCCTGTTACCTTTACTGCATCTGCAGTGAGGAAGACAGGAAGAGAGGAGATTCTTAACTTTATTGAAGAATCTTTGAACAAGTTATCAAAAGAAGCTTATAATAATCAGGAATAATTAATTTTGCAGATAACAATCACAGCTAAAATTTTTACAGGACATGTTCGGAAAAGCACCCTTGAAAATCTTTTCATGCAGATCATCCAGGCAGCTCGCCGAGAAAATTACAGATAACCTGGGTATAGAACTCGGCAAAAGCTCTGTAACAAGCTTCAGTGACGGAGAATTTCAGCCTTGTTTCGATGAATCAGTCAGAGGAGACATGGTATTTATCATTCAGTCGACAAACCCTCCGGCAGACAATTTTTTTGAGCTTCTTCTTATGATAGATGCCGCAAAAAGAGCTTCTGCCTATAATGTAATAGCTGTTATACCATACTATGGTTTTGCCCGTCAGGATAGGAAGGATCGTCCCAGGGTATCGATAGGATCAAAACTCTCAGCTGATCTTCTGAGCACTGCCGGAGTTGACAGGGTAATTACAATGGACCTCCATGCCGACCAGATACAGGGATTCTTCAATGTTCCTGTTGATCATCTTTTCGGTTCAGCAATATTCGCCCCATATATTGAGAACCTTAATCTGAATAACCTTACTATTTCAGCACCCGACATGGGCGGTTCAAAAAGAGCCAATGCTTATTCCAGGTACCTGCAGTCAGAAATGGTACTGTGCTATAAACTCCGAAAAAAACCTAATGTCATTGAAGAGATGTCGATAATAGGTGACGTGGATGGAAAGAATGTTGTAATAATCGATGATATGGTTGATACAGCCAGTACTCTTGTCCTTGCAGCAGATATGATGAAGGAAAGAGGAGCAGAAAGTATAAGGGCTTTCGCCACACATCCTATCCTCTCAGGTAATGCCATAGAACGTATTAATAACTCTGCTATCGAGGAGCTCGTTGTTACTGACTCGGTCCCATTCATAAATAATTCAAAAAAAATAAAGATCCTTTCAATAGCAGAAATCTTTGCCAAAACCATCCAGGCAGTCAATACCAATCAATCGATCAGTACAAATTTTGTATTCTGATCTCTTTATCATATATTTGCGTCCGATTTTTTAACGTGCAATGGGGGGTTATCTAAAAGATAACTTTGAGTAGCACAATAACACTCTTTAAATGAAGACAATAGAAATCAAAGGATCACTCAGAAAAGAACTGGGTAAAAAAAGTTCCAAACAGCTCAGAAAAGCAGGAAATGTACCGTGTGTAATTTACGGAAATGAGAATAACATACATTTTTATGCACATGAGAACCGTTTCAAGAAACTTATTTATACGCATGAAGCTCATCTGGTAAAGCTCAATCTTGACGATCAGGAATATAAAGCCATTCTTCAGGATAAACAGTTTCACCCTGTTACCGACAGGTTACTACATGCCGATTTTGTACAGATATCTGAAAACAAGCCTGTAATAATTGATATACCCATAACCGTTACAGGCGAATCAGTGGGTGTCAAGGCCGGAGGTAAGCTGACAATAAAGAGAAGACATTTGAAAGTTAAAGGAATGGCAGAAAACATCCCTGAAGAACTTTTTGTGGATGTGACTGATCTTAAAATCCATAACTCTTTAAAAGTCGGGGATCTTTCATTTGATAATATAGAATTACTCGATTCGAAAATTGTGACAGTCGTTACGGTTGGCACAGCGAGGGTTGCACTGAAAACCGAGGAAGAGGAAGCAGCAGAAGCTGCTGCAGCCGCTGAAGCAGCTTCTGAGGGAGAAGAAGCGCCTGCTGAAACTCCTGGTGATAAGGAGGTGAAAAATCAGGACAAAGAAAAGGAAAAGGAGAAACAATCTTAATCATCCCTTTAATATTCAGGCACAATGAAATATCTTATAGTTGGCCTGGGAAATATTGGTGACGGGTATGCTGATACACGTCACAATATTGGATTTATGGCGCTGGATACAATGGCCGGGGATTCCGGTGCTGTTTTTGCAGATAAGCGCTACGGTGCTGTCTGCCGTGTAAAATATAAAGGAAGGGAATTCATCCTCCTCAAACCGTCAACATTTATGAATCTCAGTGGTAATGCGGTAAGGTACTGGATGAAAAAAGAGAAGATCCCCATAGAAAACCTGCTTGTAATTGTTGATGACCTGGCCCTCCCTCTGGGGAGCATCAGGATGAGATCTAAAGGGGGCGATGGAGGACATAATGGTCTGGCACACATCAATATAATCCTTGCAACTAACGAATATTCACGTATCAGGATAGGCATAAACAACGGATTTCATAAAGGCTCCCAGGTTAATTATGTCCTTGGAACATGGACTCCTGAGGAAAAAAGAGTTATCGCGGAAAGAATATCTATAGTGGTCGAGATGATAAAGTCATTCGGAACAGTGGGCACGGAACTGACCATGACAAAATTTAATAAAGAAGGAAAGATCAACCCTGGTGACAATACCTGATAAACATTGCCGGAAAAGATCTCCTCAAACTCCATTATTATGACTGATAATCTGCCTGTAAGAATAGACAAGTTTCTTTGGGCCATAAGGATTTTCAAGTCCCGGCGCCAGGCTTCTGAAGCCTGCAGGAAGGGGAGAATAATGATTAATGATAATGTGGCCAGACCTTCAAAGACTATTGCAGGTAATGAGATACTTACAGTCAAAAAGCCCCCTGTTACATATACATACAGGGTAATCTGTCCGGTGGAAAACCGTGTTTCAGCAAAACTCGTCATAAAATTCATCGAGGATATGACGCCTGAAAATGAAAAAAACAGAATAGTATTTCACCGGGCAGTATTTAACGGCTACAGGAAAAAAGGAAGCGGACGGCCGACAAAAAAAGAGAGAAGGATAATTGACCTGTGGGCAAACGGTTTCAATGACGATTAAAAGGGTAGTATAAAGACTTAAATATTCAAAATATTCTTCTTAAAACACCTGTCCCTGAAACACTCCAAGTTCATTTTTTTTAACTTGCATAATTAATCATTAACTTCAAATCAACTGTATACTTAAAGCTGATTTTCTGATTCAGGTATGGGCAGAGAAAATATCGAGAAGTACTCTATAGGATATGCCATAATAAAGGCTGTCTTCGGGTTCTGGCATAATAATATCTATTACAGAAAAGTAATAGTACTTGGACGCAATCATATTAATCCTGATCATCATCTTATTTTTGCACCTAACCACCAGAATGCACTTATGGATGCGCTTGCAGTTCTTTTTACCCAAAAGGATCAGCTTATATTTCTTGCGCGTGCTGATATATTCAAAAAGAAGCATATCGCATCACTCATGTATTACTTTAAAATTTTACCGGTTTACAGGATCAGGGATGGTTACAGTTCACTGAAAGAGAATGATGAAATATTTAACAAGACGATTGATGTACTGAGAAATAAAAATGGACTTGTAATTCTGCCGGAAGGCGATCATGCAGGTTTCAGGAGGCTCAGGCAGCTTAAGAAAGGTATTTGCAGGATCGCATTCCAGTCTGATGAAGCTTCTGATTTTAGACTCAAAATAAAAATAATTCCAGTTGGCCTTGAATTTACTAATTATCACAGGTTCAGACAGGTACTGACAGTTGTATATGGTAAACCCATTGAGGTTTCCGAATATGATGATCTATATAAAAATAGTCCCGAAAAAGCACTGAATGAACTTAGAAACAGGCTCTCTTCTGAAATGATGAGAATAATGGTGCATATTGAGTCAGAGGAGGATTATGAGGCTATTGATGAACTCAGGAGTATAATAAACGGCCGTTTCAGTGATGATATAAAGTTCCCGAAATTATTCAGGGACCGTGTTCTGATAGATAACCTGAACCGTCTAAAAACAATAAATCAGTCTGTTTACCGGAAAATTTGTTCTCTCAGCCTTGAGGTTAAGAAAAAAACAAAAGAACTGAATCTTACTTACAGGCTGCTGGAAAAAAAGAAACATGTAGCAGGATGGCTTATTGCAGGATTGGCAGGTATAATTGCCACATTTCCGCTTTACATTTATGGTAATATCTTCACTCTTACCTTTCTGACAATTCCACGCCTGCGGGCACTTAAAATAAAGGATATACAGTTCCATGGCACCTTCATGTACGGAATCTCGCTGGCACTTGCCCTGGTTATTCTGCCATTATACCTTGTCCTTTCATTTATAATTTTTTCACCCTGGTGGCTGGCTATCCTGGTTTTTCTGACTTTGCCATTTTCAGGTCTGTTTGCATGGAATTATGCAATTTTATTTCGCCGTATCATAGGAGGTTTCAGGATAAGGGATTTTGTCAGGAATAAGAGTGGAGATTATCTGAACCTCAAAAAAAATCATGACGAACTGTTAAATCTGGTTACGACTTTAAAGTGAAAAAAAAAGAGGAAATATTATCCGGGAAAACAGCCTGGATAACAGGGGCATCATCAGGTATCGGAGAAGCCCTGGTTTATGAGTTTATCAGAAAAGGAGCAAAAGTTATTATCTCTTCAAACGATATGCCTGGTCTTGAAAGGGTAAAAGCGGCATGCGGAGAGAGATCATCAAAAGTCATCTGTACTCCTTTCGACCTGTCAGATACTTCAGGTATTGCAAGCCTTGTCGAGCAGCAGATGAACAATGTCGGCAGATTAGATTACCTTCTCAACATCGGAGGTTTAAGCCAGAGGGCACGTATTGAAGAAACGCCGCTCTGGCTCGACAGAAAAATATTTGAGGTTAATTATTTCGGAACAATAGCCCTGACAAAAGCCGTATTGCCATATATGATACATCAAAAATCAGGACATATAGTTGCAACAAGCAGTATATCAGGAAGATTCGGGTTTCCACTTCGTTCAGCCTATTCAGCTTCAAAGCAGGCATTGCATGGATTTTTCGAAACCCTTTTTCTTGAAAATAAAAATAACAACATAAGAACATCTGTTCTTATTCCCGGCAGAGTAAGGACGAATATATCATATCATGCCCTCAATTCAGAAGGCAAAGAACAAGGGAAAATGGATGAAGGTCAATCGAAAGGAATAATACCGCAAAAAGCAGCGAAAATAATTGTAAGAGGGATAATGAGAAACAAAAGAGAGATCCTTGTGGGAAGAGGAGAACTTGTGATATTGTATATCAGAAGGATATGTCCCTGGCTCTTTTTCAAAATTGCAGATAAAATAAAATCAACCTAATTCGATTAAAATGAAAGGATATATAATAGGCGGGATACAGCAGATTGGTATCGGGGTTGTAAACCTTAACGAAGCCTGGAAATGGTATATTGATCAGTTTGGGATGGACTGCAGGATATTTGAAGACGAGGCAGTAGCAAAACTTATGCTGCCTTTTACAGGGGACCTGCCCAGGAGCAGGCATGCTGTTTTGACCTTAAACCTTCAGAGCGGAGGAGGCTTTGAGATATGGCAGCACAAAGGAAGGGATCCGGTGCAGAAAAAAGATGAGATAAAGCTTGGAGATCTTGGCATCATCGCATGTAAAATGAAAGTGAAAAATATAAATGAAGCTTTTACTTTCTATAAGAAAAGAATTTCAGCCATGCAGGGAGAGCCTTCAGCGGATCCTTCCGGTAAAAAGAACTTCTTCCTGAAGGATCTTTACGGGAATATTTTCCAGATGGTTGAAGGAAATAACTGGTTTATGAATGAAAACAAAATATCGGGAGGTTCATATGGGGCCATCATTGGTGTTTCAAATATTGAAAAAGCCCGGGTATTATATTCAGATATCCTTGGTTATGATGTAGTTACATATGATTCATCAGGTGTTTTTCCGGATTTTACCGGATTTCCCGGCGGAGAAATAGTTCTCAGGAGGATCCTGCTCAGAAGATCCGAACCGGTTAAAGGTCCCTTCAGCAGTGTATTGGGACAAAGCGAGATTGAGCTTATCAGCGCAGGAGAACCGGGAAAGAGAATCTATGAAGACAGATTATGGGGTGATCCCGGATTTATACACCTGTGCTTTGATATTGGTGACATGGACAAACTGAAATCATATTGTGCAGAGAAGGGATTCCCTTTTAGAGTCGACAGTAAACAGAGCCATGAGGGTCAGAGCTTCGATATGGGTGAAGCTGCAGGGCATTTCGCATATATCGAAGATCCCGACGGTACCCTGATCGAATTCGTTGAGACACATAAAATTCCTATTCTTAAGAAGTTCGGATGGTACCTCAACCTGAAGAAGAGAAACCCTGAAAAATCGCTTCCTTCCTGGATGCTTAAAGTCTTAAAGTTCTCAAGGGTAAGACTTCAATAATATTGCGGATTGCGGATTTGCTAAAAAATAATATATTGCTTCCTTATATTATTCTGCCAGCCTTTGTACTTCGCGGAAAACTCGCATGATGTTTCCACCCCAGATCTTTTCTATTTCAGCCTTTGTATAACCGCGTCTTAATAATTCTATAGTTATATTTTTCATCTCGGCTACTGTTTTGCAGCCATCCACTCCTCCCCCTCCATCGAAATCAGTACCTATGCCAACATGGTCAATACCTATTATCTGGACAACATGGTCGATATGATCAACCACATCTGCCACAGTTGCCAGCTTCTTGTATTTATTATAGATCTCCCACCGTTCATTCCGGTAATCCTTTTTTTGTTCCTCCGTCAATGTATTAAAGTCACCATATTTATTTTTAAGCTCATCAATCCGGGATTCCAGTTCAGGATTAGGTTCCGGGGATTTAATATAACTGCTGAGGATACATATCTGGATAACTCCTCCGTTCGACTTAAGAGACTTCAGCATTTCATCAGACAGATTCCTGGGGCTTGAGCATAATGCCCGCGAAGATGAGTGGGATGCAATTACCGGAGCACGGGATGTATTTATTACATCATAGAACGACTCATCAGATATATGTGAAACATCTATCATTATGCCGATACGATTCATCTCTCTAACAACCTCTTCCCCAAAAAGTGAAAGTCCGTTGAACTCCGGTCCTTTTGGGTCGGTAGAAGAATCACATATGTCGTTATTTGCTGAATGGCAAAGTGTTATATATCTCGCTCCAAGATCATAATATTGTTTTATTCTGGATATATCTTTACCGATCGGATACCCGTTTTCAATTCCGATGAATGCAGATAATTTACCTTCCTTCTTTAACCTGTAAGCATCATCAGGAGACAAAGCAATCTCAGCCATTTCCGAATTCTTTTCAACATTTTCATGTATAGCTTTAAATATCCTTAGGGTTTCCTTATGAACCTCGTTAAAGGATGAATCATCTCTTGTTCCCTGCTCTAAAAAGACTGCAAAGAATTCAGCATCAAGGCCGCCTTCTGTCATTCTAGGAAAATCAACGCAGTTCCTGTCATGTTTATCTCCCAGATCATAACCCGACCGGATAATTTCAAGAGGTGTGTCACAATGAGTATCTACAGTAAGATACTGCTCATGAATCCTGTCCGCCTGCCTTATCAGCCGACCTTCGCTATTCCCGCAGGCTGACAGTAAAATTATTGTAAAAATAACTGTGAAAAATGTTTTCATCAGATCCTTTTTTATTGACGAAAGATAGGTAATTTGACAATTCACGGATCAGATAATAAGTTGATTTAACACTATTTAACAAAGCAAAGCCCCCGTACGCCGGTTGGCGGATAGGGGCAGCCATGAAAAGAATGGAAAAATTGCTTTTTGTATAGCGTTAATTAATCAAACTAACTATATTTTATCATCTAATCCTTGAGGCAACGAACTGAATAGCCATCTTTTTTTTCTACTCCGTAAAGAGATAATTCTCCTTTGGAAGAGTATAATGCCCTACAAATGCCAGATTCATCATCTTCATCTTCAGATGTCCAGAAAAAGGTCATATAGCCTATATATCCCATAGTCTTGTCACCGCTGCAGCCACTGGAAAGAGCAGTAAAACCACTTGAATTAGTTGCCCCGGTATTTGGACTTTTCCAGGAATTTGTACCTGTTTCTTTCAATTTACCACCTGCTGGATCGTCACCTCCAAGAAAGTTAGATAAATTCCACCAGTCTTGCATAGACGGCAGATGCCAGCCATCAGGACAGGCTTTGATAGCAACTTCCCAGGAATATAAGTACCCATGGGTCTTTACATAGTCTTTAATATCTTCATAAACCCAGCATCCACTCTCAGTTTTAAAGGCGAGGTTTTCAGCCATCCACCATTGATCGCCTATTTTAACGGTTTTGTAGACTTTCCCATCTCTTTTATCAGTAAATGAGCCTGTTTCCTGACCATATGTGTAAGTACAAATGCCAGTAGTAAAACAGATTGTTGCAATTAAGAAAAACAAAATCTTTTTCATAATAAATTATTTAAATTGATAATATTCATTTTAGAAATTATAGTACAATAACTGCAAAAGATTGTTTGATTCATCAGGTAAATGGCTTTTCGATATGATTAATCAATAAAGTTATGCTATTTTGATAATAAAGTCAAGTGAATATAATTTTGGGGAAACCATGATTGCTATAGAGCCACGAATGTGGCTTAAATAACCCCCGGCTTCAGCCGGGGGTAGTGCGTACTCTCTCGAATATAAGCCCCGGAGGGGCTTAATAATCTTCAGTTTTCGTATATACTCCATAGGAATTGTTATTGCATAACTTGATCCGCCTGATACTTTTGTCAGGCTCCTTATGTGCCTTTCGTCAATTTTTCTGCGTGTCATAGCTTCTTCGGTTCAAAAATTTAGTGGCGTACTAAATTCTTGAATCTACCCACCGTATTAAAAACCGGTTTTTAATACAGTGATGCTAATTATTGTATTGTTTTAATATTATATGTTATATGAATATCGTCAATCATAATAAACCAGGAAATGAACAACCATCTTTTTTTATTAAATCTTTATATATATACCTGAGATTCCTCATTCTTCCCGCAAAGCGGTATTCATTGGGAATTCCGGTCGTAACGAAGTGGAGTGAAGAATCTTTTTATTTACTTGCCGAATTGCCAATTCAATAGTGATAGAAATAAGTCTAATGCAGTCTTTGACAATCAAATACTGACAAAGCAAAGCCCCCGACTTTTTGAGTCAGGGGCAGCCATGAAAAGAATGGAAAAAATTGCTTTTGGACAGTAAAAGCATCTTTAAAGTCTTACGACTTTATATACGTTACTTAATTTTCCTTTAATAAGTCTCAGAAAATATATA
>Ga0307420_1000050_pt1 | contig 51258 bp, 68 predicted proteins | sample SalMarWE160240MG_2_FD_202167 | JGI IMG/M metagenome (GOLD analysis project Ga0307420, IMG submission 202167) | Salt marsh sediment microbial communities from the Plum Island Ecosystem LTER, Massachusetts, United States - WE1602-40 | ecosystem: Environmental > Aquatic > Marine > Intertidal zone >... | reverse complement strand
CCTAGCGAAGCAGCTTAATTTTTAATCTTTATAGGAGGAGTGCAAAAATGGCTAAAAGAGCTACAAAGAGAGAAAAAGATCCCTTTGAACTTATTTTAAAGGGCGAAAGAATTACTATTACTAAGAGAACTCGAAGAGGAGAATTTAAAATAGCTTTTCCTCTTCCGAGTGATCTTAGACAAATAGATATCCTTGTTGCTGAAAGATTGGATGGAAAACCTATTTCATCTTTCAGTGAATCATCCATTTCCAATATAAGAGCTTATGCAACTCTTGATGTTGTTATCATTTCCGCTCCAAAATGGTGGGAAAAATTAGATTCATCAGAACAGTGTCCTGATGATGATCTTGTGAGAAGCCTTTACAGGAGCTATCTTCGGCATTATGCAAAGATACAAAAACTTCTTTCTGACGGTAGATTTGGAAAAGACGTGGGACAAATTAACGTGGGAGAAGAGACTGAAACTGTGGACGATGGAACATTTCAAGATATTACCCACGGATGATAGATTTAAGAAATTAACTATTGATCAGATGGAGATTCTTTATTATAATTTTCTTAATACTCCATCAGACGAAGCACAGAGAAAATATTATTTAGATAAGATAAGCAACAAGGATAAGGTGGATTCTATTCCAGAGGATTATGCTGTGAGTGTTTTAGGATACACAAAGGAAGATATAGCCAAAATTAAAGGAGAATTAAATGGCTGAAGTTGGTATAAATATCAAAGTCACAGAAAACATGTCTAATGTTGCCGGAAATATGACTAACTCTATGAAGAGTATTTCTTCTGTAGCCGAGGAAATGAAACAATCTCTCAATATGAAAGATGTGATGCCTCAATATCAAAAGTTCGCAGATATGGTTGATAAGTTTGAAGCGATGAGAAGAGCAAATAGAGAAAGAGACGATTCTAGAGGAAGAACTGGAAGAAGTGGTAGAGGTGGTAGTGATAGAGATTTTGTAACTCAAGGTATTTCTGATGCGGGTACTGGATTAAGAAGAGCGGGTTCAATTGCTGGAAGAATGGGTGGTGGCGATGTAATGGGAGGAATGGCAGATGTTGCCGGTACCGTTTCTGGTATGTTACAAAAATCAGGTCCTGCTGGAGCAGTTGTTGGAGTTGTAGCAGGAGGTTTGTTTATTGTTGATGCCCTTACAAAACAATATGAAAAACAACTTCCAACTGTAATGGAACTCACAGCACAATTAGGAAGATTAAAAGGGTCAGCAGAAGATATGTCGGCCCAATTTCTAATAACTATGGATGAAGTAGCAGGCTCTGCGGCTAAGTTTGGTAATACTATAGAAGAAGGAATGGAAGTATATAAAACTTTATTACAAACTGGTTCTAGATATAATATACAGGCACAAGCAGAAGAGGTAATGGGATATTCCAGAGGTTATGGCCTGGATAGAGGTCTTCTAGCAAGATATGCTGGAATGGGCGGTAGGTTTGGCCAAGGTCCTAATGCTATCGGTTATGCTCTAGGAGGAGCGCAACAAGCAGGTTTGGGTCCAGCAAGATTTCCAGAGTTTTTGCAATCTACCCTTACAATATTTGAAGAAGGCCTCTCTCGAGGAATTGTAAAAGGATTTTCTGAAATAAATCAAACTCAGGTGTGGCTAAGTCAGTTGGGAGAATTATTTAAAGGACAAACAGGATTACAAATGTATAAAAAAATGGAATCGTCTGTTGTTGGAGCAACGGGTTTAGGAAGCGAATCCGATGCTATTATGTTCAGAGCTGCAAAAAGGGTCGCTGATAGGGAAGCGGAAAAAAAGGGATTAGGAGCAGCAACATATATTGATGTAATGAAGAAAATGGAAGCTGGAATAACACCTGAATTATTTTCTTCAGTTAAAGATATAGTTACAGGAATGTCTGCCAATAGATCAGATCAGGTTGAATTGATGAGACAATTATTTGGGGTTAATTATACAGTAGCTGATGAATTATTAGGATTGGGGGGAAAGACAGGTGTTCAAAAAATAGCTGAAAGGCCAAGAATAGAAGATACACCAGAAGTAAGATTAATGAGGGCACAAAATCAGATAATGGAAGATATAAGAAGAGTAGGTTATACTCTCATCGATGCGAAGATGTATGCTTTGGAAGGAGCAAAACATGTTGTTACTGGTATGACTGATTTGATGGGTGCGAATGTTAAATCTCAAAAGGCAAGAAGAGAATATGAAAAATGGGAAAAGGGCGAAGGAAAAGCGATGGAAAAGGATGTAAGAGCTCTTGAAGAATTTGGTGGTGAAACAAGATGGTATGAAACATTCACTTTAAGTGGTGGCCCTGTAAAAGATATACAAAATCTTATAAAACAAAGTATGAAAAAGGGAGGAGCATCAGGAGAAGCAGCAGAGAAAACAATTCAACTATTAGATATAATATCTGGAGCTAGTGGTGGACAAAAATCAGCTTTTGCTGCTATGGGAGGACTAAGAAGACTTAAAGAAGTCGGAATGGAACATATGGGAAAAGGAGAAATGTGGCAGGATGTTACGTGGCGTGATATGTCTGTTGTATTAAAAGAATTAGTGACTATGTTATCAAAAATAGATACAACTTTACTGGAAGAAAAACATTTGGAGTTGATAAATTATGTTCCTGAGACAAGTGCTAGTGGAGGAACACACTAATGCAATATAGAAGAAGAAAGCCTGATTTCATAGTTGAAATATACAGGCCAAATTACAATTCAATAACTTATGATGCAAATAAAATAGCCTCATTTGATACTTCTCCTTTAAATAATGCTCTCATAGGATATAATTTTACTGAAAGTCTTAACACAATTGAGACACAATTTTCTTTATCTTTAACTGCAGAAACAGATGATGATGGTTATACCTGGTTAGATAAAATAGAGATAAAAGATCTTGTTTTCATATATGAGTTTGCGGAATTGAGATTTATAGGTGTAGTAGAAGATAAAAGGTTCAGTGCTAGATTTTCTGGAGAAAGGCCTAGTAAACAAGTATCTGTTAACGGATTATCATTAGGAAATCTTTTAAGCACATTCCCGCTAGTAATAGATCAATTCTTATATCAGGGAAATACATTAGCAGAGTCAGCAAACAATCAATTAAAGGCAAGATTAGCAGCAGCGATGGAAGATGGTTATCCAGTAGCAAACATAATGAAAACAATATATGATTCTTTTTTTGAACTTTCTTTAAAAATGGGAACTATAAACTCTCAGGGTAGAGGAATAAAAACTGTCTTGGATGAGTTTATAGATTTCGACAGTAGATTATCAAAGGATATTGTTTTGAAATATCCTATAGCTTTATCTATATATAATGTTGGAATAAACAATATATGGGATATTCTTTCTAGTTTAATGGTTCCACCTGTTTACGAAATGTTTATGTTGTTAAATCCAACAAGTGGAAAATACGAAGGAGTTTTCAGACAAACTCCATTTGAGCCAGAAGATTGGAAAAGTTTAACTAAGAGAAGTATTCTTCCTGTATATCTAAATCATTATGATTTTGGTCAATCAGGAAACGAAGTTTATACTTATTTCCTTTGTAGTGTTGCGGGAGCTGGAATAAGTGATAATAAAGGAATGTTATTAGATTCTGCTGGTTATGGAGCTTTAGCTTCTTTTGATGAAGAGAAATGGAAAAAATACGGATATAGACCACTTATAATTGAGTTCCGTTATTTCGATGCTGATAAATCAGAAACTTATACAACAACAGCAAGCACTATGAGAGGCCTTGGTGAAATGTTAAAAAGATGGTATCAGTATAATGATGAGTTTCACACTGGTACTTTAAGATTTATGACTATTGATAATAATGCTGGAGATTCTGGATTAAGAAATCCTCGAGTCGGAGAAAAAATGTCATTTTTAGAAGGTGAGTTTTATATAGAAGAATCAGAACATTCTTGGAATTACGGAACATCGATGGAAACAAGATTATCACTTTCCAGAGGATTTGTTTATAGTGGTAGTGGGTCACCATTAAGACCAATAAATAATATGGGAAGGTTATTAAGTAATATTTAGGAGAATGTTATGCGAAGAGTAAGTGTTAGAAATGTAAAAGCTCCTTCTTCTATAAAGTCAAAAGGGCTTATGGATAGTAAGAAATCATTTGGTAAATCTTCTTTTGATCAACCAAGGAGATATTTTGCCTGGGGAAGAATTAAAAAAAGAAGATCTGATGATTGTACCGTTGATGTAACTCTTGATTCTGGAATATCTCTCACTCATGTTAATGTGAGAAGCAGTGAGTGGGCAACAACTGACTCAACAGAAGGAATAGGGGAAAGAGATTTGCCTCCTGTTGATTCTCTTGTTCTTATTGTCTTTCCTTATGGCACTTTAGAAGATTCTCTTGTTTTATGTTCTGCTTTTACTCTTTTTGGTATACATACGAAGAAACAACAATCAAATATACTAAAAAGCGGTAAGGAAACAGAAAGATACAGAAAAACAGAATCAGGTATTATTTTAACAGAAGATAAATCTAATGGCAATTTAAAATTAGAATTACCATCAGGAGCTACATTTGAAATAAGTGCAAATAATGCCAAGATAGAAATAAACGCCAGCGGAGGAGTAAAAATTACTCCTGCATCAGGAGCTACATTTGAAGTGAGTGTAAATAATGCTAAAATAGAAATAAATACAAGTGGTGGAGTAAAAATTACTCCTGCATCAGGTCAATCTATAACTTTAAATAATGGAACAACTGGCGCTAATGATTATTTAAATTGTCTTTTTGCTGGAGCTCCTCACTGTCTGGATCCAACTAGTTCTGTTAAAGTTCCTTAGGAGGTTTGTATGGTACAAACTACAAATATATCAGAAAATATTCCCGATGTAATTAGAAATGTTGATGGAAGAACTATTGCTAGAAATCTTATAGATCTAAATAGGAAATCAATCTTATTTGAAGTTATAAGCAGAAAGAATCCTTCTAAACCGGTAGAAGCTTATATATTAAATATTCCTCCAGAGAGTGTAGAGATAGAAGAACCACAGAGAGTTTCTAGAACTAAAACATTTGGTGGACAATTTGAAGATGATTATGGGCCTGATAATTTAAGAATAACAATATCTGGAAATACCGGTAGTACACATCTGAGAAAAACATACGCTCTTGATACTAATGAAGAACTAGATGGAAAATCGGCTTTCTTTTATTTCAGAAATCATATTATAAGATATAAAGGCAGAGTTAAAAATTATCAAGATTATGATCTTATAATGTATGACCTTAGTTCAGCATATGATGCTTTAACTGATGAAGGACATGGAATTATAAGATCTGGCAGAGGGATGGATGCCTATGTTGTTTCTCTTGATAAATTTAAATTATCGAGAAGCAAAGAAAAACCACTTTTCTATAATTATACGATAGAATTGGAAACACTTCGTGTTTTAGGTACAACAACAGGAGAAACAAAATCTCCTGTTAAACAAGAACCTCCTATTGATTGGATTGGCAATTTAAGAAGATCAATAAACTCTATAGGATCTGTTTTAAGTAAAGTGAAAGATGTTAAAGATCAAGCAGAATCTTCTATTGACTTAGCTGAGGAAGTGGTAGAAAAAATAACTAACTATTGGGAAAGAACTGTTGATATTTTAACTTACCCAACAGGTCTTATAAAAAGATTTTTTGGCGCCATAAGAAACATAGGAGAAGCTTTAGATCAAACAGCAACAGCAACACTTTTGACAATATATTCTATAGAAGACGATGTTTATTCTCTTATTGATAGCACAAAACAAAATGTTAAGTCATCAAGTTCTCTTGTAACATATAGTAAAACACCTAACGTTAGAGGATCACAGAGGATACCTTTAAACAGTATATCCAATAGTACATATAACATGAATATACTTTATGGAGAGTTATCAGATACAGAAGCTGAAATAAAATCTTTAATAATATCAGCATATAAAAACGGCCTCCCAGAGTCGAGCGAAGTAGAAATATATGGATATATACCTGTTATAGCAGATGCAGGAACAACTATGGAAGGTCTTTCAGCTGAATATTATAACAACCCTTCTTTGTGGGAAATAATAGCTATTGTTAATAGTATTCTTGATGATAGTGAAATAGAAATAGGTTCAACTATAAGGGTTCCTGTATTAGTTCAGGGGGGAACCAATACAAATAATTTTATTTTTTCTTCATTTTCAGACGACATATATGGAAAGGATATAAGAATTGATGGTAATGGTAATTTAATAGCTACAGCGGCTGGTGATTTAGCTGTTCAAGAGGGAGTTAATAATTTAGTCCAGGCTCTAAATATTAGACTAAATGAGTTTCTCGGTTATAGATTGCGTCTCACTGTATATGGAATAAGAAGTTTTGTGGGATCAGCTTCAACTGCCGCCCCTATAACTTATATATTGGCAAATATAAGGGACACAATAATGCAAGATCCGAGGGTTGCTGCTGTAGATAATATAAAACTTAAAGGCGTAGGTGATAAATTGTATGTTTCTTTTGATATAAGGACTATAAGAGTTAATGAAATAGTTCCATTTACAGGAACGATATAGGAGGAAGTTATGGCTTTTGCTGTTAAAAGATTTGATGATATACTCACAGACATGATAAATTGGATGGTTGCTAATCAAACAAAAGTTACAGATTTTAATGAAGGATCCATTGTAAGAACTTTTTGTGAAGCTGTAGGTTTGGAAGTAGAACAATTATATATAAGAGCTAGAGTTGGTTTTGGTATTGAATTAAAAGAAATACCTTTTTATGCTTTTAATTTTTCAAGAGAATCAGCTCAGCAGGCATCAGGTAATGTGAAGTTTACAAGAAGTGGAACTTCAGGTACAACTGATATTCCTATAAACACTCTTGTATCTACAACAGACGGAACTCAATTTGAGACAACAGCAGCTGGGCAAATAACTCCTGGAAACTCTGAATCTGCTGATATTCCTATACTTGCTGTTGAAGGTGGAACAGATGGAAATGTTCCTGCTGCAACAATAACTGTCTTAGTAACTCCAATAACAGATGTTATAAGTGTTACTAATGATGCATCAACAACTGGAGGTCAAAATGAGGAATCTGAAGAAGAGTATTTACAAAGATTCCGCGAGTTTATAGAAGGATTAGGGGATTCAAATATTTCAGGATTGGTGTCAGGAGCAAAATCAGTTTCGGGTGTTAGATCTGCTTCTGTTATAGAACATTTTCCACCTTCTAGTAGTTATAATGCTACTGTTTATATCGATGATGGAGCAGGTAATGCCTCACAAGCTCTTATAGATGCTGTTGAATTAGTTCTTATAGGGGATGGTACTAGTGTGAATCCAGGTAAAAAAGCTGGTGGTATTAACATTCAAGTACTTGCTCCAACAAAAGTAACTATAAATGTAACTGTTGAAATAACAGGAGATGGAACTGTTTCAGAAGAATCTATGGAGTATTTAACAACTCAAGCAATAGAAAATTATGTTAATAACTTAACAATAGGAGATGATGTTATATATAATGAATTAGTAAAATCTATAATGGGGGTGGAAGGTGTTTTGGATATTGATATAACAGTTCCTTCCAGTAATACTACAATAAATGATAATCAGATAGCAAGGACTGGCACAGTTACTATAACATTTGCATAGGAGAAGATAATGAAACGTATTATAGATAATATAAACGATAAAAGAATGCCCGCAATAATAAACAGGGATAATGATATATATAAAGCCTTGTTTGGTAAATATATGTATACTGAAAATCCAACAATAGATGAAAGTAGTGATTATAATTGTGGGGCTATTGCAAACGAGTTAGAGTTTTTGAGGTCTTTTATAGATTATATTATTGACAGTTTTGATTTTCAAAACGCAGAAACTTCTCTTCTGGAAAAGGTTGTTTGTGTATTTATGGATCTAATTAGAATATATCAAGAAGAAGATTCTGAATTAAGGAATAGATTTAAAGCTTATATTTGGAGAAACTCAAATACAAGATGGATGACTAAATGGTCATTTAAAGATATATTTTCTTATTTCTTTGATTCTGATAATATTTACATTGAAGAAAATTATATTGAGACAGATCTTGTTTCTAATGGTGGATTTGAACAGGTTACTGGAGATGATTTTGATGACTGGACAGAATCTGTTGCTGGATCTTCTACAATAACAAGGGACACACCAAATCCTTTTGAAGATAATGCATCTGCGAAGTTTTCTATAGATTCTTCAGGTAGTAGTGCTAGTGTTTCGCAAACAATAAATAGTGTAGTTGCTGGAGAATATAAATTATGTTTCTGGTATAAAGATGATGGTAATTGTCCTATCGATGATGTTGTAAAAATATTTGTACAAAGATCAAGTGATAGTTATTATTGGAGCTTTGATGACGAACAGTGGCAATCTGGAGCTGCTTATAAATCTTTTCCAAAATCAACTGAGTGGGCTTATGCTTATGGATGGATAGACAACGAAGGTACAGAGAACTTAACTATAAAAATAGAAAATAATTCTACTAGTCCAGGAACAGCACATTCTTTTTATACAGATAGAGTTAAATTTGGAATATGGCAAGATTATCCATCTATAAAACTAATAATAGTGTTTGAGGGATTATCCACTGAAGGTAATATATCAGCATGGGAAGGGGCAGAGGATAATTTAATTGATAGAGGAGAATGTGAAGACACAACATCTCCCATGATATTTGATGAAACAACACCAATGCTTGTTAATTGCAGTTGGACTAGAAGCGGTTCTCAATATTATTGGGGTTCTTATAGTTATTTATTTACAGTAACAACTGGAGGTTCTATAGCTACTCTTGATTTAGTCGATAATAATAGTACATCCGATATGCATGGTTTAGTATCAGATCAGGAATATACTTTTACTATAAGATTATATATACCATCAGGAGGAATAACCGGATCGGAAATAAAAATACAAATAATGGATTATGTAAGCAGTTGGGAAATAGAAGAACAAGCAGCGGCAGATATTTATGATGATTGGCAATATATAACTGTTACAAAAATAATAAGATCATCAGCAACAGGAATTATAATACGTATAAAAACAGATGATATTACTTCTAGTAGTGAAACTTTTTATGTTGATGATGTTAGAATTTTTGTAGGTAGTGGTAACAATATGGAATACGCCACGTTTTTTGATCAATTTTACATAGCTGGAGAAGGTGGTAGTTATACATCTGATTTTTATTTGGATCTTTTGGAGAAGGCAAAGCCTGCCGGATGCAAAAGTGCTATAGAAATGATAAGTAGAATAATATAGGAGGATAATATGGGTGATTTAACCATATCAAGATTTGGGAGTAATGAAATAGCAAAACAAGATGATTTTAATTATGGCGAACAACAAGGTATAGAAAATCTAAATACCTTATTTGAAATGGTTTTTAATGCTACTAATGATGTTGTCATACATGGTTTGACTGTTCAAGAAAGAGGAACGCCTTCTATGAATGTTGATATCACAGCTGGAATAGCATTCTGTCAGTCCACAGGTAAGACGGCACATGTAGGCAGTATATTTGGCCCAGTATCTATTGCTAATGGAAGCGGATCTGACAGAATAGATGTAATTGAAATAAGAATAACGACAACAGATTTTGACGAAGAACAGAGAGCATTTAGAAATCCTTCATCAGGTAATATAACATATCAGGATTGGGATACAAAAACTAGATATGAAATAGAAGCACAAGTGATTCAAGGTACTCCAGGATCTGGTGTTGCTCCTTCTCATACATCCGGATGGATAAAATTAGCGGAGATATTGGTTTCAGCAGGAGAATCTACTGCTATGTATGATGCTGATATAGATAATATAACTGGCGGATACGATGGAGAAGTTACAACAAATTGGACTTCAGAAACATCCATAACATTCAAATTAGGTAATATTGAATATATGAAATCTCTTTTTCGTATAGCACATGATGAAGATGGCGATCATAAAGATGATTCTATAAAAGATAATCATATTGATTGGGGAACAAGTGCTGGAAAAGTTAGTGCTGTAGATTTACCTATAGCTGATGCAGGGTCTTTAATAACATCTACTGAAGTGGAAAATGCCTTACAAGAATTAGCCCAAAAAAGTTTGAATATATTGACTGTTACAACAAGTGCTGATTATTCGGCAGCCAGTTTAATAAAAGATCACAGATTATTTGTTAATCCTACGTCTGGATCAATAACATTAGGTCTATTTAATGGTAGTTCAAGAGATGGGTCAAAAGTAGAAGTTTGTGTTATAGGAACAGCTAATCAAGTTGATGTTGAATTGGTTTCTAATGGTACAACAGATGTTGTACTTTATCCAGGACAAGTTATGAAAGTTGTTTGGGATAATACTAATTCTGAATGGGTTATCCATAATCCTTTTGCGTATTTTGTAAGTACAATAACAGCGAGTCATGACTTTTCAGCTAATGAATTGATAAATGATAGAAAGTTATTTGTTAATACTACATCCGGTAATGTAACTCTTGGATTATTTAATGGAGCTAACAGAGATGGAACTATTATGATAATTCAGGCTGTCGGTAGTGGATCTTATCTTGTTAACATAGAATTGGTTTCTAATGGTACAACAGATCGCGCTCTTTCTATTGGTGATAGTATTATAATTGTTTGGGATGATACTAGTTCTGAATGGAAAATATTATCTGATCAATTGTTCTTTGAAGAAAAGACAAGCAGCTTTACTATGATATCCAACAAAAAGTATTTTGCAAACGGAGTAATAAATATGACACTTCCTGTGGTTGCTAATACAGGAGAAACAATAGAAATAGTAACGAGTGATTATTCAAGAATTATTCAAAATAATGCTGATCATGTTATTTCTTATATGAATAAATATTTTACAACAAAAGGGACAAGTGGATATTTACAATTTTTTGGAAAAAGTAAAATAAAATTGATGTATAAAGGTAATGGAGATAACAGAATAGAACCAGGAGTTAAATTATCAAATCCAGGAACACTTCCTACAGGAGAAGGAAATGGTTGTTGCTTTTCTCTCGATGGTGTCTATTTAGCTGTTGTACATGATACATCTCCATATATAACTATATATAAGAGATCTGGAGATACTTTTACTAAGCTGTCTGATCCTGGGACATTACCAACTGGGGAGGCTGAAGGTTGTGCTTTTTCTCCCTGTGGTACTTATCTTGCAGTTGTTCATCATACTTCTCCATATTTAACTATCTATGAAAGATCGGGAGATACTTTTACAAAATTAAGCAATCCCGCAACACTTCCTGGTATTACTGCGTATGGATGTGACTTTTCTAGTGATGGTAATTATTTGGCAGTGACTCATCAATCCGGTTTTATAGTTTATAAAATATCAGGGAGTACTTTTACAGAATCCGATTCGTTTACTCTTGGTCAATATACCTTTTATTGTCGTTTTTCTCCTGATAATACTTATCTAACAGTAGCTACAAGTGGTACCCCATATATATATATATATAGAAGAATAGGTGATACTTTTGTTAAATTATCAAATCCATCAACATTACCTCCTAGTGCAGCGTTTGAACACAACTTTACACCTGATGGAAAATATCTTATTATAGCTACGGGAGGTAGTAGTTATTATCTTACAATATATGAGATAACAGGCGATACATTTACTAAAATAGAAGATCCCGAGGATATGCCGCCGAGTACGTCTGAAGGATTGGCTGTTTCTCGTGATGGAAAATATATTGCTGTCGGACATAATTTGGGAGTTTATATGACTGTTTATAAGAAAATAGGAGGAGTATTTATCAAACTATCAGATCCAGCTAGCACTTTATCAGATAAGGGCTACGGATGTGACTTTTCTCCAGACGGAAGATATCTCGCTATTGTAACTCATGGTTCGCCTTATATTAACATTTATAAAAATGTTGAAAGTACAACTAAAGTTTGGGAAGTCCTTTCTTTAGATAGCTTGAATAATCCTGAAATTATGTTTAAATAAGGAGTAGTTGATGGGGAGTAATCAGTTAGGTGATAATATATTAGCAGCTATTTTAGCTTTATCTGCCTCTGAAAAATATGACAGAACAAAACTCATGCGAGCTATGGGAAATGAGATAGAAGATTGGGTAGCCAATGTTTCAGCAAGTATACTTTGTCCAACAGGTAATATAAAGATGCACGGATCAAACACTATTCCTGATGGATACCTACTTTGTGATGGTTCTGCTATTAGTAGGAGTACATATTCAGCTTTATTTGCTAAGATAGGAGTAATATTTGGTCCAGGTGATGGAAGTACTACTTTTAATTTGCCAGATTTTAGAGGTATATTTCCAAGAGGAGTTGGAATAAATGGAACTTTACAAGATGCTATGGGAAATTATTTCTCTGCGTCATTAGGATCTTATCAAAATGATGCAGAACAAGGTCACAAGCATAAACAAGGAGGTATTGTTGCAAATAGTGGTAGTTCTTATCAATATCTTCCTTGGAGCAGTTATGTTCCAGATCCTTATCCAGATTTTGAATATGAACCTAATACAGTAGAAGGGAATGAGGTTTTACCGTATACTTCTCCAAATGATTACACAGATGGATCTCATGGAACACCGCGAGTTGATGTAGAAACAAGACCGGCTAATTTAGCAGTTAATTTTATAATAAAAATATAGGGGGGTAAAATGAACTTACAACAATTTTGGAATAGTTTTTTAACTCTAGATATAACAACTTGGTTGATATTGATCATTTTTATTTATCTTGGCCTTTCTAGATTATTCATGTATTTGAAAAAATTAGGAAAAATAAAAAGTTTAAAAGCAGGACCTGTCGGTGTTGAGTTTGGAGAAAATGAAAATATTAAAATGAAAAATATCTCTCCTCATTCTAAATGTCCTCATGCAAAAGACGTCGTTATGATTTTAACACAACAAAGAAAAAACATAAGAAAGGTTGATAAAATAGAATTAAAGTATATTCCAAGAGATTTGATGAACTTTGCTGAAGATGTTTTAGATAAGATAATATCTAGAATGTATTCTGTTTTTTTAACTTTATTAAAAGAGAAAAAAGGATTAAAAAGGGATATAGTATCAGATTCATCTTTTCATTTATATAAATTAGCTGTTAATTCTTCAAAAAGATCTATTTTAAAAGAGCTTTTAAGGATGATCTACGAAAATAGTTTTTTAGAAAAAAAGAAAAATGGCAAGTGGGATGAATATAAAAAGATAAAAACAACTAATCTTATAGACATGATGACAGAAGGATTGAATGAACATTATATATGTGATATTCCTTCCAGAGAAGAAGTTTATAATAGGAATGTGAGAGAATTATTGGATCCAGCAAAAGATTTTAATATTTATAGAATTATAAACGAAGCCCTGGATAGTTTAGTTGAGTTGGCTCGTCAACATTATGGTAGTATAGAGAAGTTAGAATCTGAAAGTGACAAATCTATAGAAAAACTTTTCGGTACTACTAATGATAAATAGGAGGTGCTTATGACGTATTTTATCATTAACCAGGAGATGAATAAAATTCATATCAGATATTCACTCTTGGAAGCTACAAAAAGGGCTAGAGAACTCTGTAAAGAGTTTGGGGGTGAGTGGATTATCACTCATGGTGTAAGAACTGTAGAAATACAGGAAGGAAAGCTTAAGAAAACTTCCCTTATTAAACAGAGAAAGGAGAAATTATATGGACATAATGCAACTAGTTAAAAGCGGTTCTTTGGTTATAGGAGTTGTTGTATCTTTACAGATTATAAAAGAACTTCTTTCAAGAAAAAGTATAAGGTTTAAAAATGAAGACAACTGGCTTTGGATTACCTTCGCTCTCGGTGTACCTATGGCTTTGGTGAGTCAAGGAATTGAAGGGTGGTCTGGATTTAATATTTGGAAACTTATTCAAGACTCGTTTCTTTATGCTGCATCTTCTGTTATAATATACAAGACCTACAAAGTTGGAGGAAAATCTATAAAAGAGATTTTTGATAGTAAAAAAACATCAGCAGAAGAGCCTCCTCGAGAAGGAGGCTAAACAGATGGAAGCTATTGCTGAGATTTTAAAAGCCTTTGGTTGGTTAGCAGCTATTGTTTTAGCATTTTTTTTATTCCTTGCAAAAAAGAAAGAAGGCAATCAAGGTAAAGATTATGATAAAATCAGAAAGGAGAAAGAAGATGAACTTAATAAGAAAAGTCCTTCTGATATTGTTGATTCTCTTGATAACTCCGACGATGTGGAGCGAATCAAACAAGGAACCAACGACAGAATCGACGACGCATTCAACAGAAGAAAAGATGCCAAAGACAGAAAGCGAAGAGAATTGTTGGACGGATTCAGAAGTTCAGGATCTGGTGAACGAGATAAAAGTGATAGTTGATGAAGAAATGGATAAAGCAATTAAAGAAGCTTGTGTTCCTTTATTAGCTGAAATAGACACTTTAAAAACACAAGTAAACGATACAAAAAGAAGAGTTTTAAATACAGCTATAACTGTTGGTGTTCTTTCTTTTATAGGTGGTGCTATTACTATTATTGCCGTAGATTATTTTAATAATTAAAGGAGTAATATATGAAAGCAATAATAGATATTATATTTTCTTTATTTAAAGCTAATAAAAATAATTCAGCTTTATACGAAGAAATAAATATGCTTAAATGCGAGAAATTGTTTTGGGCTATAGGAATGGTTGTATCAGCCCCTGTTTATATTCGTAATTCTATAGGTAGAGGAACAACTTATTGTAATATAGCAGCCTACGATCTTTTCGATTCCAGATCTACATTAGTGTGGAATGTTAATGTTCAAACAGGAGAATCTGTTAAGAGAAAATATCCTATGGGTAATATAATCAAAGCTTACGATTATGACCTTGGTAAAGTTTTGCCTGAAGATTCATATCAAAAGATATTATCAGCTCCTATTCCTTTTGTTTTTGATGAATGTAAAAGTGAATCAGAAAAAGGAAATGTTAGATTACTTACTCAAATGGAAGCTCAAGAAAAAGCCAATAAAGGCATTCCTATAATGATTATTTCCAAGGAGTTCAATCATGTTGCTATTGCTTGTCCTAATCTTAAATGGAATGATGATTTAGGAAAAATGGAATTATTCCCTTATAATGAAGGAAAAGGATGTTTCACTGGAAATGCTGGTTGGGAAAATGATTATATGTATATGTCAGACAAAAGAGGTTTTGGAAGCTTAAACTGGAAAAGCGAAAAAGATATTCTTTATGCCCAATTCAAATTGATAAATACTGGGAAGTTTGATGATTAAAAAAGCAGGTTAATCCTGCATAAGCACTCTTCCTTTAGGTCGGTCAATTTATATTTGACCGACCGTTTATTAAAATTATTGGAGGATAATATGTTAATTTTAGAAAAAGGCAAAGCTCTTCCGGAAGGTACCATAAAAGAATGGAAAGGAAAAAAATATAAAAAGACAGGTGGAAAGTGGTTGCCATATAAAGGTGGTAAAGAAAAAAAGAAAGAAAAGAAGTTTAAAATAAAAGATTTTTATGGTGCTGGAAGACACAAATATTTTAAAAATAAAAGCGACTTAGATGATTTTAATAAACGACTATCAGAAGGAAAAATAGGAGGTAAGTTGGGAAGGAAAATAAAATCTACATCGGGAAGGATTTCTCAAGGTACAAAAGTACAATTTGTTATAAGAGGAAAAAAGAAGGAAGGAAAGATTGTAGGAAGTGATGGAACTTCATCTAAATCTCCAACAAAATTTGATATACAACATAAAGAAAAAGGAAAAGTAATAATAAAGAAAGACGTTCCAAGAGAACAAGTTAAAAGATTAACAATATCTTGGTCTCAGAAAAAAGAAGAAAAAAAGAAACTAACAATAAGACAGAGACAACAAGAAAATGTTGCTTTGTTAATGAAAGATGCAGATAAGAAAATACAGCAAAAATCTCATGATCTTGTTATGGCAAATTGGGATATGTTTTCCAAAATGGTAGGAAAATACTATACAAAAAGGAGCCTTGGTGGATTTGATGCGAGTAAGTTTGGATTTGATGAAGATGATTTAAGACAAGAGGTTTATTTAGTTGTGCAAAGAGCAGCAACTTCTTTCTTAACAAATCCACCTAAAGATAAAAGAGCAACTTTTATAAGTTATGTTAGATCGTTCTTGAAAGCGAATATGGCTGCAGCTTTAATGGCTGGAAGTGGTAGTGGTGGTCATATGAAAGCTTCTCAAAAAGATCAATTATATATATGGTTTTTTAAAGATACTCTTGATGAATATAAAAAGAAACACAAAAGACTTCCATCAGATGTTGAAATGCTTGATATGCTAGAAAAGAAAAGAAAAGGACTTCCGAATGAAAAAGGTAATAAAACTATTCGTGATTATAAATGGACGATAGATAAAATAAGAAATAAAAAGAAACAGACAAAAATAATGACTTCTCTAGATAAGAACATACAATCAAGCGAAGGAGATTCTACAACATTACTTTCTATTCTTAATGAAGAAGAATTAGAGAAAATACCTGGTAGATATAAATTGGATCCTTGGCAAGAAGTAAAAAAAGTTGTTGTTCGAGATGGTGTAAGAGAAGCATTAAAAAGAGTTCTGAAAAGTCCTGTAGATCGTGAAATAATAATAAGATCTTATGGATTATTTATAGATGAAAACTCGCCTCAAAAAATGAGAATATATGCACAAGGGCAAACATCTTCAGAGATAGCGAGATTTCTTAATGGATGGGAAGAAAAAAGAGGATCTAAAAAAAGATGGAGCTCTAATATGATAGACAATAAAATAGAAAAGATATTAAGGACTTTGAGAGAAGATCCTACTCTTAAAAGGAACTTAGGAGATTTTGTAAAGTCAGAGCAGAAAGAAGAATGGAGTGATGTAGATCTTGTGATGGAATGGATAGCGGCTTATGGAGCTATTAGTGAAGCAATAGATAATATCATTCCAGAGCAAAAAGTAACAGTTGTAAAGGAAAGTCATAAAGCAATAAAACCAGTAATTAGGCGTGGAAACATATAAATAAAATGTCTATTATATAGTGATAGTTGAAGAGAAACAACCCTCCCTTATCTATCACAATTTTTTACAAAGACGGGCTCGCTCCCATGGCCCGTTTTTTTTATGCCACAAAAAAAGAAAGGAGAGTAATAAATCTTACTCTCCTTTGGTGTTAACTGTAGTATTTTTGTTTGAGTTCTTCAAGCCTCTTTTCATTTTGTTCTTTTGTTTGATTTTCTTTTTCTATCTTTTTTTCATATTCTTCTTTGAAGTAATTCAGTCTTGCTTGATATCCTTCTTTTAAATAAGATTCTATTTTTTCTATATCCCTGTCTGCGAAGTATCTTTGTTCGACGTATACTGAACAACCATTATTTTCATCAACTGTAACAGCCCTGTATCCTAATTTTCTAAGTCTTTGTGCTTCTGCCGTTACTTTGTATTTCTGGTTATACCATTCAAAACATCCTTTAAAAGTTAATCCTTCGCTCAACGCTTGTTTCTTTGTCATAATGATTTCCTCCTTAATATATTATTTTGTAAACACCGAACTTAGAAATCATAAAGGCATAAAAAAACAAGGCGGGAATAAATCCCGCCATAGATTAGTGAAGATGATTTTTTAAAAGGAGGTAAATATTAAGATAGAACTTATGAAACTTAGGATGTTTTGTTTGATACAAACAAAGATACAATTGTGTTTCATTGGATATTCTAGGTTTAAACTGATCGAGATATTCAGGATAATCTTCTAAATTTTTCAATTTAAAGTATTTACGCTTTCCTGTTTCTCTTAAATAACATGTTCCTTTAAATGTTCCATCTGATTGTTCTTCAACTGTTATAGAACTGTATGTTTTATATTTCTGCATTAACTCTGAAATCTTCATTTTTATTCTCCTCTTATTACGAGTAATGGTTCGGTTATCACTACAGTAGAAGTTTCTCCCGTAGATTCATCAGTGAAAGTTATTTTCTTATCTTTTTGTTCCATACGATCAACTTTTATTTTCTTGTAGTTGATTCTGGGACTACCCTTTTCATCATCATATCCTTCTAAGATTTTTATAATATCACCCATCTTCACTTCATTTGCTCTTATGATTGTTTTCATATTGTCCTCCTTAATATGTTATTTTGTGTTCACAGAACTTGTAGACAGCACAAAAAAAGAAGGAGAGTGAATAAATCACTCTCCTTAAATGTTAGGTTGAAAAGTCGATCAAATCAGTATCAAAGTCTGAAAGAATTACTTTTACTTCTTTATCATCTGCGAATATTCTGATGAACTTTCTCTGTTTTCGTATTCGAATATTCTGATTGGAATCTATATACTCTGAAAGTATTCTTGTGTGACCTGCAAGTGCTATCGTTATTTCATTCATAATATCAGTTGTTGAATCTTTTTCTTTAGATTCGTAGTTGTTATCTTTAATAATATGTTCAGCTTCTTCTTTTGTTTCAAATAAGAAAAACCAACTTATTTTCCAATTTCTTTTCTTAAGTTCTTTTAATGCTTCTTCGTATTGCATTTTAAAACTCCTTTCATAATTTCTGCTACTAATGACATGGCAGATAATTCGATGAACTTTTCCATAAGCTCTTTGCTTTTCAAAGCTTGTTTTAGTATTTTAGTTTCTATATACATCTAAAACCTCCTTTTCGTCCTTAATATATTATTTTGTGTTCACAGAACTTAAAGGCATAAAAAAAGAAAGGGCTGAATTAACAGCCCTTATAATTTGGTACGTCCTTGGAATCTTATGTAGAGTTCATCAATGGATGCTTCCCAGACTGGACGAAAAGAAAAAGTAGAATTATACCAAGGTAACACAGGATGCTTACAATAATGTCGAAATCCAATTTCTATAAAATAGAATCGGATACCTCCATTAAAAAGATATTCAATACTGTCTGGTGCGAAACCAGGTTCACCGTACTTTTTCCAGAAAGGCGAATATATCTTACCACCGATGAATAACATATCAAAGAATTGAAGCTCACATTCGAATTGTACATATAGTGAATAATTTAAATCATATGTATATTCAGACACATCCGTCATGCTTAAATGACCTTCAGGTAATAATCCTATTTCTAATGCAAAAACAAAAATTAAAATGTTCATAATTTCCTCCTTAATATATTATTCTGTGTTTACTTAACTTAAAGACCACAAAAAAAGAAAGGCAGGATTTATTTCCTGCCTGGTGTATGGTGTATAGGTGAACTTAAAATATTAAGCTTTTGTAAGTGTCTACTGAAATGATTCCTTCAAGAAACGCATCTCTTGCTAATAAATTAAGTTCATGTATTTTCTTTTTGTTTGTGATGTACTGTTTAACATCTTCATGTATTTCTTTTAATGTTCTCATTCGAACCTCCTTTGGCTTTCGCCCTTAACTTATTATTCTGTATATTCAGAACTTAGTGATTTGTAGGAACACAAAAAAATTAAGGGGCTGAATTAACAGCCCCTAAGGAATGAAATTATCTTCTACCGTTTGTGGCATCTTCATCATCGCATTCATCGTCTTCTTCTAACTCTTCTCTTTCAATTTGTTCTATCAGTCTCGGAATAGCGGTTGAATCGTAAGGATTAGTACCGTGAGACCAACCTTTTAAGTGTCCACATATGTAAGCGTCTAATCTTGATTTTTCTGTTTGTGGAAATGCTTCGTGTATAAGATCAATTGCTTCGTCGATCTTTGTTTGTGCCTCTAAAAGTTTTTCTACTCTTTCGTATTTGTTCATTTGAAACCTCCTAATAGTTTTGGACTTTCGTCCTTAATATATTATTCTGTATTCACAGAACTTTATGCCATAAAAAAATAAGGGAGTAAGAATTAACTTACTCCCTTTTGTGAGGTTAGGCTGCTTTGTTGACTTTCTTGATCTTTTTGTTGGAAGTCTTTTCTTTTACCTTGACTTCCTTTTTTTTCTTTCGATCAACTCCGGAAGGAACTTTGCCGATAAGATTGTGGGCTTTGAATATGTGGCAGACAAGACCTGCATTTGATTTACGACTGACTGATTCGTCCATGCTGACGAGTTTGTCGATGATGTCTTTTCTTGTTTTACCTTGTTCGACCATTTTTAAAACGATTTCCGTTTTGCCTTTGCTGTTGGTTTTAACAACCTTGTTTTCAGCTTTCTTTGCTTTCTTTGTAGTTCCCATTTAAAACCTCCTAATAGTTTTGTTCGAAGAATCTTGTTCTTCGTCCTTAACTTATCATTTTGTATTCACAGAACTTTGAAAATCTAAAGGGTAAAAGAATTGTATTCTAAAATCATCATTAGAACAAAAGAAATCATGAGGTTCCAATAATTCTCTTATATAAGAACATCTGAATAATTTACTTCCACAAACAGGGCATATAATATTAACAATATCGTTTCCTTCTATTATTACAGAAAAATCTTTTTTATTGTTTGTGTCTATAACAATTCCAAAAAAGACAGAATCATTTCCGAATATATTTATTCTTCCTATCTTTTCATATTCATCTAATTTTTTATTATCTAAAAAGGCGCTTGTAGGATTATGTTTAATTTCTATCTTCATCTTAATTTCCTTTCTATTATATAGTAGACAATTTAATCTATTCTGTCTACAAGTTTAGTAATTACATAATATAGTACATATAGAGAAAAGGAGGTTTTAAATGAAAGATCAATCTCTATTTAATTTTCCTGTAAAAAGGGAAAGCATCATTAACTCCATGGGGCAGGATACTGGATTTGATTCTATATTCAGAACAGATTCAGGAACATCTTTAGGAGTTGTCTCCAGAGACTATCAACTTATTAAACACAACAAAGCAGTTACTTCTATTCTTAACTTGTTTGAGAAAAAGAAAGTTCCAATTGAGCCTGTAAAAATCAACGTATCGTCTAACGGAGCACGTCTATTCGCTTCTTTTAAAACAAAGAAGGAAATAGACTTAGGGATCTCACCGAAGAGCAACAAAGAAATAGGTGACGTAATATCACCAGGATTTATGATTCTTAATTCTTACGATAGATCGATCAGATTTTCTTTACAGACTTTTGTTTTCAGGCTTGTTTGTTTGAATGGAATGACTGTAAGAGAACAAATATTTTCTCACTCAAAGAGACATACTTCAAATCTAGATGTTGAAGAAATGATTGAAAACTTTATGACCACTTTTGAAACATTTGATAATATTGTTCCTACAATATCAAAGATGGCTCAAAAGAAAGTTACTCCTACATTTCTTCAAGATGAACTCAACAAAGTCCCTGGATGGGTTCAAGATTATTCTATTGATTATCTCAACAAATCAGGATTTATTAACGTTGAGGAGGATGAAGGCTCGCCGGTTATTGAAATGGAAAAAGATCTTAATCACTGGGATCTATTAAACGCCTTTACTTATGTCCTTACTCACACAAAGGATGTATCTCCTGAAAGAAGGTTTGAAGCTACAAAAGAGATATCAGCCAGATATTGGAGTTAATGAAAAGGGGAGAAGATTTTTGTCTTCTCCCCTTTATTTTTTTGTGGTTTTTTTTTAACAAAACGTCTATTGTTGTATAAAGGTAGAGATGATGTTAATTTTTGATGAAGAGTATATAATATTCCAATTACAGTTAAGTTCAGGATCTGTACTTACAAACAATATATTTGAATATTCTGGAACATTCAATTTTTATGAATATGAAAAGGAACCATTTCCTTGTTTAAAATTATATTTAAAGAAAAAATCAGAAGAAAAAAAAGACAATATAATAGAAGTAGAAGTTGAAGAAGTTTTAATTTCTGTTATTCCTTTATTTAGTATAGCAAGTATTATTGTTAGGAGCATGGATGAAATAAAGGATAAAGAAAAACTTAAACTTATAAATATAATAAAGGAAGAAGATTGATAATAGATTTAGAAATAAATAGAAAGTTTATGAGAGAATTAGGCTCTTATGCTTTTTTTGTTTTGTCTTATTATAAAGCTTTTTACGAAAAAACTGGAATGGTTTCCTCTATAACACAAGCAGCTAAAGATCTCGGTATGTCTTATCTTAAAACTAGAGCTTCCCTCGCGCGTATCTATTATATATTAACAGAGAGTAAATGTATTAAAAATATTAATGTTTATAATTTTATAAGAGATCGCGCGAGGGGAGCATATGAGACAGAAAGCAGAAGAAACAAAAAGAGAAAAGAAAAAGGAATAGAAGAAAGAATATTATGGAAATCAATAGTTTCTTCTATCCAGGATCATTCGAAGAAAAAAATATCAACAGGATTTTATTGGAAAACACAAGCTTGGATGAATAGCTTAATTAAGAAAATAGGAAAAGAAAAGATTGAAGATTATACAAAATGGTTTATAGAAAACAAACTGGATATAATAGATTCTTTTAATGCAGGAATATTTTCTTGTGATTCTATGATAGCTGAATATCTAAAAAGGAAACACAACGATAGAAGATCTTCTTCCAGAAAAAGAATTAAAGATAAACAAGATAAGTTTAAGTCCCACGCTATTAAGCAGGATAAAGAAATGTTATGTAAGATTTTAAAAAAGAAGAGTAAAGGGGAATTAGATATATATGATAAAGAAATGTTAAAACATCTTAGAGAGAAAGGAGTTTGGGATGGAAAGACAATTCACATCGAATGAGATAGACATTCTTCTCCAGATAAAGGAAAATACAATAGGAGATTGTAATTCTAATTGTAGTGATGGATGGATCATAAACGAAGATGAAAATCTAGTCGCTTGTGATTGTAGAAAAACATTCTGTTATATAAAAGATATGATATATTCCAGAATACCTCAAGAGTATTGGTTTAGAACTATTGATGATCTTAATATAGAACCACAAACTGTTAAACTAATGGTTAAAAAATATCTTTCCAAGTTCGATGTTGCAAAATCTAAAGGTTTAGGAATGTGTTTCGTTGGTCCTAATGGAGTTGGAAAAACTTCTTTGTTGGCAGAAATAGGAAAAGTGTCTATTATAAACGGATATAAGACTATTTATCTTACAGCTCAAGATTATATAAATTATAAAATGGCAAATGATGAAGATTTAATAAAAAGAATAGAACAAGAGGAAGATGTTATATTGATAGATGAAATAGACAAACCATATAGAAAAAAAGGTTCTGATTATGTTGTCGCTCAAATGGAAAACTTTTTAAGAAACACATTACCCAAGAATAAAGTTGTTTGTTTTGCTACAAATTGGACTATGGGGGAAATAGTAACGGAATATGGTGATTCAGTTTATTCTATCCTTCAGAGAAAAATAAAGTTCCTTGGCTTGATAGGAAATGATATAAGTGATAGTTTACAAGATAGTTGGGAAGAAGGGTTGAATAATGATCCTGATTATTTTTGTGATGCTATTGTAAATATGGCAAGGAGAATGAAAAGATGGGAGGAATGAGTTTTGTCAGATCAATACAGAAATCTACCTTTGGAATTGAAAGTTATATCTTATATTGTGAGAAAGAATTACAAATTATGCGATGATATCAATAGAGACATTTTTTCTATAAAAGCTTATAGATTATTTTTTGATATAATATCTTCAGAGAGAACAACACATCCTAAAGAAGTTCTCAAAGATAAGATTTCAGAAAGAGTTAAAAAACCTCAAATATTCAATCCATATCTTATAAGAGTTTATAAAACAAACATAGAATCTGTTACTCATAAATCAGCTAAGGCTATGATATCTAAACTAACCAAACTGTCTAATTTAAGGATATCTTTGGAAAAAACAGAAGAATTAGTTCTTGAAGTTCGTGATGGAAACATGGATAAAGTTAGAAAGATAGCTAAACAGATTTCTCTATTAGGTCCTAATAGGAAAAGAAATAATGCTGGAGATTACTTGAAGGATTTTGAAGAAAGAAAGTCTATTATAGAAAGCAGAAGATCAAAAAAACTTGTTGGAGTTCCTACCGGTATAAAAAGATTTGATGATTTAACTGGCGGTGTATTAAAAGGAGAATTGGCGATATTAGCTGGTGAAAGCGGAATAGGAAAATCAATAGGTTTGGAAAATATAGGAATTAGCGCTTGGGACTTAGGAATGAATGTTATGTATGTTTCTGTTGAGATGCCAAAAACTAATGTACAGTTTAGGATGGATTCTAGATTGACCAGACTCCTTTATAAAAAGTTCAGGATAGGTGATTTTACGGATAAAGACATTGTTCGATGGGAAAAAATAATAGAAGAATATAGAGTAAACAAGAAAAACTATTATCATGTTGTTTCATTGCCGAGAGGATGCTCTGCATTTGATGTTGAAATTGAAGCAGAAAAAGTTCAAGATATATATGGAAAAAAATTGGATATAATAATAACAGATTATCTTAATATAATGAAACCTAATTCATCAAAATATGGTAGTCCTAGAGATTGGAAAAATCAAACTGATATTGCTTGGGAACATAAAGAAGTCGCTACAGATTTTTGTGATGAGGGAATTGTAGTATGGACGGGTAATCAGATAGTTGATGAAGGGGAAGGACAAAAAGTTATAAAAAAGAAACATATAAAATACGGTAGGGGGATAGTAGAAGTTGCTAATATAGTTGTGGCACTTGTTCAAACTGTTGATGATGCTCTTGAAAACATAATGAAACTACAATTTGTCAAGGTAAGAGATTTAGAAAAAATGGATCCTATTGTAATAAGACCTAATTATGATATCATGGCGCTTAACGATGAAATGAGAATACCTGGTAGAAGAAGTCTGAAAGAGAGGAGAAAGTTTAAATGAATCAATATGAGTTTGTGGAAAAATTACAAAAAGAAAGAATGAATTATTATATTTCAGGAACTAATATAATGGTGTGTTGTCCATTTCATGGCGATACTTCTCCTTCTTTAGGTATCAATTTTTATAAAGGAAAATATAATTGTTTAGGCTGTGATGCTCATGGGGGGGTAAAAGAGATAATAAAAATTATCTTTGATGAGGATTTTATTCCAGAAGAAGTTATTGAAGATATTGAAGAAGATAGTATTGAAGATGATATAAGAGTAGATTCTATAATAAATAAAATAAAAGAAGTAAGACATACAGACAATAAGAAGCTTAAAATAAAAGTTCTTGTTAATTTTGATGATTCAAACTACAGTAAGCCTAATGAAAACACAGATTCAGAATATTGGAAATATTTATTTGATAGAAATATACATGATGAATCTATAGAAAGATTTTCAATAAGATGTGGTTTTTGGAAAGGAGATAAAAGAATACTTATTCCTATGAGAGACGAACACGGAAGACTTATATCTGTTGTTGGTAGAAGCATAACAACAAATTACAAAAAAACAAAAGTTAGAAAAAGTAAAGGTTCTGATGCTAATAAAGTTTTATTTGGTCTGTATGAATTATTAAAGAATAAATATTATGGCCTTTATAGAATAGGGGTGTTGGTAGAAGGAGAAATAGACGTAATATATTTGCAACAAAACAGTTTGCCAGCAATTGGTGTAGGTAAAAAAAAGATTTCAGACATACAAATGAATAAACTTGTTAAGAACTTTGATTTTATATTTGTTAATCTCGATGGCGATGCTGATGAAAGAGAAGTTATGAATTGTTATTCTCTTGTGAGAAGTTATATGGGATGTAGTGTTATAAGATTACCTAAAAATAAGGATCCTAATGATTTATCAAAAAAAGAAATTATAATGATTTACAAAAATGTATTTCATAAATCATTAGAATAATTGAATGAGGAGGAAGATCAAATGAAAAACAAAGATAAAACAGGAATAATATTTAAGGCAATAGTTGAATTTGTATTATGTGTCTCTCCTATTGTTTTGACACTTGTTTTTTTTGATTGGAAATTACTTATTGTGTTATTTATTTGGACATGGGCGAATAATATGGGACAAGCATATAATAGATTTGTTAAAGAAACAGAAATAAAAAAAGAAGAAAACGGAGGTTAAAAATGTTTGATTATGTTGTGGGATTAGGACAAGGAGGAAGTAGAATAGCAGCTTCTTTCAGTAAATATTTTAAAATACCTGGTGTTTATTTTAATTTTAGTAAAGTTGATTTTTCTAAGTTTAAACCACCTGGTGGTGGTAAGTTTGTTTTAAGCGATGGTGGAACAGGAAGAGATCCTGGGGTAGGTGAAGATCTTGCAAATAAATACAAGAAAGATCTTTATGACGCTTTTAAAAGGGATATGGAAAGACAAAAAGTATACAATAGAGATGTTATACTTATTTGTGTTGGAGGTGGAGGAGGATCTGGTTGTGGTTTGTTGAAAGTTATTCTACCATATCTGACAAATGAGTTTGAAAATACGTTTTTAATATACACTCTTCCAGAAAAAAGAGAAAAACTTCCTGCAAAACCCAATTCTTTAATAACTCTTAATTGGGTAATAGAAAATCATTTGAAAAATAACGAAATAAATCTATTATTGGTGGATAATGAATATTCTTGTAAGAAATATTTTTCAGATGATTTTAGATTCAAAGGAATAAATAAAGTGTTGCCTAAAGCTTTCGATAGATTTTTTAAAATAACAGACATTTATGAAGAATATAGACAATTAGATTTTGCTGCAGGTTATAGTGCTTTAGATTTTCGCGAACTCAAAAAAGTTCTTTTATATTCTCATGGTTTCTGCGATATGAGATCTTTTAAGATTGATGATTCTTGGATTGATATGGAGGATAATGAATTAAGGAAAGTTGTAAGAACTTCTAGTTTGTTTATAGGAAGTTTTGATATAAATACTTCTAAAATAGCTCTTTGTTCAATATCCATTCCTGATTCTTATAAAGGAGAAAAGATTTCTCCTTTTATAGATAGAATATTTGATATAGTGGGAAGAATGACAAGAGCTCCGATTGTTTTTAATTCTTCCTATTATAATAAGAAGGTTGATAAAATAAGGGTTGATATTATACTTGGTGGATTGATTAAGAGCAAATCTCTTAAAAGTCTTATAAATCAAGCTATAAAAGATAAAATACTTCTTTCCGAAAAAGGAGAAGTAGAATCTTTAGATCTGGAGGAATTAAATGAGTTCTAAGAGAACAGATAAAAAAGATAAAAAAAAACTTAATCTTTTTGAAAGAGAATTATTTAATAATAAAAAAGTTATAAATATTGTTAAAGTTGGTTGCATGGATGATTGTGATATTTATACTGTATATTTAAAAGATGGTGGTATAATGTATATGGAAGTCAGAATAAAACATTCTTTGAGTGAGTTCTGAAAAAAAGTTTGGGGTTTACAAAATACAATATATAATATATAATAATATTATGGGAGGTATTTATGGATTGTTTAACATGGGAGCAACTTCTGGAGGGCGTTATAAAAAATATTGATTATGCTTCTTCTTATACATCCAGAAGGACTAGTTTAGAAAAAGAAGACGTTTATAACGATATTCTTCTTATAGTTTGGGAAAATTATTGTAGACATAAAGAAAAGGTTACAATTTACGGAATGCAAAAAAGAATAATTTGGGCCAGTAATAGAATAATAAAAAACTTTTATAGATTAAAGAGCAAAGCTAATACTAATAAAGTCAGCTTAGAAGATGTCTCTGAATTGGAAACACATTCATTAAGTGATAGAGAATTATTAGCTAAGGAAATTGTTGATTCTGTAAAAAAAGATTTAAAAGAACTAAAAGAAAAATATTATAAAATACTTAATTTTTTATCTTTGGGATATAGAAATAAGGATATTTCAGATGAAATGAATATATCTCAAAAAAATATTTCAGTCATAATAAGCAGACACATAAAACCAAGATTGAAAGAGAGGGCTTTAGCGTATGGATTTGCATGATATTCCTGAAGAAAATATTAAAACAATAAAAGATATCTGTTTAATTTTAAAAAGTAATGCTAAAATGTATTCTAATTGCATTAAAAGAAAAGTAGGAGCAGCAATTCTTGTTGATGGTGATTATTTGATGAACTATAAAGATGGTTATAATGTTTGTCCAGGTAATATTGAACCATGTGATGTGTGTATGAGAAAAGACGAAAAACCAGGAGAAAATAGTTATTTATGTAGAATTATTCATGCTGAAATAAACGCAATAATGAACGCCTTAAAATCAGGGTCATCAATTAAGCAATTTGGAGGAATTGTTGTAACTTTATTTCCTTGTGCTTATTGCGCTGGTGTTATTATAGAAACTGGAATAAAAGTTGTTTTTTACGGAGATGATTATTATTGTCAAGAAAAACAAAAACTTATTATTGATAGATTTAAAGAAGCTGGAGTTCTTGTTATAAAATTATTGTAAAAAAAGTGGAAAAAATTACTGTTTTGTCTATTATATAATAGATGCTTTTTTTAATTGACCGGCGAATCCTTATTTTTAGGTAAATGTTCCGGTCCTCCGATGTTCTTTCTATTTTAATTCTTTTAGCCCGAGGTGTAGAAGCCTCGGGCGAGTTTTTTTGTGGAGGTTTATTTGGTTTTTAATAATTGTATAGAAGCATACGAATCTTTGAAAAAAATGTTAATGGATGCTGAACAATACAACAATAATTCGTGTAGATCAAGAGAAGATATTTGTTATGTTAAAGAACTTATCGGTGTAAGATTTGAAATATTAGATACAGATGATGTTTTTGATCTTATAAAAAAAATAGAACCATTACCGAAAGATAGATTAAATTATATAGCAGAATTAAGTGATGAGTTTGTTAATGATAAAAAAATAATATATGAAGATAAAGATAAACATTATACTTATAATAACAGAATAATACCCCAAAAAAAAATAATAATAAATAACATAAAAGACAATAAAAGTTGGGCCAATCGTCAAGCGTTTCTTGGAATATGGAGTCCTTGTGATGATACTCCTGTTTTAGGTAAAGAAGAAGTACCTTGTTCTATAGGGTACCAATTTTTATTGAGAAATGATAAACTTCATATGATTTATTTTATGAGAAGTTTGGATTTGAATGTGTGGCCTAATGATGTTTATCTATCAAGAAACTTTCAAGATCACATGGCAGCTAAAGTTGACGCTTTGGTTGGAAGAATAATTTTTAATGTTGGATCCCTTCATATATATATAAGGAGAAATAAAATATGAATTATGTTTTGGGTGGAGGAATTGTTGGTTTGATATCAGCTTTTTACAATAAAGGTTATAAAATATTAACAAAAGATAATGGACAAGTTTTTTTTGGTCCTAGAATAATAAAAAGAACAGATTTTGTCGATTTGTTTATAGAAAAAATAATGTGTGATATTTCTCCCAAGATATATAAAGTTGGATATTTTTTTAATAAGAACACACAAAGTATTATAGATCAAGAAACTCGTATTTCTTATCTAAAAAAAACAAGGGGTGATGAGTGGTGGAAATATATTAAATCAGGTATGAATAACGGAGATAACATCATCGAAGGATACAATATGATAAGTGTTTGGTCTCGGTTAAGTGTTCTTTTAAAACAGAATTATGAATATTTCGCAATAAGAACTATAGATTTATATAAAAAATCTATAAGAGGTTATTTTTTAGGCAAAGAAAATACAATGGATATTTATCAGCTTATATACTATAAGCTGATAAATACTATTCCAGCTCCGATATTTAATCAATTTCTTATTCCTAATTTTTCTTATAAAGGTGTAAATATTTATCATTATTTAGTTGAAAGTAGCAACTTTGATGGATTTATGAAGGATTATGACTTTGTTTATTTTCCGGAAAAAAATATTCCTTTTTATAGAATAACAAGAGTTAATGATTCTAGATTTTGTGTGGAATCATTAACTTCTATAAATGTTGATGATTATGTTGATTGTAATGTTATACTTAAATCTTTCGTTAATAACGCTAAAATAAATGGTGATATTCCACTTGTCATCAATCCATATATCAAACATGTAGGTAGATATGCAAATTGGGATAATGATTTAAGAACTCACGATATTATAGAGTATTTTGAAAAAAAGGAGAATAGTTACTATGGATAAGATATTATCTGAAATAAGAGACTTAATTTCTGAAGTTAAGGAAATTGGATTTACTTCTGGAAATACAAAAGAATTAGTAGGTGTGAATCTTATTTTCAGAGATGTTGATTTAAAAAGTCTTTATCCTTCTGCAAAAGCACTTTATAAATCTAAGTTTATAAATAAAATGAATCAAGAAAGACATCATTATAGTTTTCTTAAGTATGGGCTTTTGCAAAAAATTGAATATAATAAGTTTTATTTTAACGAAGAACCTATAGGATCCAGAAAGATAATAGTTCATTCAGAGGATTGTATATCAACAGTTCAATTATTGCCAAGAGATAAAGAAATGGCTGTTATTATTTCTATTAGATCAAGCGATGTCGAAAAGTTGCTTATTGCTGATATTGCTGGTGTAATAGAAATAATAAAAGAATTAAAATATTCTATTTATAAAAACAAGAGAATAAAAGTTAATATATCTGTTATGATAGGATCTGCTCATGTTTATATGTCTGACGGAGATCCTAGAAGAAGACGAAGAAATAGAAAGAGAGCTAAAATATGATAGAAAAATCTTTAATAGATGATAACCAAATATTTTCTCCATCTCATTTAGAAATAAACAAGGGAAAGAAAGTTTGTGGTATTGATTTGGATGATGTTTTATTGGATTCAATTCCAGCCTGGATAAATTATGCAAATCAGTGTATTTATAATTTATCTGAAATATCAAAAAAGAAATATTCTTGGATTAAAGAATATAATGATCTTTATGATCTTAAGAAAAATATTCCTTATTATTACTATAGATTGTTTAAAGCTCAATATAGATTATCCGGAGTTAAAAAACACTTACAACTGAGACCTTGTGCTTATTCCCTTCTTAAATGGCTTGATTTTAATGGATATAAAAATGTTATATTAACAGCAAGAGATCAAAGTATAAGTGGAAATGACACGTATGATATCCTTATGGCTCATTTACCTTTTTTCAGTGAAGTAATATTTGATAAAATGAAGCATATAAGAATATTAGAAAAGTTTCCAAATATGATATTTATGATTGAAGACAATAGGGAAATTGCGAATATAGTTGGAAAATGGGGATATAGAGTTTTTCTTGTTGATAATAAATATAATCAAGGTGAAACAATTAAGAATGTTATAAGAGTTAATGACCTCTGTGATGTTCTTAATGTTCTAAAAGGAGAAAATGATGAAGGATAAACCTAAGCTTATAATTCTTGAAGGACCCGATAAAGTTGGTAAGACAACTATATATCAACTCTATAGAAAAGCTACGAATTATGGTCCTTTGATAATTGACAGATTTATTGGAAGTAATTTTTCTTATGATATGTTTTTTTCAAGAAAACACTACATTAAGAATTATAGTCAATTAGAAAAAGATTTAATGAAAACATTTGATTGTTATTTGATTTATCTCTTTTGTTCTGACTATACTGTATTGAGAGAAAGAATGTCGAATGCAGGAGAAGACATATCATATTCAACAAGAACAAAAGAAGGAATAGAATATCTTCAAAATATTTTTAATGTTTATTTTCTTCAGTCTAAGTTTAAACATACAATAAGAATAGATACAAGTATCTTTACAATAAAAGAAACACTAGAAGAAATATTAAAACTTACAGGAGAAAAAGATGTCAGAAAAGATAAAAAATAAAAGTTGTTTGAGAATAACAGAAGACGATTGTCTACGACTAATATATGAAAAACAAGCAATTTTACAGGAAAGATTAGGAAGATTGGCAAAAGCAAGAAATACTAATATGCAAGGCAAGTCTTTTATGATAATAGAAGAGACTTTTCACATTAGTAGAGAATTAGGAGAAATGATAGACAATCTTCCTTTTAAACACTGGAGAAAATACAACAATAAAGAATTAAAAACATGGAAAAATGAAGAACAAAGAGAAAAAGTTATGGAAGAATATATTGACGCTTTGCATTTTTTCTTAAATATAGCTTTAATACTTAATTTTTCTCCAGAGGAAATATTTGAAAAATATATGGAAAAAAATAAAGAAAATCACAACAGACAAGATCGTGGATATTAGTAATTAAAAGGTCTATTTATGAAAGGGCTTTAATATGTTAGGATTTTTAAATTATTTTATTTTACAATGGTTTTTTATTAGATTAGGAAAAGAAGTTGATATTGAAACAAGTAAAATAATTAGATGGAGAATTTTGAAATGGATTGTTCCTTTGACGGGTTGGAAAACTAATTATATTTATTTAGGAAAAAAGAAATAATGGAAGAAATTAAAAATATGTCCATTATTAAGCAGGGTAAAAGATAATAGAAACATGAAGTTTGTTCAGTTACACAATCATAGTTTTTTCTCAATTTTGGATGGTGTTGCATCTCCAGAGGAAATTGCTAAAAAGGCAAAAGAGTATGGAATGTCGGCTGTTGCTTTAACAGATCATGGAACTATGTCTGGTTTGCTTAGATTTAGTAATGCTTGTGTAAAAGAAGGAATTAAACCTATATTAGGTTGTGAGTTTTATCTCAATTCTAATCGCGACAATGAAAAGGGAAAAGAAAAAGGCACAAACAGACACATAGTTCTATTGGCTAAGTCAAGAAAAGGTTATGAAAACTTACTTAAGATAAATTATGATTCTATTGTTAACGGTTTTTATTATAAAGGGAGAACAGATGAAAAGTTTATTTTTTCTCATTCTAGAGATATTATATGTATGACTGCTTGTCTTGGTTCTTATTTAAGTTATTATATATTAAAAGATAGAATTGATCTTGCTGAGAAAAAGTTATTAAAATATAAAAAAGTTTTCGGTGATGATTTATATGTAGAAATAATGTTTAACGAACTTGAAGATCAGAAAAGAGTAAATATACAGCTTTTAAAGATGTCTAAAAGAATGAATGTAAAATATATTATCACCGGAGATTGTCATTATGTAAATGAGGGAGATGAAAAAATACAAGATTTAATGATTGCTATAGAAAGAAAGAAAAGTATTTCAGATCCTAATGTTTTCAGATTTTCAACGAGAAATCTCTTTTTTCATCATCCTAAGGATTATTTGAGATTTAACAAAGAATATGGATATAATTTATCTAAAAGTGTAATAATGGAAGGCATTTATAATACCGCTGAAGTAGCTGAAAAATGTGACTTTCATTTAGAACATTCTGAAAATCCTAAGTTTCCAAGATTTATAGATGATGATAAAAATGAAGTGAATGCTGATTTCATATTAGATAAAAAATGTAGAAAAGCTCTTTTGAAATTAAATAAAGATACTGAATATAAAGACAGAATGGAATTAGAATTGAAAGTTATAAAGGAAAAGAACTTTTCTGATTATTTTTTAATAATAGAAGATCTTATAAGATTTTGTGAAAAAAAAGGAATAGATCATGGAGTTGGAAGAGGTAGTGCTGCTGGATCTTTAGTTTCTTATTTATTAGGTATAACATTAGTCGATCCTATAAGATTTGATCTGATATTCGAGAGATTTTTAAATAAAAGTAGAAAAGATCCTCCAGATATAGATATAGATTTTGAGAGCGATAGAAAAAAAGAAATAGAAGATTATCTTAAAGATAAGTACGGGCACGATAGAGTTGCACATATCATAACTTTTACTACTTTCAGAGTTAAAGGTGCTTTGTGGGATGTTTTTAGAGCATATGAAAAGGATAAAGACCCCGAGTTCCTTTCAATAATAAAAAAAATAATAGATAATCCTGGTAAATCATCTGATTTGTTTCCTTTATCTGATCAATTAAATAATTTAGTTGATCTTAAAGAAATAAATTATGTAAAGAAAAATAAAAAAATATTCGATTTGGCGAAAAAGTTAATAGGACGAATTAGAAATGTAGGAAGACACGCTGGAGGAACAGCTATAACTCCAGGTCCTTTATATAAACATATACCAGTTCATAAAGTAAAAGGTGATATTGTAACAGCATTCATAGAGGGAAAAGATTATAGAGAATTATCAGATCTTGGTGTATTAAAGGTTGATTTATTAGGATTAGATCAAATAGACATAATAAAAAGATCTATTGAATTAGCTAAAAAAACAAGAAACGAAGATGTCGATATTTATAATTTTAATCTTAATGATAAAGAATTATTCAAAGCGATAAGAAATTATGACTGTATAGGAATATTTCAATTTGAGAATACTTCTATAAATGATTTTCTTAAGAGAACAAAACCAGATTGTTTTGAAGATATGGCAACAGTTAATGCTCTTTATAGACCGGCTGTTATAAATGCTCTAGAACATGAACATTATATAAAAAGAAAAATTAAAGTTAAGAATTGGGAAAAAGAAAATAATAAAAAATATGAAGGAAAAACAGAAATAGGAAAGTTATTAAGAAATACATATGGTACAATTGCCTTTCAAGAACAATTTATGAACATATTACATAAAATTGGATTGTTTACACTAGAAGAAGCTGATAGAGCAAGAAAAACATTTAAGATATTATATTTAAGAAGACAAAAAACAGATGATAAAAAAGAAGATCCTGAACTATTAGCAGTAGTAAATAAGTTTAGAGAAGGAGCTAAAAAGACAACAAATCTATCTGATAAACAAATAGATAAGTGGGTTGATAAATTAGCTGAGTTTGCTGAATATGCCTTTAATAGAAGTCATAGTGTTTCTTATGCTTTTATAGCTATGCAAACATTATATATGAGAGAATATTATCCTTTGTGTTTTTATTCTGCTATTTTAGATAGAACAAAAAACGGAAAAGAAAGTAATTTCAGAAAAACAAACAAAATGGAAAAATATTTTAGATTTATAACAGATTCAAGAAAATTACGATTCGCTCCTATTGATATAAATAAATCTAAATTAAGATTCTATCCAGATGAAGGTAAAATAAGGATACCGTTTTCGTTTGTCCCGGGAATAGGCAAATCATTAGCAGGCGAAATATATAAAGGAGCTCCCTATAGATCTTTTTCACAATTTTGCATGAAAGAACTAAAGTTAAGAACTAATAAAACAGCTATATTAAACTTAATAAAAATAGGCGCTTTTGATTCTCTTAATAAAGATAGAAAAGCTTTAGTCCTTTTCTATGAAAAATGGAGTTTAATAAGAGCAAAATATAAAAAGAAAAGCTTAAAGGAAATTAAAAAAACCATGTTAGAAATATGGAATGGAGAATATGAATATAATGATTTTCTTCCTATAAGGGGTCAAGGTGATTTTACAGAAGAAGAAAAAGAAGAAATGGAAAAGGAAATATGCAAATTTAATGTTTTTCACAGAGATGAAGATCTTAATTCTTCTAGAGCTGAATGGTTGCATAAAAATCACGGAATAAGAGAAATAACAGCTTCAGACAGTGGAGAATATTGTTTTAAAATAGAGGATAAATCTCAAGAAAGAAAAGATAGAAATAAAAAGCCTTATGTTTATTTAAGTATTGTCGATTTTAAAGGGAACAGAGGTAGTTGTGCTGTATTTGGTGATGTTTATAGAGTTGTGAAAAACAGATTGAAAAAAGATGTTTATTATATAGCATATTGTAGAAAAGATAAGAGAAAAGATGTTAAAACAAGAGAATTGTTAACATTAGGTTGGGGTAGTAATAGTTATAGAACATGTAAATATAATCCTTTGCAAAAAATAGATGTATATATGAAAGAAAAAGGATTTCTATAATTTTTTTCTAATATTTTGTAGAGAAATATTGTTCTTTTGTCTATTATATAGAAAGAGAATGAAATATCGATAGGAGGGAATATTGAAAAAGAACGAAATAGATAAATTGAGAGAAGTTTGTGGAACGCTTCCAAATAGAAATATGGATATAAAATCTGAAATATTTTTTGGATGTGAATTGTTGGATATTGAACTTGTTGATAAACCGGAAAACATGTGGAAATCAATCTTTCACATGGCAACAGCTACATGGGGAGATGATAATTATTATAATAAATGGAAACAATTATCTCCAGATTTGAGGTATCTTGTTGTTATGTCTGCGTTAAAAGGAAAAACACTTCCAACAGCACTTGAAGCACCTAAGTTTACATTTATAGTTAGAGGAACACCAAGGCACTGTTTTGATCAAATGGCAAGGACCAGAATTGGAAGTGGTTTTGGGAGTATAGGATGCAGAGATAATAGTAAGCTTGATTCTTCTTTTATATTGTATTCCGAATATAAAAATATGGATGATGGAACCATATTGATGGTTGATGAGATTTTAAGTTCTATTAAAAAAACTTATAAGAATATAATAAAAGAAGGAAAAGAATCTTATCAAGTAGCAAGATCTATTCTACCCATGTGTTATCATCATCCGTTTGTGTTTACACAGTCTCTTGCGGCTTTAATTGGACAATCAAGGAGAAGAATGTGTTTTGGAGAAGAAGAGTTCATATGTGGCATACACTGGAAGATAAGGGAAACATTTAAAAATATGGGTTATCATCTTTTGGCAGATATTATGAGACCTGCCTGTGACTATGCCAAAAGATGTTTATATTCAAAGTCAGATGGTAGCGAGTTGTTTAGTAATTTGTTCAAAGGATGTGGACGGTGGCCATCTGATTGTGAATATAACGAGTTCAACAAAAGTTGTACTGATAAAAATGGTCTTAAAAAAGCTGGAATAGAAGTAGCTTCGCCGGAGGATTATGTTAACTTTGGAAGGGAAGATTTTGAAAAACTCGGAGTAGCTGATAAGGAATTATTTTCCAGCTTATAAAAATAATCTTTTTTATAAGAAAGGAGGAGTGCTTATGGCAGCACCACGGAAGAAAAAATCGGTGAAAAAGACAACTTCTTCCTCGAAAAAGACAACTTCTTCGGCGAAGAAAAAATCACCGGCAAAAAGCCAAGTAAAGCAAAAGAGCTTTTCTCAATATGCGAGGGAAGTTCTTGAAAAGACCGGAAGCAGAAAAAAAGCCACTGAAAAACTCAAGGAATTAGGGTGTAGTTCAGCGGCTGCAGTAGTTTCCAAAGTTGCTGGAAAGATGGGAATTGCTCCTGAAAAAAGAGCCAAAAAAAAAGTAACAGTAAAGAAATCCAGTTCAACAAAAAAGAAATCCAATTCAACAGCCAAAAGGAAACTGAGGAAAATTACACCGAAGAAATCGAAACCAAAACCGGTGGAAGAGGACGACTTCGAAGATCTGGAAGAGGACGATTACGAAGATCTGGAAGAGGAAGACGAAGTGGACGAGGAGGACTTCGAGGACGACGACTTCTAAGACTATCCTGGAATAAAACTTGGCAAGTAATGAAAAACAAGGGATACAAATTATCCGTCAAAAATAAGATTTATAAAGAGTATGATGGATTCAGAGTATCCCTTGTCTTCTTTAGATCAGACAAACCTTTACATTATTTATGTGTTGTATATTATAACAATGAAGAACAAAGAGAAGATGGTAAAATAATCGAAACCGAGGAAAAACTTCATGTTATTATGAATAAAATAAGAAGATCAGAAAGAGTTATAGAAAAAAGTGAAATCGAATTATTATATTCTGATGTTCTAAAATTGTGGAAGAAATAATTGTAATTGTCTATTATATATCAAGGAGATGAAATTGGGTAAACTAACGAAAACAGTTAAGAAAACAAAAGATAAAAAAGAAAAAATATTAAAATTAAAAAAGTTCGATATAAACTTTGACGATATAAAAATAGAGTTTCCTGACGATTCTTATATGGAACTGAAAATATCTTCGCAATTATTAGTGAATAAAGATTCTCCTCCAGATGTTTTAAAAAGAATGGCTGATTGTGGTATAACTTATGCTAGATGGGGAATTATAGAAGCTGATCTGAATGCTTATCATAGTTTATTAACAGATAGATATTATTTATTTTTATCTAATGCAAAGCAGAAAGTACGAAAATTATTGTCTGGTAAGGCATCAGAATCTTTAGTAACTGAGAAAGCTATTCTTCATAATCTTGATATTTATAAAGATTATAGAAAAAAGTTTCATCAAGTTGAAAAAGCTCTTCATCAAATAAAAAGGATAATGAAAGCTTTAGAAATACAATCTGAGATGTGTAGATCAATTTCTTCTTTTAATAAGAAAGAGATGTCTATGACTGATAATGATCCTATAATAGGAAAAGGAAGCCTTAAAAATCTTAAAGGAGGAAAATAAATGGCTAAATTAGGTAACAAAAAAGACAGAGAAAGAACAGAGAGTGCTGTTGATTTTGGAGGTGGTAATATACTCAAATTAGAAGACGGTCATAATTTCTTTGTTCTATTATCTGAGGATTATGGCGAAGGTCATGTCCACTGGATAAAAGCAGCTAAACAAACTTTTAGAAGAGTTTGTTTAGGAGGTATTGATGGTAAAGGTTGGGATCCTGAGAATTGTTCTCTTTGTGCCCTTGCTAAAGAGCTTTATGACATGAGGAAAGAAGCTAAGTCAGAGGGTGATGCAACACTCGCAAAAGAATATTTAGAAAGAGGCAACCAGGTTAAATCAAATTACTCAGCAACCTTTAGTGCTGTAAGATTCCAAACAGTTAATGAAAGAGTTGGAACAAGGAAACCCAAAAAGAGGGGTAGTAAAGGAAGACCTATATTCAAAGCAGTTCCAAACTTTGATCAATTTGAAACAGGAAAATTATCTCTAAGTTATGCTCAGATGAAAAAGTTGTTTGAAATCATAGATGCAGAAGATGAAGAAGGTAATAAAAAATATGATTTTGTTGAAGATGGCAGCGATCTCATAGGAAGGGTTCTGGATCTACATAAGTATAAAGTAGGAGAAAAAGATACTTATACCAGAGTTGGTGAAATAATTCCTTTAGAAGAAGAAATCGATTTGGAAGAATTGGAACTAAAAGAAGATGAAATACCAGATGTTTTTGAAGATTATAATGAAGATGATGATCTTGAAAGTATTGTTGAATTATATAAATCAGAACTGGATGGGACAGAAGAAGAATATACTGAAGAGGATCTTGAAAAGAAGAAAAAGAAAACAAAATCAAATATTTCAAAAGCATCTTCTAAGAAAAAAACAACTGCAAAGAAAAAGAAGACAGAACCAGAAGAAGTAGAAGAAGAAGTTGATGAAGAAGGATATGAGGATGATGAATATGAGGATGATGAATATGAGGATGAAGATTTTTGAGTACATTTAAAGAAACCTTCGGAGCATCTGTAGTAGATTTTAGTAAAATAAAATGTAGTATAGGTGACTCTTTTATAAGTACTGGCTCCAGATGTCTCAATAAAATGATAACAGGACACACAAATGTCGGTGTTGTTGAAAGAAAAATATATGAGATAATGGGGCCTGAAGGCTGTGGTAAAACAACTGTGTGTTTAGAAATGGTAGCATCTTGTCAAAAAAGAAAAGGTAAAGCATTATATGTTGACGCTGAGCATGCTGTTGATATATCTTATGCGAAAGCATTAAATGTTGATATTGATAGTTTAGATTTGGGCGAACCAGAAACAGGTGAAGAAGCTTTAGAAATGGTAGAATATGGCATAGATAATGGATATGATTTAATTATAGTTGATTCCATAGCGGCTATGACTCCTAGATCTGAATTAGAAGGCGAAATAGGAGATTCAAATATGGGAGCTCATGCAAGATTGATGGGCCAAGGTTGTAGAAGAATAAGATCAAAGTTTAAAAAAGGAATATCGACCTGTATTGTATTTACAAATCAAATAAGAATGAAAATAGGAATATTGTTCGGCAATCCAGAAACAACACCTGGTGGTAAAGCTATGAGATTTTTTGCTGATGTTAGAATAGATATGCGCGATCCAAGAAAACAAAAAAAAGTTCAATCAGGAATTGAAATTGGGAAAGCAATAAACGCAAAAACAGTAAAGAATAAATTAGCAGCCCCATTTCAAAAATGCAAAATACACATAGAATATGGAAAAGGAATAGTAAAAATATTGGATCTTCTCCAGTGTATGAAATATATGGGTTTAGCTGACTTTACTAAGAAAACAGTTTCAATATCAGGTAAAAAAAGAATGAACTTTTCTATATTTGAAAATAAATTGAAAAATGATAAGAACTTTAGAAAAGATATAAAGAAGATGTTAGGAGAATTATAATGAGTATTATAAGATATGCTTTTACAGGTGACTGGCATTCTGAAAATATGGACAGAACTTATTTGGTAAACGGAATACCAAATAGAGAGTTAGATATGAATAATCAAATTATAAAAATGAGAGGTATTCTTGTTGAGAAAAAAATAGATGTTCTTGTTGTTGTAGGAGATATATTTCATAAGAGCAGAATAGATGGATATTACTATTCGAAGGTAGTTGATTATTTAAGAATGTTTATGAAGAAAAAGATAAAAGTTGTTATTATGCCTGGAAATCATGATCTTACGGAATCTGGAAGTTCTATAACAAAGGCTTTTGGTAAATTAAAAGATGTAAATCTTATTATTATAGAAAAAGCTCAATTCACTAATTTTGGAGGGAATTGTAATTTTTTAATACTTCCTCATGAAAAGAAAGAAGTATTTAAAGAATACAAATCTTATACAGAATATGTTAAAAACATAATAAAAGGACACAAAGAAAATTATATTATAGCAGGACATTTTCAACCTCTCATAGCGGTTCCAGGAAGTGAAGAAAATATGTTTTCTGGTTCCACAAGATATCTTGATACATCTATTTTTGGTGATAGAAAAATATTTTGTGGGCATGTTCATCGATCACAGAATATAGGAAATATTTATATCCCTGGAAGTATTGTTAGATTTGATGTTAATGATTCGAAAAATGATAAAGGAATATATTTATATAATTCTGAAAAGGATAAAGTATTATTTAAGAAATTAAATCCACAAAAAATATCAAAAGTTACAATTGACTTTTTAGATAAAGAAATAAATATAGATCTTGAAAAAGTTAAGAAATATTCTGGACAAATGTTGGTCGTAAATGTCAATTCTTCTCAAGAAAATAAAGGTAAAATAAATTATAAAGAAATAATTGATGTTTTTGAGAACGTAGGAGCTAAAGTTATATCTTATTCTACAAAATATAATAGATTGGAAAATCTTGAAAAATCAGAAGATAGAGGAAGTATGTCTCCTCTTAATGTTATGAAAAGAATGATTTCAAAACATATAAGAAAAGATAATAGAAAAAGAATCTTTGATTTAGGTAAGAAAATATTAGGAGAAATATCATGATAAGCGAAATAGAAATAAAAAACTTTCTTTCTGTAGAAAACATCAATCTTACAAATCTTGAAAAAAAAGATATTATAGCTGTTTTTGGTAGATATGAAGGATTAAAAGGTTATTCTAACGGAAGCGGAAAAAGTTCCCTTGTTGAATCTATAGATTTTGCATTTACAGGAAAACACAGATATAGTAAAACGACTGATATAAAATTGATAAGAAAAGGCGCCAAAGAAGCGAGTGTTAAAATAGTTTTTTTAGATGGGAAAAATAGAGTTCAAATAGAAAGAATACTAAAGAAAAAGAAAGATAACAAATCTACTTCCAGTACTGCAATTGTTAAAATTGATGATTCTATTAAAGCTAATTCGACAAACGAAGCTAATAATTTCTTGAACTCTTATTTTAATATAACACCAAAAAACTTTAAATATTCATATTTCTTTAGACAAAAACATTACGATACAATCTTGAGGGATAAACCTACACAAAGAATACAATTTTTTGAGGAGTTTTTTGAAGCTAATATATTTAATTCTGGTAAGAAAGTTTTGTCTAAAAAAAAGAAAATAATAAATCAAGACATAAATACAACAGAGGCAAGAATATCCAACCATGAAGAAAATCTTGAAAAAATTGATGTCGTTAAAATAAAATCTGATCTTAAAATGTTAGAAGAAAAAATAAATAAACATTATTCAGATATGGAAACACTTGATAATAATGATACATATTGGTCAGACATGGTAAGAAATGAAGAAATTAAAATAGCAAAGGAAGAAGAAAAAATAAAGGAATTACCGAAACTTATACAAGATGTAGAATCAATAACAAAGAAAGGTTTATCTTTAAAGAAGCAAAGAGAAGATTTATTGGAGAAAATAAAAGAAATAGAAAATGATGTTAAATTATTGAAAAACAATTTAGAGAATCTTCCAAGTATAGATTTTTCTTTAACTGATTCCAATAATATAAGTAATTATTCAGACCGAATAGAAAAAATGAATATTGATATAAATGTTTCTAATATGAGAAAAAATATAATTAAAGAGAGAATAAGCAAATTAAATGTTAATGAATGTGTTATATGTACGAGTCCTATAAGTGATAATCTTAGGAATCGTTTGGTATCTGAATCTAAAAGAGAAATTGTAAATATTGATGAAAGTATTTCTTCTATAGAAAATAAAAGGGATAAATTGCTTGTTGATCTTGATATTTTAGATGATAAAAAAAGAGAACACGACAGTAGAGAAAAGAAAATAGATAATATTAAAAATAAGATAGAACATCATGAAGTTTCTTTAAAAGGTAAATACGACATGATGCAAGCTATTGATGATCAATTATCAGAATTAAGAAAAGAAGTTTCAATAAAGAGGAAAAAAAGAGATAAATTAAAAGAGATAAAAATAAACGATACTGATTTAATTATGTATAAAAATAATTTAGAATCTATAAGAAAAAACAAAAGAGAAACTCTTAATAAAGTTCTTTCCCTTGAATCCGACAAAAAAGAAAAGGAAAGTTTAATTTCTGATATAAAATCTACTAAATCTAAGATTTCGAAACTCAAGAAAGAATTAAAGGGACAAAGGCAATATTTGTCTGATTTCAATTCTCTTGATAATATATTTAATAAATGCAGAGGAGAAATGTTGTCTGTTGGCCTTGATGAATTGGAAGAACACACTAACGACATTATAGGTGAAATAGGAGCTGTTCAAAAATCAATTTCTTTTGATACAAAAGTAGAAACACAAAAAGGAGATTTAAACGACACTTTAAATATATATTTAACAGATGTAAAAGGTAAAAGAATAATTGATGGATTGTCAGGAGGAGAGTGGGATTTATCTGCTGTTGCAATAAGATCTGCTCTTTCAAGATATAAATTACACAGATTATCTTCTAAAATAGATTTTATTGTGTTGGATGAAATATTTGGATCATTAGATGAGGCATCACAAGTGGAACTTATTTCAGCTATAAGAATGTTTAAAGATTATTTTTCTCAAATATTTGTTATAACTCATACAGATTTAAAAAACATGTTTGAAAACAATATAACAGTTTGTATGGGGAAAGATGGAATAACGAGGTTAGAAAATGATTGACTTTATTGTTTATATTATTATAGGAATTGTTATTGGTGCTGTTTTGATATTTGTAGGAAGAAAATTAAACGAAAGCAAATGGGAAGGATTATCGAAGCATCCAGACGCTCCAAAGAACAGTAATAAACTTGATGAAAATAAATTAAAAGATGTCTATTATAACAAGAAAGATAATAGAACTAATTATTGGGAATGTCCTTATAAAAAGTTCAAAGTATTTTACAACAGAGCCAAAGTAGGCAAACATATAATACCAATATTTTTATCTTTGGGTTGTAAAAAAATGGATCAACCGTGTCCAGTTATATATGGTAGGATTGAACCTAAGATTTTATGTCCATATTTTATAGAGGAGGAAATTGATGAAAATATCAGAATCACAAGTAAATGAGTTGATAAAGACTCAGGAAGTAATTAAAAACACGCATATAATAATAAAGAATATGCAAGAAAATAGGAAGGAATATTCACCGAGGGATTTGTCTTGGAGAAATGTTGATTTAATGTCTTCACTTATACAAGCAATAATGAAGTTTAATTCCGTTCTTTGTTCTATAACAGGTGTTGAAGATATTTTTTCTGAAAAAAAGGAAGAAAAGTTCGAATTAAATAATGAAGTTTTAACAACAACTCTTACTCTTGTGATGGAAGAAGAAGCAATTCCACCAGAATCTGTTTTGAACTCCTGGACAGAGGCACAAAGAAAAGATGTTTTTGATTGGGCTTCTTCTGTTCATTTAGAAGCATCTGATAATAATATAAAAGTTCCTGATGTTCCTCAAATATTAAGAAATTATGAGGAGGAATATAAGAAGGGATTAAAATCAAATGAAGAAAACGAAGAGAAAGAAGAGCCAGAGGGACAAAAGGTGGAAAGAAGCCCTAGTAAAAAGAGACGGGGAAGAGTGTAAATTGTGTGGGGGAATAGGAACTGATCCTTGTCATATAGTTGGAAGATCGTTGAGCGTAAGATGGATTTTGGAAAATGGTTTTATAGGATGTAGATCTTGTCACATTAAGTTTGACGATAAAAAAAATCGATTTAGAGAAAAAATAATAAATGTTGTAATAGGTAGAGAACTATACGACAGATTGAAGGAGATAAAGAATGGTAAAAGAACAGCAGAATATTATGGATTTAAAGAAATCAATTGATACTTTATTTCCATATGAAGAATATAGAGAAAATCAGAAAGAAACCATAATAAAAATAATAAAATCTTTCGAAACAAAGAGATTTGTTGTTCTGGATGCTCCTACAGGAAGTGGGAAATCGGTAATAGGAATGACTATCGCCAGATATTTTAAAAGGGCACATATTCTTACTATACAGAAAATACTTCAAAATCAATATAGAAGAGATTTTTCTAATCTTGGTTTATTCATAATGAAAGGAAGAGGAAATTATACCTGTTCTTTAAATGGAAATAGTTGTGCTGAAGGATATTGTAAGTTGAACAAAAACAAACCAAACGATCATATGTGTCCTTATATTTCTGCTAGAATTAAAGCAGAAAAATGTAATTTTACAAATCATAATTTTGATTCGTTTTTTTATCAGAGAATCTTTTTTACTAAAAGACCGCTTATGATAATAGATGAGGCGCATAATATAGAGCAAAAGTTTATGAACTTTATTTCTCTTAAAATAGACAACGAGTTAATTCCAATAGATATTCCAGAATATGAGGATACAATAAAATATGTTGATTTCTGTAGAATGTATTTAAAAATCGTTAATAACGAGTTAGAAAATATGGAAGCAAAAGACGAATGGAACAGAGAACAAATAAAGTTTTTTGAAGATCTTCAAAGATTAGAATGGAAATTAAGAACATTTATTTCGTCTTATTCTTCCGAACCAAAAATTGAGTATATTCATGAATATAAAGAAAAACAAAACATTCAAAAGCTTGTTCTTAAACCTGTAAGAGTTAGCAATTTCACTGAAATGTTATTTAATTATGCTGATAAAATATTGTGTATGAGTGCTACAATTTTAAATGGAGAACAATTTTCTATTAACTCTGGTATACCCGAAGATGAATATGATTATATTCAAATGCCTTGTACTTTTCCTATTGAAAACAGAATTATACAATATACAGGAGAATTAGATCTTAAATATAAAAAACTTCCTGTAGAAATAAAAAAAGTTCCGGAAGTTTTAAATAGATATTTAAAAATGTATAACGAAGAAAGAGGTATTATACACACACACACTAATGTATTAGTTAACTATATAAAGAAAAATCTTAGATCTAATAGACTTATATTTAAAGATGATTTTTCAAATACAGATGATTTATTAAGAGTTCATGCACAGAGAGAGAATAGTGTTATAGTTGCAAGTGGTTTCCATGAAGGTCTGGATTTGAAAGATGATCTTAGTAGATTCCAGTTAATATTGAAAGTACCTTATCCAGATTTAAGCGATAAACAACTTAAAAAGAGAATGGAAGTTGACAAAACTTATTATGGATATTTAACAGCTTTAAAAATTGTACAATCTTATGGTAGAAGCGTAAGAAGCGACGAGGATTGGTGTGACACATATGTTCTAGATAAAAACTTCAGAATGTTTTATGGAATGTATAAAAAGATGTTACCAGATTTTTTTAGGGAGGCAATAGAATGGCAGTAAAAGATTCTTCTTTCAAAAGAGCTGGTAAAAGTAATTGGAAAATTTTTGAAAGAAAACTAGCAAGAGAATTGAGGGGAAAAAGGATTCTTAAAAAAGGGAAATCTGTTCCTGATATTAAAATAGAAGTTAACAACAAAACAGATATTTATATAGAAGCAAAGAAAAGAAAAAACTCTTCTATTCCAAAATGGTTTAGAAACATGTATAAATATGAAGGAGAAAAGAAAAACACATTAAGAGTTTTGTGTTATGTTAAACCATACTCAAGAAATATAAAAGTTTTTATGAGTGTTAGAACATACAGAAAGATCATAACTTTATTTAAAGGAAAACCAGGATCTCATAGTTATTCTATATACAAGACAGATTTTATGTCAAGTATAATTGAACTAGATTATAAATCGTTTAAGAATATTATAACAAGTGGAGTTTATAATGGCTAAATTAACAGAAAAGATGAAAGAATTAAAACCTTATGATCTTATAGTTGTAGATGGTAAAAATATGTGTTTTAAATATTATCATTCTATGTATTCGTTGAAAAATAGAAATGGTGTTAAAACAGGATTATATCATGGCTTTTTACAATTATTAACTAAGTTGAGAAAAGAAAACTTATATTCAAGGATTGTTATTGTTTGGGAAGGTGGAGAACTTGTAAGAAAAAAAATGATGAAATCATATAAAGCACAAAGAGCAAAACCAGATGATAATTTTACAAAACAGATTATCAATTTGAAGAATCTTTTAGGTTTGATGGGGGTAGAGCAAAAATATTCTCCAGGATATGAAGCAGATGATGTGGCAGCAACTCTGGTAAATAAATATGAAGGAAAAGTTCTTCTTGTAAGTGGTGATGATGATTGGTTACAACTTATGAGAAGAAATGTTTTTTTCTTTAGAAAAAATAAAAAGATTTCTTACGAGGAGATGAAGAAAAAGAAAGGATTTCCACCAGAGAGAATAATGATATATAATGTATTAAAAGGTAAACCGGCAAATAATGTTAAGGGTATTTGTTATTTTCCGGAAGTTTTAGCTTTAGATATATTGAACAAATGTTCTATGATAAGTGATATATTTTCCAACTATTCTATTCCAGAGAAGTATTCCAAATGGACTCAAATCTTGTGGGATAATATGGAAGATATAGAAAATACGTATGACATAATAAATCTTAAGAAAGATGTTGCTTTGGAGGATTTACCATGCAAAGAAAGAAATTGGAAACAGGGAAAGAAAATATTGATAGATCTCCAATTGTTCAAGGTGATGAACAATTTGAGGGAGATAAAAAGAATGAAGAAAGAAAAATCAAAAACAAAAAAGAAGTAAAAAAAACATTCATAACTATTAAAAAGTTTCAAGGACATATAATGGAAACAACTCTTTACGATCTTCAAGAAATACAATCTTTGACGAAGGTTGATTTCAAAAGAGCTATTTGTTTTCTTCTAGATATCGGTTCTTTTGCCTATCAAAATATGAAATTGGATGCTATAAAGAACACCATGTCAAAAGATAAAGATGCGAAGAAAACAGGAAAGGTTGAAAAAGATGGAAAAAGAAAATCAAAAAAATGAAAAAAGTAACATAATAAACAAAGAAGAAGAACTTCATCTTGCTAATGTTGAGGAATCAATAACATATAGGAGAAAAGTTACTATTATCAATTCTATTGTTATTGTTGCTTTGATAATATTGTTTGTTTGTGTATATAGTGGAGTTGAATTGTTTCTTGATAAAGCTTTTGGTGTAGCTATGGAAGAAATAATAAAAAACGAAATAGAGGATTATTTTTCTGAATATAAATCTTCTATTGTTTCTTATTTAGAAAATGGCGATAGTGATGAAATTAGAAAATCGTTTTTTAAAATGATAAGAGAAGAAAAAGATTTTAAACCAAAGATAGATAATAAATATTATGATTTTCTTGGTTTTATGATTAAGACTCTAGTTTTTGTAGCTATAATATTTGTTCTATTTATAGGTGGTTTTTATGTAAGAAATAATCCAGATACTAATTTATTTAGTAAAAGTATAAGAACAAAGGAAGCAGAGATAGCAGGTATTGAAGAAAATATAAGAATTAGCAAAGTAGAGGCTAAAGAAAGAGTTAAGAAAAGGATAGAGAAAGAGAAATACAAAAGAAGAGAAAAAAAATACAAAACTAGAATAAGAGAAGAAAAACATAAGTTACAATTACAATTATTAAGAAAGAAAAACGATATACCAGAGCCAGAAGATCAAAACAAAGAACAAAAAGCAGAAGGAGAAAGGTAATTTGAATCTTGAACTTTTGGAAGGTGTCTGTAAATATAAACCTTTTAATGGCTGTGAGAAAGGCAGCTTCAAGAGATTTCGAATCTTGGGAAGAGTGGAAGAAAAGTGAGTGTAGAGGAATATTGATAGGGTATATTAGGTTATTAAAGGAATGTTTAATAGATAAGGATATTTATTGTGAAGAGAAAGAAGACGAAGAAAACAAAAAAAATATACAGTAAAAAATATCTATCAGGAAAAACTTTGAGAGAGTTGAGAGTATTTTGTTCAAGAAAAGATATACCGTGGTTAGGTTTAAAGAAAAATGAAGTTATTGAAAATATAACAGCTTGGCAATTAGACAATAAAATACCTTATGAGGGAAAAATAGGCATATATGAGGAAGGTGTTGGCAAAAACAGAAAAAATGTAGTAACCCACAGAATGAGAAAGTTCGCTTTTGAATACGCTATGAACACAATACCACGTTCCAGAGAAGAATGGGCAAAGGATTTCCAAGTGAGTGTAAATACTATAAATAATTGGATGTCTAATCCTAATGTAAAAAAAATGATAGAAATCTTTGTAAGTGATCAAGAACAAGTTAGAATGGAATATTTTAATTCCCATCAAGTGGAAGTTTTGGAAGAATTGATGAGAGTAATTACGGCTAGAAAAATTTCTGAAACAAAGAGGAAAGCTATAAATGATTTTCTTGGTTTTGCCGGTGCACAAAATGTTAATATTCCAAAGATAAATATTAAGCAAGGACAAGCTCAAGGGCAAAAATCTATCAACTTTGTAAGAACTGAAGAAGAAATAGATAATGAACTTAAAGAGCTTGAAGAATTGATGGAGGATAATTAAGATGGATAATAAGTTTAATATGGAAAAAGCTGTTGATTTACTTAATAAAAAATTAGGAGAAGCAAAAAAGAAAAAGGGAAAAAAACTTACAAAAAAAGAAAAAGTTGAAATAATAGATAGGTTAATATTAGAAATTGAAAAGGAAATAGAAAACATTAAAGGTTCTGAAACGGAAGTTTATACAAGAATAGTTGGTTATTACAGATCTGTTAAAGGCTGGAATAAAGGCAAGAGGAAAGAGTTGGAAGATAGATTAGTTTATGACGTTGAAAAAAGTTTGAAGAATAAGGGAGTTTAATATGAAATTAAAACCTTCTGATTATGGATATAATAAGGAAAGGAATGTTACAAAAACAATGTTTAATTCCATTATAAAAAACAAAGAAGAAAAGAAATATTATTCTGAAAATGGTTGTCCTAAATGCAGAAGTTTACAAATATGGTATCGGACTATGACAAAAGATTATAAATGTAGGATTTGTAAGTCAATATTTATTTATTCCTCAAACAAACAAAAATATCTAATCAAGCAAAGGGTGATATGTTACGGTATACGCAATAAAATAACACAAAATCCTCTTAGAATAATAGCATCTTTTCATAAAAAATCTCCTTCACAGATATATACTGTCTATTTTTTAACAGAAGATATGAGCAAAGGATGTTTGTGGGTTGTTGAAGATAGAAAGAAAGCAGAAGATTTATTTGAAATATTTATAAGATGGTGGGAAACAGAGCCAGATAAACCTTCCCAACAATTGTTGGAATCATTAACAGGACTTTTGTCCAGAGCTGATTATGAGATATATGAATGGAATACTTTTATTTATAAGGAGAAATAAATGATACTTATAAGACCTTTTTTTTCTACAATGGGCCATAATATTGATGGAAAAGAAATCTGTAAAAAAATAGAAATAGCAGGAAGAACTTGTTATAAATCAGAAGATAAAATTATAGGAGATTCTGCTTCTAAGTTTGTTAAAATGCTTGTTAAAAGAGGTCACGAAGCTATGATAGAACATTATACTATCACTATCAAGTTTGTATGTGACCGTGGTGTTACTCACGAACTCGTAAGACACAGATTAGCGTCATATGCTCAAGAAAGTACTCGTTACTGTAATTGTGAAGGAGGTGTTACTTTTATAATTCCACCATGGATGGATGTTAATGAAGGAAGTTATACTGAAGAAGATATTATGGAAACATATTCTTTTTCTGATGTTAGTATAGATGAAAGAATGTGGATGCAACATATGTTGGCTTGTGAAAGAACATATCAAGAATTGATAAGAAGAAACTGGGCTCCACAAAAAGCAAGATCTGTTTTACCCAATTCTTTAAAAACAGAAATAATAACAACAGCAAATCTTCGTGAATGGAAACACATATTAACATTAAGGACTTCTAAAGAAGCTCATCCTCAAATAAGAGAAATAATGATACCTCTGTTAAATTATTTTCAGGAGGAATTACCAGAAATATATGAAACAATTAAAATTGACTGATGAAGATAAAATCCGTCTTAAAAAAAAATACAAAAGAATGATGAGACACTCGAAGAAATATAAAATGATAATGTCTATTATAGATAGAATAGTTCGATTTATATTAGGTATCAAAAAACCATGGAGGGATATATAGCGTGAGGAAGAAGAGAAAAAAAGACAAGAAAAAGAAAAGCAGTAGTAAAAGATTTTTTAAAGAAAAAGATCTTATAGGAAAAGGTCACAAAAGAGGAATGTTTGTCAAAATGTCAGATAGAGACTATAAAGTAGAGAATGATGGAAAATACAGAAAATTTAGGAAAATCAAAACAATACCAAAGGGGAAAAAATAATGAAGGAATCTTTTGTTGAGAAAAGGTTTAACTCAAGTTCGATTATTATTATTGATCAAGCCAATAAAATAATCGAAGAATATTCCAAACAAGGATATTCTCTCACTTTAAGACAATTATATTATCAGTTTGTTTCCAGGGATTTAATACCTAATACACAGAAATCATATAGGAGATTAGGTAGCATAATAAACGATGCTAGATTGTGTGGTTTTATAGATTGGAAATATATATCAGATTTAACTAGAAGCATAAGAAGGCTCAGTATATGGAATAATCCAGCAGATATAATTGATTCAGCTATATATTCTTATAGAATAGATAAATGGAAATATTCTCC
>Ga0307420_1000049_pt1 | contig 51675 bp, 40 predicted proteins | sample SalMarWE160240MG_2_FD_202167 | JGI IMG/M metagenome (GOLD analysis project Ga0307420, IMG submission 202167) | Salt marsh sediment microbial communities from the Plum Island Ecosystem LTER, Massachusetts, United States - WE1602-40 | ecosystem: Environmental > Aquatic > Marine > Intertidal zone >... | reverse complement strand
CAAGATCATTGATTTTCCTTACATCTATTAACGATGCGGGTAAAAATCCTCTTAAGCCTATATCTACAATCAGACCACCCTTTACACATTCTATAATCTCTCCCTCAACCGTATCTCCGCTTTCATAGATTCTCTCTACCCTGTCAAAATTCTGTTCCACCTCGGCTCTTTTTTTTGAAAGTATCAGCCGCCCGTCCTGGTCCTCTTTCTGCAGAACCATAATCTCTATTTCATCATCGACTTTCAGAATATCTTCAGGTTTTATATTATTTCTTATTGATAATTCATTTAAGGGTATCACTCCTTCTGATTTAAAACCCACATCGACCAGAACTTCGTCTTTATCAATCTTCACTACTTTACCCTTCACCACATCTCCGTCATTTAAATTAACCATAGTCAGATCATAATTAGGAACCATCTCACCATTTTCGTTCTCTATCATACAGTTGTCGTTTGTTAATTTTTCACCAAATTTGTCTTCAGCCATATTTTAAATATCACTCTCCGTAATTAATTTTGAAAAAGAATAACATGCAAAAAAATAATAATCAATATTATAAAGTATTTTTTTAAATATACCAGTTTCTACCGGTTTTTATATCTACTTTAAGCTTTACTTTCAGGGTAATACAATTTTCCATTGATTCTATAACTATTTTTTTTATTTTTTCCAGATCTTTTTCCATCAACTCCAATACCAGCTCGTCATGAACATGAAGTATAATATTGCTGTCAATTTTGTCTGATTTTAATCTTTTGAAAAGCATAATAGTTGACAGCTTCATTATATCCGCAGCGCTTCCCTGTATGGGTGTATTTATTGCAAACCTTTCCCCAAGATTTCTTATCCTGTTATTACTGCTTCCAAGCTCTTTTATATATCTTTTTCTTCCAAAAATCGTGGTGGAATAGCCTTTTTTACGGGCATCCTCTATCAGTGTCTTCAGATATCTTTTTACTCCCGAATATTTTTCAAAATATTTTCTAATATATTCCCTGGCTTCTTCTTCCGAAATGGAAAGCCTGTTCATCAAGCCATATTCTGTCATACCATATATTATCCCAAAATTTATGGCCTTGGCTTTCCTTCTTAAAACATCATCAACAGCTTCGTAGCTTACCCCGAACAGTTCAGAAGCTGTTCTGGTGTGTATGTCCTCTTCACTGCTAAATGAGTCTATCAGATTATTATCTGCCGATAAGTGTGCCAGTACCCTTAGTTCAATCTGTGAGTAATCGGAAGCCAGGATTAAATCATATCCTCTCCCCGGGATAAAAGCTTTCCTTATCTGTTTTCCATAATCCGTCCTTACCGGAATATTCTGTAGATTAGGCTCGCTGCTGCTTATTCTTCCGGTAGACGTTCCCAGCTGGTTATAAGTAGTATGAACTCTCGAATCCTTAGGATCCATAAGCCCGGGCAAGACATCTATATATGTATTTTTTAATTTGGTCTTCTCCCTGTAATCAAGTATCTTTTTTATTACAGGAGAAGTGCCATATATGGATTTTAAAGTCGCAGCATCTGTGGAAAAGCCTGTTTTGGTTTTTTTTGTAACCGGGAGCTTTAACTTCTTGTAAAGGATTTCAGCCAGCTGCTGTGATGAATTTATATTAAACTTTTCACCACAGAATCCGTAAATCTCTTTCTTGATTTTCTTTATTTCAAAATCATATTCACTTATCAGGTCATCCAGGTATTTTTTATCTATATTTACTCCCGTATACTCCATATCAGCCAGTATCCGTATAAGCGGCTCTTCTATCTGACAGTACAGTTTATCCAGTTCCTCCTTTTTTATCCTATTCAGTAATTTGAATTCAATTTCTTTGTAGAGGCTAATTTTCTTAAGTGCTTCATCTTTGCTGCTGGTTTCTAATTCAGCTTCCGGCCCTTTATTCCCATGGAAATCCAATCTTAACTGCTTTTCTTTTTCAATCTTTTTTAGCTTTATCGAATCACCGCTTGTTCTACCCTCACTGAATTCAACATCCTCTATCCTGATATCCAGAATATCACTGATTACTTCTTCCGGACTTGTAGCCGATTTAAACGGATTCAAAATTAAATAAAGTATTTCATAATCCACCAATTCTCCTCTTAAACTGATGCCGTGATCTTTTAGGATCTTATATATCTTTTTAAAGTTAAAACCTGATTTCTTTATCTTTTCGTCTTCTATTAAATTCTTTACCCACTTTTTTCCGGTATTTTCATCCAGATTTCCATTTTTTACCAAAAAGGCACTTTCACCGCCAAAGTATAAAATGAAACCGTAAAGCTTTTCTTTATCAATAAATTCAACAATATATAAATTGCCGTGCGAACTTTTAACAGGAACATCCGGCTTTAAATTTTCTGTTAAATGCTTTAATTTAATTTTTCCTGTCTTTTTCTTGTCATTTAAGTTATCTTCCATAAAATTGATTTTATCTTTCAAACCAGTCAGCTTTCTATCCAGGGACCTGAATTCAAGACTGTTGAAAAGCTGCTTTATCTTTTTGAAGCTGATATTCTTAAAACTATTATTTATAATTTTAGCGGTATCCATATTCCGGGAAAGCTTCAGCGTGGCTAATTCCTTGCTAAGCTGCGCTTCTTTCTTATTATCAATCAAAAGGTTCCTCAGGCGCTGGTTATCTACTTTTTCAATGTGTTCATAAATTCCCTCCAGGCTGCCGTATTTTTTTACCAGTAATTTTGCGGTCTTTGGTCCCACACCCGGAATCCCCGGGATATTATCCGAATTGTCTCCCATCAGAGCAAGCAGGTCTTTTACCCTTTCCGGCCTGACTCCGAATTTTTCCTCTACCATTTTTGGATCGAAAATTACCGTTTCCGTAATGCCCTTTTTTATAGTCATAACCCTTACATTATCCGATACCAGCTGTAAAATATCCTTGTCTCCCGTCACTATTATTATCTGGTCATAAAAATCCTTAATGTTTTCCACCAAGCCCGCAATTATATCATCGGCTTCAAAACCATCCTCCTCCAGATAGACAATATTAAAGGCATCCAACACTTCCTTTATCAACGGAAATTGGTTGGACAGCTCATCGGGCATTTTTTTTCTGTGTATTTTATACTGCTTATACATTTCGTGCCTGAACGTCGGAATTTTACTGTCAAATGTACAAATTATATTATCCGGATGCTGGTCCTCTATAAGTTTTAACAACATGCTGGTAAATCCCATAACTGCATTGGTTAAAATGCCCGATGAAGTATAAATGCTGTCAGGGACAGCATAAAAAGCCCTGTATGCAATGTTATGGCCGTCAATTAAAACAACCTTTTTATTCTTGGTTTTTTTCAATTAGGACCTCTGTGCCGGAATTGGGTAAATAACCAATTTATATTTTAAAAATTATAGCTAAATTCTCCGGGGCTCTGATGAAAAAGTCTTAAAATTATTTGACATTCCCGTATAATCTTATATATTATAGCATTTAACTACATTAATGATATAAAATAAGGCAAAGAAGCCTTTAATGCATAGAAGCACAACTTTTATTGGCGCTGCAGCCAATATAAAGGGTGCGTTTTTTTTTATTTCTATGCGGATTTATTAAAAACGGCCTTACAAAGGAGTAAAATGAGTTATTCAAAAATTAACGCATCATCTGCAACACTCACTAAAAATCTTTACGGCAATAACATAAGCCCCTTTAGCGGAATGTGTGCGACCTGTATCGAAGGATGCCTGGGCCTCTGCGAAATTGGCAAATCAGCTTACAGGGGCAGCGAAACTATTTATCCCCAGCCATTTGGAGATATTACTGCTGCTTCACAAAAAGATTACCCCGTTGATTACTCTCACTTTAATATAATGGGTACCGCATTTGGTACTCATGGTATTGAAGAAGATAGCGACAAGGCTATCTTCACAAATGTTGACCTGGAAGCCGTAATTGGAAAAAATAAGGACCTTAAATTGAAGCTCCCCTTTATAATCCCCGGATTGGGTTCTACCGATATTGCCCGTAAAAACTGGGAGGGTCTGGCCATCGGAGCAGCTATCACCGGGACCGTACTGACTATTGGTGAAAATGTTTGTGGAATTGATCCCGGTTCAGAATTTGACAATGATGGAAAAGTAATCAATTCTCCAGAGTTGAAAAAGAGAGTCGGCCTGTATAAAGACTGGCAGCAGCCAGGTTACGGCGGGATCGTGGTCCAATCAAATGTAGAGGACAGCAGATTCGGAGTTTTGGAGTATGCCATAAAAGAATTAGGTGTAGAAATTGTTGAATTAAAATGGGGCCAGGGTGCCAAAGATATCGGCGGCGAAATAAAGATAAGCAATCTTAAAAAAGCAGTTGAAATAAAAAAGAGAGGATATATAGTCCTGCCTGATCCTCTGGATCCTGAAGTTCAAAAAGCATTCGAGCACGGCGATTTCAGGGAATTCGAAAGGCATTCAAGAGTTGGTATGGTAAATAAAGAAGATTTCCTTAAAACCGTTGAAAATCTTAGAAAAACAGGGGCAAAATACATATTTTTAAAAACCGGCGCCTACAGGCCCATTGACCTGGCAAAAGCGATAAAATACTGCTCAGAAGCAGGGATTGACCTTCTGACTTTAGATGGAGCCGGCGGAGGTACAGGCATGAGTCCCTGGCGCATGATGAATGAATGGGGGGTCCCAACAGTTTATCTTCAGTGTCTGGCTTATGATTATGCAAAAAAACTTACAGATAAAGGGAAATATACTCCTGATCTTGCCATAGCAGGCGGATTCACTCTTGAAGACCAGATTTTTAAGGGACTCTCTCTGGGATCACCTTATTTTAAGCTGGTAGGAATGGCACGGTCTCCTCTAACGGCCTGTATGGTCGGCAAGACTATTACCGAGAAAATCAAATCAGGAAATATTCCCAAATCAATTGAAAAATATGGAACCGACATGGAATCTATATTTATTGAAGTGACAGATTTAAATAAAGAATTTAAAGACAGGATAAAAGATATTCCGGGTTCCGCAATAGGGCTATTTTCTTATTATAAAAGATTGGAACAGGGCCTGAAGCAGCTTATGGCCGGTGCCAGAAAATTTGCCTTAAAGTATATTGATAGAAGTGACATCACATCACTCACAAAAGAAGCCGCCATTGTGTCCGGAATTCCATATATAATGGACACAGATAAACAGGAAGCTGAAGAAATATTGAATTCTTAAATTCAATAAATACCAATCGTATAATTAATAAATAAGAGAGGAACAGTTCTCTCTTATTTATTAATATTAATGACTGTATATCCTGCAATATATACTGCCTGGTACAGGATTGGTCTATCTTTTACCCCATATAATAAGCGCCGTCAAATTTCATAGAAACTTAATGGCGCCTATACATATAAAACTATAATTAATTATTATACAATTGTCAACATTCTATTACCTCTCCACCTGATGTATTCTTGATTATAATCCGTATAAATTGTATTATTTTCAGAGCGCCGGAGTGGCGGAATTGGCAGACGCGCTGGACTCAAAATCCAGTGGACCGCAAGGTTCGTGTCGGTTCGACCCCGACCTTCGGCACCATTAAAAACTATTAATAGCCTAAAAATATTTGATTCCCAAAAATATAATCATTCATATTTGCGATATAATAAAAACAGTATCGTTAAAGGGGGCCGGGGTAAAAGCCACAATGAATACTACCGGGGGCAGGATAGTCCAGGATACCGACCGGCTTGATGCCATTGGTGCTATCGGTATCGGGCGGGTTTTGCTTTTGACAGATATAAAAAGCAGCCGATTTATAATCCTGATAAAAAACCGGTTATGCATAAGTCTAAAGAATAATATTTCAACAGCAGAAGCTCGACCATAAATCATCTTCATGAAAAGCTTTTACTTCTTAAAGACTTCATGAATACCGTAGCGTCAAAGAAGACTGCCGCATCAAGACATGAGTTTCCGAAAGTTTACCTGAACAGATTTCTTAAGGAATGGAAAGGCAGAGCTTAACAAATTCCCTCTTCCATATTCTTAAATTTACTTTGCTTCAAGGAAATTTTTAAAGGGCAAGGATATGTGCCAGCTTGTACAATTCTTCATCTATTTCTTTTTTTTGCTCAAAAATATCTTCAAATTTGGATGTTACAATTTCCATACTTTCAATTCCTACCATGCAGTCACTTTCACCCTGGAGCAAGAGCTCTATGGATTTCTTGCCAAACTCTGCAGCCAGTGTCCTGTCCATGGCAGATGGAGAGCCTCCTCTTTGAACATGGCCAAGTACCGATACTCTTACTTCATGGCCCACCAGCAGTTTAATAGAAGACGCAACATCGCCGGCTCTGGCCGCTCCTTCGGCAACTATTAGCAGAGTATGCCTTTTCCCTTCTCTGTGATCCTTGATCTGATTTGCTATCTTGGCCAGATCAACCTTTATTTCAGGGATCAATATATAATCGGCGCCACAGGCGATCCCTGTATTTACTGCTATCATCCCTGAATTCCTGCCCATTACCTCTATTACAAATATCCTGTCATGGGAAGACGCCGTATCCCTGATTTTCGAAATAATATCAATTATTACATTGAGAGCGGTATCGAAACCAATACTGTAATCGGTACCCACAATATCATTGTCTATGGTTGCCGGAATTCCCACCACCTGCACTCCCTGCTTATGCAGCTCATGCGCACCTTTAAAGGTACCATCTCCGCCAATTACTACCAGACCCTCTATATTATCTTTTTTCAGATTATCTATGACCACTTTCTGCCCTTCTCTGCATTTAAATTTTTCCGACCTTGCCGAATAAAGGAAAGTGCCTCCCCTGTCAATAATTCCACCGACCGAATTTAAATCCAGTACCTTAAAATTATTTTCAATCATTCCTTTATATCCCTCGTAAAATCCGCAGACCTCCAGGTCACTATATATTGCATATCTTGTAGCCGCCCTTATTGTAGCATTCATACCGCTGGCATCTCCGCCGCTGGTCATCAATGCAATTCTTCTTTTTTGTACCACCATAGCCTCCCCTTATTTCCTTCTGCTTCTTAATTCACCAGATACTTCTTCAAGAGTAATTTCCTTTTCAGCCATTAAAACCAATAAGTGATAAATCAAGTCAGCTATCTCATATACCACATCACTTTTTTCATGATGCTTTGAGGACAGTACAACTTCCATACTCTCTTCACCGAATTTTTTTATTATTTCATCCAGTCCCTTCTTATGAAGGGAATAGGTGTAAGAATTGGCTTCTTTATGTTTTATTCTGCTTTTAATAACACTATATAATTCATTCAGTATATTCTTGTCCGGATCTTCTCTAAAACATTTTCTATAATCCAGATCTCCGTCAATATCTTTTAAGCTCCTATAAAAACAGCTCCTGTTGCCTGTGTGGCAGGCATTGCCTGTCTGTTCTACATTAACCAACAGCGCATCTCCGTCGCAATCATATTTTATACTTTTTATTTTCTGTATATTGCCCGATGTTTCGCCTTTGTTCCACAATTTTTTTCTTTTCCTGCTCCAAAACCAGGTTGTACCTGTAATCAAACTCTTTTTTAAGGATTCTTTATTCATATAAGCTACCATAAGGACTTCTTTTGTTCTATAATCCTGTATAACAGCAGGAACCAGGAAATTTTTTTCCCTTATATTAATATTGATTTTATTATCCTCTGCCATTTTATATTAACCCTTTGATATTATCATTTTCTGGTATTTTATTAATAATATCACAATGAAATTTAAAATTCCTGATTTAATTAATCGGTTCAATAAACCTACAATCTAACCTTTATCCCTTCGGATCTCAGGTATTTTTTGGCTTCTTTTATGGTATGTTTGCCGTAATGGAATATTGATGCCACCAGTACCGCATCGGCATCGGCATATTTAATTACATCTCTTAAATGTTCCAGTTTTCCTGCTCCTCCTGAAGCTATAACCGGTATATTTACCGAAGATGTCACCTTCAGGGTAAGGTCTATATCATAACCATCTTTGGTTCCGTCCTTATCCATGCTGGTAAGCAATATCTCACCCGCGCCCAGCTCTTCCGCTTTCTTTGCCCAATCCACGGCATTCTTACCGGTAGGAGTTCTTCCCCCGTTCAGATATACTTCCCAGAAATCCTTTTTCTTATACTTGGCATCAATGGCAACTACTACACACTGCCTCCCGAAAATTCTCGAAGCATCGCTTATAAGAGAGGGGGACCTAACTGCAGAGGTATTTATTGAAATCTTATCCGCTCCTCTTTTTAATATCTCTCTTATATGTTCTGTTTTGCTTATTCCTCCCCCTATGGTATAAGGTATAAATACCTTTTCGGCAGTTTTGCTTGCAAGTTCCACTACTGTTTCCCTCCTCTCATGAGAGGCTGTTATATCCAGAAATACTATCTCGTCAGCGCCTTCCCTGTCATAATAAGCTGCCATCTCTACAGGGTCGCCAGCATCTTTTAAATTAATAAAACTTATCCCCTTTACCACTCTTCCTTTATCTACATCCAGACAGGGAATTATCCTCTTAGTGATCATCCGAAATTCCAATCTCGATTGCTTCTTTTATGCTAATTTTTACTTTTTCTTCATACAGAGCCTTACCTATGATAACACCACTTATACCCATGTTTTCCATTTTTTTTAGATTAATGATGTCTTCTATTCCCCTGATTCCTCCCGCTATTATGAAATTCATGCCGGAATTTTCTATTATCTTCCTGATAAATCCCGCATTGATGCCCTTAAGTGTCCCGTCCCTGGATATATCAGTGATTATAACTTCATTTATATTCAATCTTTCTATCTTCTCTATAAATTCAAATATACCAATATTAGATTTTTCCTGCCAGCCGTTTTTAAAAACTATCCCTTTTCTTCCATAATCAACACTTGGAATTATCCTTTTCTTATAATCCGAAATACAACTTTCCAAAAAATCAATATCTTCCACAGCTCTGGTACCCAGAATAATCCTGTCAATACCCTTCTCAAGAATTCGCCTGATTGTCTTAAAACTCCTGATTCCACCGCCATATTGAATATTTATATCCACCTTCTGCTTTATTTTAACCGCTGTTGAAAGATTCTCCGGGCTACCGGTTCTGGCACCGTCCAGGTCTATGATATGCAGCCATTCCGCACCTTCCTTCTTCCATCTTTCGGCCGCCTCGACCGGATTATCATAATATTTTTTTTTAGTATCGAACCTGCCTCTGATCAATCTGACACAGGAGCCATCGATCAAGTCAATTGCAGGTATTATTATCATCGGTTTTTCTTCCCTTCGCCATGTTCCAGAAATTATCAAGCAGTTTCAATCCTTCCATGCTGCTTTTCTCGGGATGGAATTGAAATCCGTAAATATTTCCCTTTTTAATCCCTGCTGTAATTTCAATACCATAGTCGGTGGTGCAGCTTATGATATTTTTATTTTCCGGTACAACATGATAAGAATGGACAAAATAGAAATTCTCGCCGCTTTTGATCCCTGAAAATACTTTGCTATCCTTTTTTAGTATTTTTAATTGGTTCCATCCCATATGAGGAACCTTGACCACTGGTGGTATCCTTTCTGCCGAACCTTTAAAAATACCGAGCCCGCTGTTAATTCCGTCTTCCACGCTGTATTCAAACAGCAGCTGCATTCCGATACATATTCCAAGAAAATATTTTTTTTCTATGTTCCTTTTTATAACACCGACCAGTTTTAATTCTTCAAGATTCTTATAGGCATCCCTGTAAGCTCCTACGCCCGGGAGTATCATCGCCGCAGAATTATCTATAACTTCTGCTTTATTGGTTATTTTTACCTCAGCTCCGATTCTTTTAAGAGCATTTGCTACACTGCTGATATTGCCCATATTATAATCTATTACTGCTATATACATAAATTTCCCCATTATATTTCAGATAAATATTTTTTGATTTTTCCTATCATAGCCTTGCTTTAACCGGTATCCTTAAAGACTATATTAAACCTTTGGTTGAAGGTACGATACCGTTTGCGGATTGCCTTGTAGCATCGTGGAGTACAATACCAAAAGCCTTAAACACTGCCTCTATTATATGGTGAGAATTCATTCCGGTATTTTTGTTTATATGAATATTCATAAAACTATTACTTGCTACTGCTTTGAAAAACTCTTCAACTGCCATAGTGTCCATCCCGTTTATTTTTTCATACTCCATATCCACATTATATTTCAGATAAGATCTCCCCCCTATGTCTATGGATACGGTTACTTCCGCTTCGTCCATGGGCAGCATAATGCATCCGAATCTCCTGATTCCTTTTTTGTTTTTCAAGCAGTCGAAAATAGCCTTGCCCAGGCATATCCCCACATCTTCCACCAGATGATGGCAATCCACGGACAGATCGCCCGAAGCCTTGATCTTCAGATCAAAACTGCCATGTCTTGAAAAACTTTCCAGGATATGATCGAAAAAAGGTATTGAAGTTTTGATATCCGTAATTCCCTTTCCATCAACATTGAATTCAAGTCCTATATCAGTCTCTTTTGTTTTTCTTGTTACTTTCGTTTCTCTTTCCATCTTCCCTTACTTATTCTATCGCATTTTTTATCTTACTTACAAAATCATTTATTAAATCATACTTTATCCTATAACTGGCAGTATTAGCAATCAATCTGGTAGTTGAAACAGTAATCTCTTCCATTTCTACCAGATTATTATGCTCCAGGGTACTGCCGCTTGCAGTTATATCAAGTATTTCATCGGCAATGCCCAAAACGGGAGCCAGCTCCACCGAACCATGCAATTTTATTATTTCAGCCTGGATGCCTTTCTGATCAAAATATTTCTTGGCAATGTTAGGGTAGCTGGTAGCAACCCTTATGGAGCCAAACTTTTGATAATATTTCTTTACCTTTTCAATACAATCTTCTAAAGTAGCCAGAATTATCCTGCATTTTCCATTTTTTAAATCCAGCAGTTCGTACACATTGCTTTCTTTTTCCAGTAAAACATCTTTGCCTGAAAATCCAATATCACATGCGCCGTGTTCAACATACACCGGGACATCCATGGGACGTGATACGACATATCGTAACGAATCCTTTTTAGAATCTATAAAAAGCTTTCTACTGCCTTCCATCAGGGACGATATATCAAATCCTGCTTTTTTTAGCACTTCAACACACGGGTCGAATAAATATCCCTTTGGCACCGAAACCTTAATTTCTCTTTTCATTTTTAAACTCTTCCAGAAATTTGCTTATTTTTTCAACTTTTTTTGTATTTTTATCAAAATCCTTTATGGTAACCTTTTTTATTTCCGGTTCTACTACAACCAGCAGGTTATAATTCTTTTCAGCTGCAAAATCTTCTATTCCGGTTACTTTTTCAAAAGACAATTCAACTATGGTATTGCTTCTGCGCAACTCCTGGGCTAGTTTTATCAATTCTACACCATATTTATTATCGCTGCAGTTCAGCAGAATTTTATAACTCCTCTTCAGCCTTTGCTCCCCCATAGCTTTGTGAATCAAATCGACATCCAGTGCAAATCCGGTAGCAGGGACATCCAGCCCAAATTTTTTAATAAGTCCGTCATATCTTCCCCCACTGCCCAGAATATCAGTAACTTTAGAGCAGTAAACTTCAAATAAAAGACCAGTATAATAATTAAAATCCCTTATAATACTGAAATCGGTTATCAAGCGGTCGCCAAACCCAAATTTTTCCATAATTTCATATATTTCTTTCAAGTAACTAAAACTTTTAATCACTTCAGGCTCTTTTATTTTAGAAATTAATCCCGATATTTTTTCAATGTTACCCTCCGGCTGCAACAATTTTATAAAAATTTCTGTTCCACTCTTATTCTTTCTGCCCAGAAAATTTTCCAGCTCAACAAAATCTTTTAAAGCAATTTTCCTTTTAACAAATTCCTTGTATTTTAAATTAAGATTAAACCAATCGCACAGTCCCTCGATGAATTTTACATGACCAATTCCTATCTTGTAATCCTGTAGATTCATGCCATTTAATATGTTTATCAATATAATAAGAATCTCTATATCTGACATTACTGCATTTTTGGAACCGATAAATTCAATGCCTGCCTGATTATACGCTCTCCTGATGCCTTTCTGTGCATCCGATTGCCTGAAAGAATCCGCAAAATAACAGAACCTTACAGGAAGTTGACTTTTTTTTATCCTCATTCCGGTAAGCCTGGAAATTGGTATGGTCATATCACTTCTGAGGGACACCAGGCTTCCATCAATATCAAAAAAATTAATCAGTCTGTCTTTCCAGTTTTTACCGGCTCCTATTGAAATATTTCCGGTATATTCAATCACAGGAGTCTTGACTTCGCCATAGCCCCACTTTTTAAATTCCTGACCGATTATATTTTCTATATTATTTCTTTCTTCTGATTCAAATGGAAAAATATCCCTCAAGCCGTAAGGTAATTTAATCATCTGATTCTTCTTTTTATTGGTAAACATATCCAACCTGATTAATATTATCTATAAAAAATGTATTCTACCACACTACCATATTTTAAAAAAACAGATTTTAATAGTCTTATTTTATTTTTTCAAGCCTTTCTTTCTCGCTTATGGGCCTGTAATTTTCATCTACTGTTAGGTTCTTGCCGTCAATAAACATAGTCCTTATGCTTCCCCTGGCCGCTTTTACTCCGCACAAGTGAGGGGCATCCAGCACTCCTGTTTTTATGGCTCTTGAAATTATAGCAGGAGATATCAGCGGATCGCTGTATCTGCCGTGCTTGTCTAATTTCTTTATCTTATCAATTATCATCAATGCGTCTGCTATCAGCTGCTTTTTCCTTTTCTTTACTTTCTCATCCAATTTCATATCCGGACAGCCATATAAATAATTTTCTATAACTTTTCTGGTAATCTTCACACTTTCCATAATATCTTCAGGCTTTGCTGCATGATCCGCCTCACAATAAGCTACTACATGAACAATATCAGGATCTAACTGCATCTGAAGCATAGTTGAAGAAGCAAGCTGGCCCTTACTGCTGTCAAAATCTGTCGGATAACTATATAGCCCTGATCTTGTCTGCCTCAGGGTTATAAAACTTTCATCATGAAGAGATTCTACTAGTTCCACCTTGGCCTCCATTTTCGCCAGATCCATGGTGAATGAGGTCTCCGGAGGTGTATTGAACATATATTGCGCGATATAGACCTTTACACCCATCATCTTGGCGTTATGAGCCGCAAGATAAGCAGCAGCTACTGCCACGGAATCGGGAGAATATCTTAAACTCCAGTGGTGGGATTCATTAACTTCTACCGGTATACCTCTCTCAGCATTCCATTTCATCACTGATTGATTCTCGGCAATCGACTGTTCTAATTTCCTTTCACTCCTGTTATCCAACACATTGTACCAGCAGAGCGGAACTGCGCACCATGCATTCTTAATATTATTTAAAAGAACCTCTGACATTTTTATGATATCATTTGTGCCGCTGTAGCATCTGAGGAGAGGATAATTCCCTCTTCTTGATGCAGTATACAGACTTTTAAAATCACTTTCACTCCTGAGAGGAACTCCTCCGGCACCATCCTGTCCGGAATCCATCCTTTCGGGATGAAAAAAAAATTCCTGTGTGTTTTGATCCGGCCCTATAGATATTACATCAAGTAATTCACTGGAGGCAATTTCTTTGATCCCTTCTATGGTTTCTTTTAAATTTGGCCTTCCGAAATGATGTCTTATTATAGGAAAAGGTTTACTGTATTTAATTCTTCTTATGAGATTTTTAGGAGGAAACGATCCGTATTTCTTAATTTTTTTCCCGCTCAAATAATTTTCAATTTCCTCTGCGGTCTCTCTGCCTGTAAATATGACCTTAAAAATTCCCAGCTTTGCGGCAACTTCAGCTACCGGTCCGGTGCACCCCAGAATAAATTCTATTTTCTGTCCGGAAAGCTTTTTTATTTTTTCTTTTAATTCTTTAAATACCGGAATTGCGCTCTCCGGGGAGAGCCGGTAACTTATGGCTACTATATGCGGCTTAAATTTTTTTATCTCTTCACTTAACCTGTCAATACAAACGGCAGAGCCTAAAAACCTGGTACTGTAACCCTTTTTTTGAGCCAGATTTAAAAAATTTAATATACCCGCAATATGGACACAGCTCCCCACGCAGACACCTAAAATTTTCTTCATAAATTTACACCTGTTTTTTCCCTTTAATCAGTATATTTCTTATCTGATTCAGATTTAATCCGTCCAGCCCCAGCCTTGAAAGATTTCTTCCAATCTTCCTGAAATCTTTATTAAATATGGAATCTGCGATGTTAATAAGTGAATTAATTACTGTTGTCTCTACTCCAAGCGCTTTTCCAAATTCAGAAATAGGCACCAGGCTCATAGGAACATCCTCGGTTATATATCTAATATTTATAGTCCTGGGGGCCATTATCCCCACATACCCGGGGTTGCTGTGTATGGCATCAAACAGGTTGTCTTCCACTACATTATATGCCATGGATAACCACTCAATAGCGGAATAAATTTTGGCACATCTTAACTTTCTGGCAACCATTACTCTTTCCCTATCTACGGAATCCAAAATTTTTGCTACGGATTGAGTAACTCCTTCTATGTAAAACTGGAAATTTCCCAATGTTGATTCAATCCTGCTTAGATTAAGTATTGTAATTGAAGGATGAAATACCGCGCCCATATTATTAAAGCTGGTTTCAATAACACTTACTGCCGGAATAAATTCATGAAATGCCTTGTTTAATTTTCTTACTACCATTTCAGTTTTTCCGGAAGGTATGGCAGCAATAGGTATGGCCTGTTTTATTCTAAAAATTTTCGCTGTAGCCGGACCCATGCCTCTGCTTGCATATATAAATGTCTGGGCCTCTGCTATAGTAATATTTTTTTGATTACCTTCATTTCTTATAGCATTTAAAAATTCCAGTGCTCCGCAGGTTCTTCCCGGATTTAAGACTACAATCTGATTTTCATTTAAGAATGGGGCACACCTCTGAGCAATAGAAATATGGCCATTTGCCGGTATAACAACCATTATTACATCTACGCCATTAATGGCTTTCTCTATATCATTAGTTATTAAATTTAATTTACCGAAACCTTTTACTTCGCCTTCAAGTTCTATTCCTTTTAGCTTCTTTATAGGCTGGATCCTCGAAAGTGTCCTGTTATATAGGTTAACCGTAAAACCCTTTATTGCCAGATGGGCCGCTATGGCCTTGCCTCCATGTCCTGCTCCTATAACTGCAAACTTCAAATCATGCATGGAATCTCCCTTCAGTATCATTATGTATCTATATTTTGTCCCAGCTAATTTTATCCTGAAATACTTTCTTCAGATCCTGCTCAAGAGGTAAGCTCAAATTTATCCTAAAGCTGGATGGAAGCTTATAAACTCTCTTAATATCATTGCCGTTTACACCTGTAATCTTAAATTCTATTTCATTATAACCAGGATATTTTTTTAATATATTATAAAATCTATTAATAAAATCTTCATCCAAATCTTCCTTTTTTACCGTGAAAATTACTTTACTTTCCCTGTCCCCTATAAGTTCACTCTGTTCTTTGTTTGCTTTATTGTTCTTTTCCAGTTTCTCTATTTCACTGGCAAGAATTTTTATCTGATCCTCTTTTTTATCCAGTTTACCTTTAATTTTTACAATACTGTCTTCAGCAATAATTCCTCTGTATTTTTCCATAACCGAAGGAAATACTACTACTTCGACACTGTCGCTGATATCTTCCACATCCATAAAGCACATTTGCTGATCCCTTTTGGTAAATATAGTTTTTACCTTGGTTATAATCCCCCCAACAGCAATAATACTCTTATCTTCTACACTGCTCAGGCTTTCCACCGGAGTTAATCTGGAAAATGTATCCTTGTACTCGAATAAAGGGTGCCCCGATATATATAATCCCAGAGTTTCTTTCTCGTAATTCAGCAGTTCCTTTTTTGAAAATTCATTAAATTGTTTTTCAGTATAATGAACCCCGTTCAGCAGTATTTTCTCACTCTCATCACTACTGGTATCAAACAGTGAAAATTGGCCTATATCCCTGTCTCTTCTTATTTTAAGTACTTCCTCTATGATTTTATCAAAATTTTCTAAAAGATATTTACGGCTCTGTCCGGTAGAATCAAATGTTCCGCTCTTTATCAGACCCTCTATTGTCTTTTTATTCAGTACACTGCTGTTAACTCTATGGCAGAAATCTATAAAATTTTTAAATTTACCGCCGTTTTTTCTTTCTTCTTCGATACATTCTATAACATTGGTCCCTATATTTTTTATAGCCGAAAGACCAAATCTTATTGAATTCTCCACTACGGTAAAATCGGAATAACTTCCGTTAATATCAGGCGGCAGTACGGTTATTCCCATCCTTCTGGTTTCGTTAACATATTGGGCCACCTTTTCCTGACTGCCCATTCTGATGCTGAGCAGTGCGGCCATAAATTCCATAGGAAAATTTGCCTTAAGATACGCAGTCTGGTATGAAATCATGGCATAAGCAGTGCTGTGGGATTTATTAAATCCATACTCTGCGAAATGGTTTACAAGCTCAAATACTTTTACAGCAATCTTTTCATCTATTCCCCTTTTTTTGGCACCCTCCAGAAACTTGCTTTTTTGTCTTGAAAGCAAACTTCTTTTTTTCTTGCTGATTGCCCCTCTCAAAATATCGGCTTCTGACATGCTGAAGCCTGCAAGTTCCGATGCTATGCCCATAACCTGCTCCTGATACAGTATGATCCCATAGGTACTTTTAAGAATCTTTTCAAGGGAAGGATGTAAGTAATTTATATTTTTTCTTTTATTTTTATTCTCTACAAAATCACTTACCATTCCACTTTGAAGTGGCCCTGGTCTGTATAGGGCCAGAAGAGCTACTAGGTCTTCAAATTTAGTTGGCTTTAAATTTATAACCAATTCCCTCATGCCCGAACTCTCAAGCTGAAATACACCCAGACATTCGCCATCACCTAATATATCAAATGTTTTCTTATCATCCAGATTTATATTGTTAATATCTATATCTATATGTTTTGTTTTTTTTATCAAAAATAAGGTTTTATCTATCAACGACAGTGTTTTTAATCCCAGAAAATCCATCTTAAGTAATCCTATTTTCTGGATATCCTCCATTTTATATTGAGTTACAATTTCGCCTTCATTCTCTTTCTGTATGGGAGTATAGTTATAAAGATCCTCCGATGAGATTACCACTCCTGCGGCGTGGATTGAATCCTGCCTGGTTATTCCTTCCAAAGAAATAGCAGTATCGATAACTTCCTTTATTTTCTTATCGTTTTCATAAACTTCTTTTAAATCAGGTACTATTTCCAATGAATTTCCAATGGTTACATTCAGTTCCATAGGGATCATTTTTGCTATCCTGTCCACATCTGCATAAGGCATTTCCATTACCCTGCCCGCATCTCTTATAGCCTGCCTGGCCGCCATAGTCCCAAAAGTAATTAACTGGGCAACTCTCTTTTCCCCGTATTTATCGGTTACGTATTTAATAACTTCATCTCTTTTTTCATAACAAAAATCTATATCAATATCAGGCATGCTTTTTCGTTCTTCATTTAGAAATCTTTCAAACAAAAGGCCGTATTTTAACGGTTCAATATCCGTTATCCCCAGCAAGTATGATACTATGCTGCCCGCTGCTGAACCTCTTCCGGGACCTACCCTTATATTGCTGTTCTTGGCAAATTTAACAAAATCCCAGACAATCAGAAAATATTCCGAAAATCCCATTTTTTCTATGACTTTCAATTCTTTTTTTATTCTGTTCTTTATCTCATCTGTTACCTGCGGGTATCTTTCTTTCATCCCTTTATCGCACAGCTCTTTTAGATACCCGTCTGTAGTATAATTTTCAGGTACCTTAAAGGACGGTATCAGGTTCATACCAAACTTCAAATTTACGTTACACCTGTCGGCAACTGCCATTGTGTTTTCAACGGCACCGGGAAATCCCTTAAAAATCTCCTTCATCTGATCGTAACTCTTGAAATAATATTCATCGTTAGGAAACCTCATGCGGTCGGCTTCATTTATGGTAGAACCTGTTTGAATGCAGAGAAGAACATCATGGGCTTTGCTATCTTCTTTGTTTAAGTAATGCACATCGTTGGTAGCTACCAGCGGAACATCAAATTCAGAAGATAATTCCGATAAGACTTTGTTCACCTTTTTCTGTTCCGGTAGTCCCGAATCCTGCAGCTCAAGAAAAAAATTACTTTTTCCAAAAATATCAAGGTACTCACTTAGAGCTTTTTTTGCCCCTTCTATATTATTGGAAATAATGTATTTGGGGATCTCTCCGCCAATACATCCGCTTAAGGCAATTATGCCTTCTTTGAATCTTTTAAGCAGCTCTTTGTCCACTCTGGGCTTATAATAAAATCCTTCCAGGAACCCCAGGCTCACCAGCCTCATTAAATTTTGATAACCCTGATTATTTTCGGCCAGCAGTACAAGGTGATAAAAAGCCTCTTCATTCTTTTCCCTTCCCAGCTGCTTGTCCCATCTGCTGTGCGGGGCCATATATACTTCACAGCCGATTATGGGTTTTATTCCTGCTTTTCTGGCCTGATTATAAAATTCAATAATACCATACATAACTCCGTGGTCCGTCAGCGCCAGCGCAGGCATGCCGTAGCTGCAGGCTTTTTCCACTAATTTATTTATCCTTGAGGCACCATCTAACAAAGAATATTCACTGTGGACATGCAAATGGACAAAGTTGTCATTTTTCATCCTAATAGAATCCAACTATCCTTTTTATCAAGATTTTTCAGGCTGAATATTTAACCGGCTTAAAATACTACCCTATACAGTTCTTCAATAGAAGTTACCCCTTCCGCAACTTTTTTGGCTCCGCTTTCAAGCAGGGTTTTCATTCCTTCTTTTCTGGCAACGGTATTGATATCATCGGTACTTTTTCTTTCCAGAAGCATCTCTCTAATTTTTTGTGATACCACCATCACAGAAAAAATGCCGGTCCTTCCTAAGTAACCGGTATTATTACATCTTTTACATCCGACACTCTTGTAAATTTTTTTCCCCTTCAGTATGGGTCTTATCTCTTCGCTTATAGATTTTTCCGGTATATCAATTTCTTCCTTACAGTTTTCGCATAATATCCTTACCAGCCTCTGTGCAACTATACCTTTGACCGCAGATGAAATCATGTATGATTCAACCCCCATCTCAAGAAGCCTGGTCAGGCTGGACGGGGCATCATTGGTATGCAGAGTTGTCAGGACCAGATGTCCTGTAATAGCCGCTTCTGTGGCTATTCTTGCAGTCTCCAGATCTCTAATCTCTCCTATTAGAATAATATCAGGATCGCTTCTCAGTATGGCCCTTAAGCCCCTGGAGAAGGTCATATCTATTTTGGTATTCACCTGAACCTGCATTATCTGAGGGAATCTGTATTCAACAGGATCTTCCACGGTAAAAATCTTTTTTTCAACATCTGCTATCTGGTTAAGACTGGCATAAAGGGTAGTTGTCTTTCCCGAACCGGTGGGCCCGGTAATAATAATAGCTCCATGAGGTATGGATATCATTTTTATATATTCCGGAATATTTTCTTTGGGCATTCCTGAATTCTCAAGGTTAAACACTGATTCATCCCTGTTCAATATCCTGATGGTTATATTTTCTCCAAAAACCGTTGGTATAGAAGCAAGCCTCAGATCAATTATTCTGTTGCTGGAACTTATCGAGCTTCTGCCGTCCTGCGGCAATCTATTTTCAGTTATATCCATACCGCCCATTATTTTATATCTTGAAATTAAAAGTCTCTGTACCGTTTTGGGTACATCTTTTATCTTCTGCAGTACGCCGTCAATTCTAAATCTTATGGTACAATTTTTCTCCTGGGGTTCTACATGCACATCACTGGCCCTTAATAATATCGCCTTCAGTATAATTTGATTTGCCAGTCTTACCAGCGGGTTCTTCTCTACTAGCTCTTCTTCAAACTTCTCTCCTATGGTTAAATCTTCATCTTTTATTATTTCCTGAACCTCTTTCAAACTGTATTCGTCTGAAGTAAAGATTTTTATTGTGTTCTCTATGCTCTTCAAGGTGCTTAGATAGGGCTTTACATTATAGCCGGTCAGCAGTCTTATTTCATCAATGGCATTTATATCTCTGGGATCGGTCATTGCAACATGCAGGGTATTATCAACCAGTTTAAAAGGAAATACTTTTCTCTTGGAGGCGAAATCCTTGGATATAAGATTAGGAATGGAAGGATCAATGCTATCCTGTATTTTATTTAAATCCACATTTTCAAAACCCCTCTGGAAGGAAATAAGTTCCAGCAGGGTCTCATCAGAAATATAACCTTTCTTTATTAAGATTTCGCCTAATTTTTCACCTGTATTTTTTTGGATATTCAGCGCTTCTTCCAGCTGCTCTTTGGATATAATATTCCTGCTTAAGAGTATTTGACCTATTTTTTCCTTTTTATAATCTACATTAACCATAACTTGTCCTAAAATTTATTATTATTTATCAGTCACTGTAATTATAATATATCTTAGCAAATATTACACATAGCTATTTAAAACATTAAAATATTTTTTAATAAAACTTTCAAAAGATATATTTACTTACAGCACGATATTATTCTGATTGCTTAATTTATTTCTTTTTAATGATCCTGTTTATTGTTCCGGCTGTATAGCCGGCCCCAAACCCATTATCAATATTTACCACTACCACTCCGGGGCTGCAGGAATTTAACATAGTCAGCAGTGGTGAAATCCCTTTAAAACTTGAACCATATCCTGCACTGGTCGGCACCCCTATCACGGGGCAGTCGACCATTGAGCTTACCACTCCGGGCAGCGCTCCTTCCATCCCCGCCACTGCTACAATCACGTTTGAATTCTTGAGTTCTTCCCTGTAATTTATCAGCCTATGAATCCCCGCAATACCGATATCATAAATTTTCCTGACCTTATTTTTCATAAGATAACCTGTTATCGCCGCTTCTTCCGCCACACTTATATCAGAAGTACCTGCACATAATACAGTTATTCCTTCGTTCAATTCATTATCCGGAATATCCAGCGGCGTATAAATAATATCCGACTCAAATTTAAATTCCCTTCCGTTAATTTCTTTCCTGATCAGATTATAAGTTTTAATATTGGTTCTGGTTACCATAAGTATAGATGAATAATTCAGTATCTTTTTTGCTATCTCCAGAATCTGCTGAGGATTCTTACCAGCTCCGTATACAACTTCCGGGAAACCCCTTCTGAGAAGGCGGTGGTGGTCTATTTTTGCAAATCCTATATCTTCAAAATAAATCTCTTTAATCTTAGATATGGCTTCTTCTTTACTTATTTTCTCGTGCCTATAATTTTCGAACAGTTCTTCTATTATATTATTTATTTCTTCTCTCATATTCATAAAAATACCATAAATACAATTATTTTAAAGCTAAACTTCAAAATCTACCTTAAAGCATAACCGGAGCAGTCAAATAAAAATACACGCATGTCTTTCACATGCGTGTATTTTTTAAAAACTTAGTTATTTTAAAACAGCTGTTTAAAAGTGAATTAGTTTTCCCGAAAGATCTACAATCAATACTGCAGTCTGGATTGCCACTACACTGATAAGCTTTATAAGTATATTCATAGACGGCCCCGCAGTATCCTTCAGCGGATCCCCTACCGTATCTCCCACCACGGAAGCAGCATGTTCGGGAGTTCCGCTTTTCCCTTCTTCTTCGATCTTTTTCTTTGCATTATCCATTGCCCCGCCTGCATTTGACATAAATATTGCCTGCGCAAAACCTGAAAGAAGTGTCCCGATAATCAGTGCTATTACGCCACCTGGTCCTAAAAATATACCCACCAAAGTAGGGATCACAAAAATTGATATCCCCGGTATTAAAATACCCTTCTGGGCAGATTTCGTGACTATGGTAATAAACGCTTTTGGGTCCCCCTTTTCTTTGCCGGAAAGTATTCCTTTTATCTGTTTTCTTGCTTCCTGCACCACTTTATTTGCAGCACTGCCGACTGCATTTATAAGCAGCGAAGCAAAAAAGAACGGCATAAGAACACCTATAAATAATCCCGCCAGCACTCGCGGATCTCTCATGAAATCCAAAACTATATTTACATTTAAAAGCTCTATCTGGGAAAAATAAGCCTGACCCAGGGCAAGTGCAGTTACAGCGGCACTTCCTATTAAAATACCCTTTCCTATCGCAGCAGTTGTGTTTCCAACAGCATCAAGTTTATCAGTTGTTTTCCTGACTTCCGGAGGGAGTTCTGCCATTTCCGCTATACCGCCCGCATTATCTGATATGGGTCCGTATACATCAATAGTCACCACAAATGGTGCGGCGGCAAGCATCCCTACAGCCGAGATTGCAATACCATACAGTCCCATTTTAAAATCTGTCAAACCCCCTGAAATATAAAAACTAAAAACCATGGCTCCTATCACTACCAGGGCAGGAAGTATACTTGATTCCATGCCGTAAGCCAGACCGCTCACCACATATGTGGCAGGACCGCTTTTTGCGCTTTCCCTTATGTTCCTTGTGGGCCTGTATCTTGAATCAGTATAAAGAAGAGTAAACAATCCTATTAAAAATCCGGTCATTATTCCGCCAGTCGAAGAATAAAATAGGTAATTGTATTCCGCACCCATGGTATACCTTATAATAAAATAGGACATAATTATAATTGCCCCCACAGTAATCAGGAGTCCTGATAAGGTGGTAGTGGTAAGAAGGCTGACTGTCGCCTCCCGTTTATATCTTCTTATAATAAGTTTTATAACAAAAATTGCAATAATTGAAGCAATAGCTCCCGCTGTGGAAATAAGCATGGGTAGAAGCACGCTGTTTGTCATGCCGGGAGTGTTTCTAAATGCAAGAAATCCAAGAAACTGTGCAGCAACTATTGCACCCAGCCATGACTCGAGACTGTCCGCTTTCATTCCCCCTACATCTCCTACATTATCACCGACATTATCTGCAATAGTGGCCGGGTTCCTGTAATCGTCTTCTTTCAGGCCCGATTCCACTTTACCTACATAATCTGCTCCCATATCTGCGGCTTTGGTAAATATTCCTCCGCCTGTTCTCATAAAGAATGCCGCAAAGCTGGCGCCTATTGTAAAGGTAACCGATACATTTACAACCCTTAAAAGGTTGTCCGCCAGATCCACAGCATGCCTCCCATACCACCAGAATAGCATGTTAAACCAGAAAGCAGTATAAAACAGAACCACTGCAGCCAGAAGCAGACCGGAAGCAGAAGCTGCAGTTATGGCTATATTCATGGCTTCTCCCAGACCTTTTTTCTGTGCTGCATGAGTTACCCTGGCGTTGGTGGTAGTGGATATCCACATCCCTATATAACCGATTAAAATACTGAATCCCATACCTGTAGCAAAAGCCGGAATCGAAGCGAAGTAAAGATATCCGAATTTAACCATAACTCCCAGAAGTGCAACTAAAACTGCAAAAAATATCAGCATCATTTTAGCCTGCTGATTCAGATACGCCCTGCTTCCTGCAAATATGGCATTGGAAATTTCCTGCATTCTTTTTGAACCCCTGCTTTTTTTACTAACCAGCGTGGCAAAGATTACAGCCAGAATAAGTGATATACCGGAACCAATGAAAGGAATAATTCTTATTAGCAGTGCAACCGACACGAAAACCTCCTTCTAAAAATATCAAATAAATTGTCAAATATTAAAAAGGCTTAATTACCTGAAAACATCCTCGAATATTTTATTAAAAATGCGGAGAATAAGCAATCAAAAAAGAGAGTAAATCTATTTATTTAAAATTAACTTTATTAATGCTTGATGAAACAACCTTTATAATAAAATGGATGAGCATTATATCAATAATATTCATCCATTCTTACCTGAACTATTACTTAAAGATTCCCATATTTTTATAATCTATTCAACTTCCATTGACTCTATAATGCCAAGATATACGGATTCTCCCATACTGAAATAATCATATCCTACTGTACCAAACAATACATAAAGCCTGTCACTGCCCTCAATGAAGGCTATGACTATAGCCCATTCATTAGTATCAGGGTCATTAAATAAATATATAAAGTCATGGAATGTCATACCTTTTCCGGTTACCGACTCATTTTCCTGTACATCAACTAATTCCCAGCTATTATCGTCTGCAATATCAGAACTTAATTCATCGGCAAAATCAGAAAACTGATCACTGGAGGGATAATCATCCATAGGGCTGGCCATAAAAAGAAAGGCTACCGGTAAGTCACCGGATTGTTCCGTCAGATTCACTTCAAGTCCATCAGCACTATCCGATTCCGTATATATCCAATCGTCCGGGACTGCAAATGATACTCCATACTTATCATTAGAATATGTATTCCCCTGGGTAAAAATATCTTTTCCTGCTTCTGCTCCTCGCGCTTCAACAACTTCAAATTCAAAAGTATCATATAAATTATCATTTAAATAAATCTCCACATTATAGGTATCGGCCGGTATGTCCCTGCCTTCTCCTTTAAGAGTGAAGGCGGTCCATACGGGTTCATACAAATCTACATCCATATCACTTACAGTTTCTACTATTAAATCGCCATCACCCGTATGCCATCTTGCCTTGAGACTATTTCCCGAAATATAATAATTAGCTTTAACACATGCATATATGATTTCGGTAGGACTAAATTGTTTTACTTTATTTACAGGAGCAAAATCTTCGTCAACCTCATTTGCCAGCAATACTTCTAAAATCTTAATCTCAGGTTCTTTAACCACAAAATTGGCAGTGCTCTTTAATTCACCATTATGATAGAACTCGACCTTATAATTTCCTGGCGGAATTACCTTAACTTCTTCATTGGTTGCGATAAATGACATTGCATATCCTTCAAAATAATCGCTTTTACCTTCGGAATATTTTGAAGTCTCATCTAAAAAATTTTCCCCCGTATCCAGATTTATCCAGTTATAGCGATAATTATCTTCTCCCTTAACGCCATAATAATTTATACTTGCGTATATTTTTTTTATCTCAATATTAAATTCATCTTCTGCACTTATCGGCTCAAATGTATTTTGGTTTATTCCTCCACAAACTGTTAAATCTCCAAAAGAAAGCTCCGGCACACAAGAAGTGGTAAAAGGGATTAAACCGGAAATAAGAGCTGCTGATAATAATATTACCAGGGTTCTTTTTAAACTTGATTTTTCCATATTTCTTTTATCCCCCCTTTTACAAATATTAATATTTATAAATTAATTTATATGAAAATTATATATATATTATATATCTATAAATATAATAGTCAAATAATTTCTAAAATCTAATTAATTATTTTATGCTCTCAGCATCATGCTCGTTAAATCAAAAAGAATACAGTACAATCTTTTATCTAAGGGTAATTATTCAAATTAGTTGTGGACTTCTCTAATATTCATTATAATTACCACTAAATTTTACATTTCTTTAAAGGTGAGATGTCTGAATTCCATATTAAAGAACTTGGCGAATATAAGCCGAATTATTTTAATAGCCTGAATTTAAACAAATTAAAAGAGTTTGTAATTGTCCCTTACTTTATAGATTGGTACCGGAGCAGCCATTCAAATAAAATATACCCCTTATTCATCCATGAAATTGAATCCCTCAATCCGACATTTTCAAGGCTGCCGGGGATCTTGAGTAGAAATCCATTTTTTGACCATACACAGATTAAATTTTTCATTGCCTACAGCAACGGCAGACCGGCCGGAAGAATAATGTCTTTTATTGATTATAATTATAATAAAAGACACAATTTTAAATCTGGCTGGCTGGGTCTGTTTGAATCCATTGAAAATAAAGACCTGGCATTCGGGCTGCTTGATAAAGCAGTGGATTATCTAAAGAAAAACGGGTGCGGAAAAATAATAGGACCGGCAAAGTTTAATGCCGGGGGTGAAATAGGGCTTCTTGTAGACGGATTTGAAAATAAACCGTATTTTTTGGAACCGTATAACGCTCCCTACTATAAAAATATCTTCGAGGAATACGGACTGGTCAAGGAAAACGACTGGTACAGTGTGGTTACCGATAGTGCTGCTTCCAGAAACTATATGGAAAGAATCGAAAGGGTCCTGCTTAAGATTTCCAATAAAGATAATAAGACACTCAATGAGATAAATATAAGAAATGTAAATTTTAAAGATTTCGGCAATGAAACAGAAAGAATAAAGGAACTCTATAATAATATCTGGGATACCGGAAACCATCCCCAGCAAGTCCGGATGACCGATGCAGAATTCAATCTGCAGGCATCAGGTATAAAAGCAATATCCATCGAAGATTTAATGTTTATTATAGAAAAGGACAATACCCCTATAGGAATTTCAATAAACATTCCCGATATAAATGAGGTAATAGAGGATTTTGACAGCAGATGGCCTTATACGCCTTCAAAACGCTTTCTTAACTTAAGAGATTTCAGCAGAGACATTAAAATTTTTAACTTAATCCGAAAAAAACTTAAAACCGGCGGGCTTGCAAGATTAAGAATATTAATGCTGGGAGTTAAAAAGGAATTCAGGAAAACAGGTATAGAGTCAAAAATATTTTTTAAGATTAATAAAGATGCCGTCGATTTAGGGTTTAAATATGCCTCTGGCTCACAGATGGCAGATATAAATCTGGATATAATAAATCCTATTTTCAGACTGGGTAAAGTCGCCTTTACCTGGAGAGTCTACGGCCTGGACATTTAAAAATAATATAAATATTTAAACAGATATCCAACTTTTTTTATTCTCCCATAACCTGCACAAAAACTTCTCGTGAACGCGGTCTGTTATCATGGTCAATAACTACTATCTGCTGCCATGTGCCCAGTACTAACCCTCCGCCGGATAGCGGTACGGTAATACCGGGACCCATGAACGTGGCACGTATATGCGAAAATCCATTATCATCACCCCATGTTTGTGAGTGCCGTGTATGCTTGCCGGCAGAAATAAATTCTTCCAGCTGCTGGCGCACATCTTCTACCAGGGCCGGCTCATATTCCATGGTTGAAACGGAAGCAGTCGATCCGACAGTAAAAACACCTACCAGCCCGTTCTTTATGCCGGACTTATCGGCAATGTCTTTAACCTGATTGGTAATATTTTTAATATCCGAATATCCTTTTGTGGATATAGTAATTTTTTCACCAAATACCATAAGGCTTTCTCCTTGCTTTGATTGATTTTAATAGGTAATCTGATTCTTTTAAAAATATGAAAAATTATATATATTCTAAATAGTTGTCTTTATTTTGCCATCTTCAAGTTTATTCTTTTTCTTCCACATGCATCAGCCCGTATATTATACTGTCTTCCAGGGCCTGCCAGCTGGCTTCGATTATATTTTCAGATACCCCTATGGTGCCCCAGGTCTTCTCGCCGTCAGAAGATTCAATTAGAACTCTAACCATTGCCCTGGTCCCCTTCTTCTCATTCAGTACCCTAACCTTAAAGTCTGTAAGAGCAATTTTTGACAGTGCCGGATAACAGCTCCTTATTGCCTTTCTCAGTGCACTGTCCAGGGCGTTAACCGGGCCGTTCCCTTCAGCGGTCTCGATTATCTTATTATTGTCTATAAGAACCTTGACCGTAGCCTCTGACAGCATTCTTCCGTCTTCTTTTTTCTCGTTTAGCACCCTGAAGCTTTCAAGTTTAAAAAATTTCTTTTTTAAACCGGATATTTCCTTTACCAGCAGTTCGAAACTTCCGTCAGCAGCCTCAAACTGATAACCTTTATGCTCCATATTTTGAATTCGATTCAATATCTCACTTACCTTCTCCAGATCATCTTCAAGGTCGATCCCAAATTCTTTTGCTTTTAGAATTATAGATTTTTTGCCGGAAAGTTCCGAAATCAGTATTTCTCTTGTATTACCTACCGTTTCGGGATATACATGTTCAAATGCCTCTGATAATTTACTTACTCCGCTTACGTGCATCCCGCCTTTATGTTTGAAAGCATTACGCCCTACAAACGGCTGGCTCGGGTTTGAAATCTGATTGGCAGTTTCATTTATAAACCTTGAAAGGCTGGTCAAATGCTTCAGGCTGCCTTCCTTTAAACAGTACTTCTTTAATTTAATCTCCAGATTGGGGATTACCTGGCACAGGTCCGCATTGCCGCATCTCTCACCATAGCCGTTTATTGTCCCATGGACCATTTTTATTCCCTTTTTTACAGCTATTACCGTATTGGCAACGGCACAGCCGCTGTCATTATGAAAATGCACCCCCAGGGTAGTCTTAATCTGCCTGTTTACCTTATCGATTATCTCTATGACATCATCCGGGAGCATTCCTCCGTTTGTATCACATAGGCATAAATAATCGGCCCCGGCTTCCAGAGCTGCATTTAAAGTTTTCAGTGCATACTGCGGATTTTCCTTAAAGCCGTCAAAAAAATGCTCGGCATCAAAAATCACTTCGGGAAAATATTTTTTTAAATATTCTATGGTATCAGAAATCATGCTTAAATTATTTTCCAGCGCGGTCTCTATGACCTTTTCGGCATGAAGAGATGATGATTTACCCACAATACAGACAGCATCGGCACCTGAATTAATTAATTGTTTTAAATTACTGTCCTCTGCTGCAGTTATATTCTTATACCTGGTCATCCCGAATGCAACTATTTTGGAGTATTTATATTTTTTATTCTTAAGTTCCTTAAATAACTCCATTTCCTTTGGATTTGAAGCAGGGAACCCAACCTCTATATAGTCAATTCCTATATCATCAAACCTGTCTATTATCTGCAGCTTATCATTGACTGAAAAAGATATATCAGCCCTTTGTGCACCATCTCTTAAGGTAGTGTCATATATATATATTCTGTTTTTTTCTTTCTTGCTCAGCATTTATCTTCCTTTATTCTCTCTGGTAAAATTAATATAACCGCCGCTTATTATTATTTTCTGTATAAATTCAGGAAGCGGATTTATATTAAAGATTTTATTTCCGGTAATATCTTTAATCTTACCGCTGCTTAAATCTATTTCAACTTCATCCCCGTCTTTTATAAAATCGGCTGCCTCCGCGCTTGTCACCACCGGAAGTCCTATGTTTATAGCATTTCTAAAAAATATACGGGCAAATGATTCCGCAATCACTGCTTTTACACCACTGGCCTTAATGGATATAGGTGCATGTTCCCTGGAAGATCCGCATCCAAAATTGCTGCCAGCAGCTATTATTTTTCTTTCCTTTACCTTCTCTTTAAAATCTTTATCCATGTCTTCAAAGCAATGCAGGGCCAATTCTTTATCTTCGGTAGTATTAAGGTATCTGGCCGGTATTATTGCATCAGTATCAACATTATTTCCATATTTTATAACTTTTCCCCTTATCATCATTGCATAACCTCCTCAGGTGTAGCTATTCTGCCTGCTATTGCAGAGGCAGCAGCTACCGCCGGTCCGCTTAGATATACTTCACTTTTTGGGTGCCCCATCCTTCCCACAAAATTTCTATTGGTTGTGGATACTGCTCTTTCACCTTCCGCAAGTACGCCCATATGGCCTCCCAGGCAGGGTCCGCAGGTCGGAGTGCTCACCACACAGCCGGATTTTATAAAAATTTCTATATACCCTCTTTTTAATGCTTCCAGATATATGCTCTGGGTAGCAGGAATTATTATGGTTCTTAAATTACCATTTACTTCCCTTCCGCTTAAAATTTCTGCTGCAATTTTTAAATCGTCGATTCTTCCATTGGTGCATGAACCTATTACCACCTGATCTATGACAATATTTCTTAAATTTTTTGCATTTCTTGCATTTGATGGAAGATGAGGAGCTGCCACCTGTAATTCTATTTCTGAACAATCTATGTTGTATATCTTTTCATATTCCGCATCAGGATCGCTTTTAAATATCTTATAATCTCTATCTGATCTTACTTTTAAATATTCCCTGGTTACCCTGTCAACCTCAAAAATTCCAAATTTACCCCCTGCCTCTATGGCCATGTTGGACATTGTAAATCTTGAATCTATGGACAATTTTTTTATTGCAGGACCGGTAAACTCCATAGATTTGTATAATGCACCATCCACCCCTATGAGACCTATGGTATAAAGTATCAGATCCTTGCCTGTTACCCATTTCTTTAAGTTGCCGCTGTATATGAATTTTATTGTCCCGGGTATCATGAACCATAATTTGCCCGTAGCCATTGCCACAGCAACATCCGTGCTTCCCACACCTGTTGAAGCCGCTCCAATGGCTCCGTAGGTACAAGTGTGTGAGTCTGCACCTATTATAAGATTGCCGGGCAGTACCAGACCCAGTTCGGGGAGAAGTGCATGTTCGATACCCATCTTACCCACTTCAAAATAATTTTTAATACCTTGCTCCCTGGCGAATTCTTTCATAAATTTACACTGCTGTGCCGATTTTATATCCTTATTGGGAGCAAAATGATCAGGGACCACCACCACTTTTTCCCTGTCAAAAACATTTCTGGCGCCAATTTTATTAAATTCCTCTATGGCAATAGGCAACGTGATGTCATTGCCCAGTACAATATCTACATCTGCATTTACTATTTCACCCGCGTGAACATAATCTCTACTACAGTGATTGGCAAGTATTTTCTGCGCAATTGTTTGCGGTTTATTTTTAACATTCAATTTTACAGTTACCTTTCCCGTTCATAATAATTATAATTTTAATCTATACGATCATCTGATTTTTCGATTATTCTGTTCATGGCGTCGATATAAGCTTTTATACTGGCCTCTACTATATCCGTACTTATGCTGCTGCCCATTACCTCCGTACCGTCGGCACTTACTACTATTTTAACCGAACCCAGCGCATCTTTGCCTCCGGAAACAGCTTCTATATTATATTCGGTCAGTTTTGCATTTATTTTTGTTATCTTGTCAATAGCCTTGAATGAAGCGTCTATAGGACCGTCGCCTTTCGAAGTGCTCCTGTAAGTCTTACCTTTTATCTCTATGTTTACAGTAGAACTGGCCCGGACATCCGACCCGCTTTGAACACTGTAATTTTTAAGCAGGAAATGTTCCTTAACTTCCCTTAATTCATTCTCTACTATAGCCCTTACATCTTGATCATTTATGGCACCTTTTTTCTCTGCAAGGTCTTTAAATCTTTCAAAAGTTTTCTCCAGATCCTCTTCCTTTAACTGAATACCTATTTCGGTTAATCTTTTCTTAAACGCATGCCGGCCCGAATGCTTACCCAGTACCAGTCTGGATGATTTAAGGCCAATATCCTCGGGTTTTATTATTTCATAAGTGGACCTGTCCTTTAACATTCCGTCCTGGTGTATCCCTGCTTCATGACTGAATGCATTCTTACCAACAATTGCTTTATTCGGTGCGATAACATAACCGGTAAGAGATCTCACGATGCTGCTGGTCCTTATAATTTCACCTATATTAATATCAGTGTATACTCCAAGATCCTTTTTTCGAGTATCGATAATCATAGCTATTTCTTCCAGTGACGCATTACCGGCTCTCTCGCCTATGCCATTTACCGCACACTCAACCTGCCTTACTCCGTGTTTTATGGCCGTAAGTGAATTGGCAACAGCGAGTCCCAAATCATTATGGCAGTGCACACTTACTATAACTTTTTCTATTCCCCCTGTTTTTTCGAAAATATAATCTATCATGTCTCCAAATTCATCAGGAATAGCATATCCTACCGTATCGGGGATATTTATAACCCTGGCACCGCTTTTAATTACCGCTTCAAACAGTTTGCAGAGGAAGTCCCAGTCACTCCTGGTTGCATCCATAGCTGAAAATTCAACTATATCTGTATATTTGAGACTTCTTTTTACGGCTTCTTCCGCAAGCTCTATTACTTCTTCCCTGCTTTTTTTCAGCTGGTACCGCAAATGAATATCGGACGAGGATATAAAAGTATGTATCACTGGCTGTTCCGCACCCTTTAAAGCCTCGCCGGCTGTATCTATATCTTTAGGATTTGCCCTGGCCAGCGCTGCAATCCTTCTACCTTTAATCTTACCCGATAATTTAATTACCGATTCAAAATCACTCCTTGATGATATCGGAAAACCGGCTTCTATTATATCCACATTTAATCTGGAAAGCTGCTCCGCTATATCTAATTTTTCTTTGGTGTTCAGGTGGATACCGGGTGCCTGTTCACCGTCTCTCAATGTGGTATCAAATATATAAATTTTATTTTCCATTGAAATCCGCTGACCTTTGCAATATTAAATTTATAAAAATTTTTATTTAATAAAGAGTTACAATTTTGATATTTTTAAAACCAGAAAACTTTTTGAAATCTTTTAACATTTCAGGAGTTACTTCATTATCCAGATTCAGGCCCATTACAGCATCTCCGCTCATCTTCTTTCTTCCCACATGCATAGATGCAATATTTACCTTCAATCTGCCAAAAGCAGTTCCGATTTTTCCGATTTGTCCCGGTATATCTCTGTATCTTAAAAAAGACATATATTTTGACGGGACCATATCTATCTCAAATTTATCAATTGCTATAAACCTTGGAGTGTTCTTTTTACCGGTAATGGTACCTGAAATGGAAAGTTCGCTATCCTTTCCTTTACCCTCCAGTGTAATAAGGTTTATAAAATCTTTTGATTCACTGCTCTTTAGGATCTTTACCTTAAGGCCCATCTCTCTCGTTATCAGATCAACATTTACCAGATTGACATTTTCCGCTGAGTACCTTTCCAGTATTTTTACCAGTATCATAGAAGTTAGAATCCTTACATCATATTCAGATACTTTTCCGTAATAACCTATCTTTAGACTATCCAGATTTCCTTCAAATATATTTATAAACAAGCTGCCCAGATTTTCACACAATTCGAAGAAAGGTTGTAAAATTTCCATCAGTTCCGATCTTATTGCCGGCGCATTCACCGGAAAGGCCGCTGTCCTTCCATTCAGGACATCTATCACCTGATCTGCTATTACAATACCTGCCCTGTTCTGCGCTTCCGCAGTTGAGGCTCCCAGATGCGGTGTACATATGGATTCCTCAAGTTTAAATACGGGAGAATCAATACATGGCTCCTTCTCGTAAACATCCAGTGCCGCTCCGCCTATCTGGCCTTCTTCAATGGATTCAGCAAGATCCTTTTCCACTACTATTCCGCCCCTGGCCACGTTCAGTATCATAGTTCCCTTTTTCATTTTAAAAAACTCTTTTTTATCAAACATTCCCAGGGTATTTTTATTTTTAGGCAAATGTATGGAAATAAAATCGGCTTCCCTGTACACATCTTCCAGCTTGTCTGCCTTTTTTATTTCCAGCTGCTTGAATCTATCTTCGGATACAAAGGGGTCATACACAATTACCTTCATACCCAGTCCTATGATTTTCTTAGCAACCAGACCTCCTATCTGTCCGAAGCCTACAATTCCCAGTGTTTTACCCTCCAGTTCAATACCCTTGAATTTTGATTTTTCCCATTTTTTATTTTTAAGAGAAAAATTAGCCTGGGGAATTTTTCTGGCCAGAGAAAGCATAAGGGCCAGAGTATGCTCTGCCACGGTAACTGCATTGCTGGCTGGTGCATTTACCACTATAATACCTTTCTTGGTAGCTGCCGAAACATCTATATTGTCGACTCCTATACCTGCTCTTCCGATAATTTCCAGCCTGTCGGCATCCTCGATAATATCAGCTGTAAGTTTTGTGGCACTTCTGATTATGATGGCGCTGGCACCTTTAATATCCTTCTTTAATTTCTCGGGAGTCAGACCCTTTCTCTCCTTTATCGTAAACTGAGTCTCCAATTTTTTTCTGGCTTCGGCTGAAATACCATCTGTAATCAATATTGTTTTATTCATCTTCTACCCTTATCTAATCATTTAAATAATTATTTTTTATAAAAATTTTTTCCGCCTCTGCGGTGCCTGCTCCAAATTCAAATTTATATCCAAGCTCGTTTAAAGCAATCTCCAGTGCTGCCACTGCTATAATGGTATCAAAAATTCCGAAATATCCCAGATTTCCAATTCTTATGATCTTCCCTGCCACTTTTCCCTGTCCCCCGGCAATGGTGACCCCGTACTTTACTCTCATAATCCGTGTTAGTTCCTTGGCATTAACTCCATCGGGAATCATAACAGACGTTACCGAAAAGCCTCTTTTGTTTTCATCTTTTACAAAAAGCTTCAGCCCCAATTTTTCTACTGCCTTCTGTGTTGCCAGTGCCAGTACCCGGTGCCTTCCAAATACTTTCTCCAGACTTTCTTCAAATAGCATATCGAGAGCCTTATTTAAGGCCACAACTATGGATATTCCAGGTGTCCATGGTGTCTGGGGAGGTGTTTTCTGTGAATAATCCTTAGCCGCAGCAAGGTCAAAATAAAAACAGGGAATATCTGATTTTTCATTAAATTTCCATGCTTTTTCGCTTACACTTATGAATGCAACTCCTGTCGGGGCACTTAATCCTTTCTGGGACCCTCCGATCACAATGTCCAGACCCCACTCGTCTGTCCTCAAATCCGATGCTACCAGACCGCTTATTGCATCCACGATAAGAATTGCGGGATAACTTTTTACAATATTGCCTATGGCTTTTATATCATTTATGGCACCGGTCGATGTTTCACTGAATTGAACCATTACTCCCTTAATATCAGGTTCGTCATCAAGGGCTTTTTTAATATCTTCGGGATTAGCTGCATCTCCCCACTCATAATCAAGTGAAATAACCTCCAGACCGAACATGCTGCTGATCTTCTTAAATCTTTCTCCAAAGTTTCCAATACTTGCCACCAGTACCTTATCCCCTCTGGAAAAAAAGTTTGTTACTCCCGCTTCCATAGCGCCCGTTCCCGAAGAAGTGAGTATAAAAATATCATTTTTAGTTTTAAAAAGTTTTTTTAACTTTTCGGTTACCTCCATAAATACTTTCGAAAACTCCGGAGACCGGTGGTGCATAAGAGGCTTTGCATGCTCCATAAGCACCTCTTCAGATATAGGTGTAGGTCCCGGAGTCATTATATATTTTTTGATCATTTTGATTGCCCCTTTCGAACAATTTTATAATGAACATACTTTATTAATATATAATCCTATGCAAATTAATTTTTACTGCCCCTGGTGCAGGCAATTTTACCGGTTCTAACCAGTTCAAGTATACCAAAAGGTCTGAGCAAATCTTCCAGTGCCTTTACCTTTCTGCTGTTCCCCGTAATTTCAATCATTAAAGTTTTTTTGGCTACATCCACTATATTTGCCCGGAAAACGCTCACTATTTCCAGTATTTCGGGCCTGGTTTTAGAATCGGCACTTACTTTTATAAGAACCAGTTCCCTTTCTACAATATTTAAGGGATTCAGCTCCTGGATCTTTATTACATTTATTAGTTTGTAGAGCTGTTTTATGATCTGTTCAATACTATGCTTTTCCGCATTCACTTCCAGGGTAACCCTTGAAATTTTCTCATCATCGGTAGTGCCGACTGCCAGACTTTCGATGTTAAAGCCTCTTCTGCTGAAAAGTCCGGATATCTTTGCCAATACACCCGATTTATTCTCGACTAAAACTGAAATAATATGATTCATAATACCACCCGTTATTCTCTATACACTTTCTAACATTTCACTTATTGAAGAATTCGGTGCTACCATAGGATAGACATTTTCTTCCCTGTCTATCCAGAAATCTACAAGCACCAGATTATTTATCTCAAGGGCTTTCTTTATAGCGTCTTCAACTTCATCCTTTTTCTTAACCCTTAAGCCAACACCACCGTATGCTTCCACCAATTTTACGAAATCAACACAATTATAAATACAGGTCTGTGAATATCTCTTGTTCCAGAAAAATTCCTGCCATTGCCTAACCATCCCCAGGTATCCGTTATTCAGCAGCATGATTTTTACCGCTACTTTATTGGTAACTGCGGTTGAAAGTTCCTGGGATACCATCTGTATACTGCCATCGCCTGATATATCTATTACTGTTTTATCCGATCTGCCTATTTTTGCCCCGATGGATGCCGGAAGACCAAATCCCATAGTACCCAGTCCCCCTGAAGAAACCAGTGTTCTTGGTTTGGTAAATTTATAAAACTGAGCCGCCCACATCTGATTCTGACCTACTTCTGTACAGATAATGGCATCGCCTTTGGTAAGCTCATATATCTTCTCTACTACATAGGCTGGTTTAACTTTACTGGATTTCCTGTCATATTTAAGTGGATAATCTTCCTTTAGTTTTTTAATTCTTGACAGCCATTCTTTCCTATCCGGGATTCCTTTCTTCTTAGTATATTTTTCATATTCGCTCAACAGATCCGTAAGAACAATTTTCGCATCCCCCACAATAGGAACCAGCACTTTTATATTCTTCCCGATTTCTGCCGGATCAATATCTATATGAACTACATCAGCCTCCGGTGCAAATTCCGATAACTTGCCCGTAACCCTGTCATCAAATCTTACCCCTACTGCGATTATAAGATCTGTTTCGGTAAATGCCAGATTTGCATATTTGGTTCCATGCATACCTGCCATTTTTAAAGACAGCTGATCGGTTTCGGGAAATGAGCCCATTCCCAAAAGTGAGGTAATAACCGGAATCTTCGCCGCCTTTACAAATTTTCTTAAAATATCACTTGCCCCTGAAGATATTATTCCTCCGCCTGCAAAAATTATGGGTTTCTTACTTTCGGCTATTATTTTAACTGCCTGTTTAACCTGTTTGAGATTCCCTTTGAGTGTAGGTTTATACCCGGGCAGGTTTATATCCACTTTGAAGTTCTCGTCTATTAATTCAGTTGTAATGTCAACAGGAATGTCAATTAAAACCGGTCCCGGTCTACCGGTAGATGCTACCCTGAAAGCCTCTTTTATTATTCTGGGTAAATCCTCTATAGTCTTTACCAGATAATTATGCTTGGTTATGGGTGCCGCTATACCGGTTATATCCGCTTCCTGGAATGCATCGGTACCAATTTGGGCCGTACTTACCTGTCCGGTTATAGCCACCATTGGTATTGAATCCATATGGGCATTGGCTATACCGGTAACCAGATTAGTCCCTCCGGGTCCTGATGTGGCAATACAGACTCCTGTTTTTCCGGTTACCCTGGCATAACCATCCGCAGCATGTGCCGCTCCCTGTTCATGTCTTACCAGTATATGCCTTATATCACTGTCAAATAATGCATCATACAAGGGTATTACTTTACCGCCGGGATAGCCAAATACTACGTCCACTCCTTCTTCTTTTAAACATTTTACTATCATTTGAGCTCCGGTTATTTTACTCATAATTTTACCCCCTGTATTTGTAACAACTTTATAACACTTGAATGATTTGATAATTATATCATTTTTCTTTTTATTTTTTAAAAATAAAATTTATTCCTATTCGATTATTCCAATACTGCTCCTCTGGCTGCAGAAGTTACCATCTTTGAATATCTTGCAAGATAACCTTCTTTTATTTTTATATCCGGAGGACTCCATTTTTCCATTCTCTCTTTTAATTCTTCCTCCCCTATCAGCAGATTTATTTTATTTTCAGGTATATTTATCTCTATAGTATCCCCTTCCTCTACAATAGCAATAGGACCGCCTGCCTGAGCTTCCGGAGACACGTGGCCTATTGATGCTCCCCTGGTTGCTCCTGAAAATCTCCCGTCTGTAATTAAAGCAACTTCTTTATCCAATCCGATCCCTGCTATAGCCGATGTCGGTGCCAGCATTTCTCTCATCCCCGGTCCGCCTTTGGGACCTTCATATCTTATTACTACTACTTCTCCCGAATTTATCTTTCCGTTTATTATGGCTTCCTGGGAATCCTCCTCGCTGTTAAATACCCTGGCTCTTCCCTTATGATAATACATGGAAGGATCTACGGCCGATCTCTTGACCACACATCCCTCCGGAGCAAGGTTGCCCCACAAGACGGCAATACCTCCGTCTTTGGTATATGGATCCGAAACTTCTCTTATAACTTTTTTATCCAGAATCTCGGAACCGGAAATATTTTCCCTTACCTTTTTACCACTGACAGTGACTGCATCACCATTAATCAATCCATTTTTAAAAAGTTCATTCATTACTGCTTCAACTCCGCCCGCTCCGTACAGATCCTGGAGATGATAATCGCCGGCGGGACTTAGTCTGCATAAATTGGGTGTTCTGCTGCTTATTTCATTTACCATTTCCAGCGAAAAATTAACCTTGGCTTCATTTGCAATAGCCGGCAGATGCAGGATAGTGTTAGTCGAACAACCAAGCGCCATATCAACTGCAAGTGCATTTTTAACCGAATCAAAGGTTACTATATCTCTTGGTTTAATATCACTATTGACAAGATCCATAATTTTCATTCCTGCTACCTTGGCCAGTCTTAATCTTTTGGAATAGACTGCAGGAACAGTGCCATTCCCCTTCAGAGCTATTCCTATTGCTTCCGAAAGGCAATTCATTGAATTAGCAGTAAACATGCCCGAACAGCTTCCACAGGTAGGACAGGCTTCTTCCTCTATTTCCTTCAAATCTTTTTCAGTATATTCACCTTTTTTATATTTTCCGATAGCTTCATAGCAGGTGCTGTAATCAATATCCTGATTCCTGAACTTTCCTGCCAACATTGGTCCGCCGCTTACTACAATAGAAGGAATATTCAATCTGAGCGCTGCCATAATCATTCCTGGTACGATTTTATCACAGCATGTGACCAGGACCAGTCCGTCAAAAGAATGCGCCATGGATACAGCTTCTATGCTGTCTGCTATTATTTCCCTGGTGGCAAGAGAATATTTCATGCCTATATGATTCATAGCCACACCATCGCACACCCCTATCGTTGAAAATTCCTGAGGTGTACCTCCGGCCATCCTGATTCCCGCTTTTACCGCTCCGGCTATACTTTTAAGATGCATATGGCCCGGTATCAATTCATTTGCCGAATTTACCACGCCAATTATGGGTCTGCCTATTTCTTCATCTGTATATCCCAAAGATTTAAAAATCGAACGGTGGGGTAGTCTAGCAACCCCTTTTTTTACATTATCACTTCTCAATTTTTCTCCCCTCTTAAGAATTTATTTTTAAAATATTATAATTTTACAACATAGCTTTATCTCTAAATACTGATAAAAGAATTACAGGATTAAAAACTTTGGTAAAGCAGCAATCATCCTGAAATTAGGATAGAATACCGACCAGGACTAGAAGACAGATTAACACTATTAGAATACATGAGGAAAGACCGGCAATATAAATATTACCGCCTGAAAAAGCTTTTAAAAGCCCATTTTTATTTTTTGTAAAAAAAATATCTTTTCCTGTATTCATATAACTCATTGAATATTTATTTGATAAAACATAATAACATATAAACATTGCTAAAACAATTAAAAAATAAGGGTTCGAACCTGTTGTAGCCCGAACCCTTGTTTTATATATCCCGCGATCCTTAACATTCCGCTCCGGAAGCTCCAGTACTTATTCTATTATGGTAATCTTGGTTCCTTCCCTGAATGAAGCTTCTTCTCCGCTATTGATCGCTTCCTGGGCTTTTGACCTGTATTCCTGGGCCAGAATATGCCTCTGATTTAAATTCAGTACGGCATTGAAATGCTCAATAGCCTTAGAATAATACTTTAACCTGTACATTGTCATACCAAGCTTGAATTCTTCATCTACCACTCCCAGTTTGTTGGTGACACCATTTTTATTTAAAATATCCTTTACATCATTGCTGGGTCTTAGATAATTATTGGTCTCATCCGTAACCATGGTAAGTATTCCCACTACCTGGCCGTTTGAATTTAACACAGGTCCTCCGCTGTTTCCCGGTCTTGCATCTCCCTGAACCTGAAGTACTTCCGTACCGCCAAGCATCAGTTTGCCGCTTATATTACCGTTGGTTATGGTAGGATTCATTATATTTTCCTGACCGATATCAGAAGTCCATGGATACCCTATAATGGTAAGATTATCCTGTACTTCTACCATTGAAGAATCACCGACAATTACACTTGAAAGAGCTTTTCCGGTTTGCGGCTGAATTTTTAAAAGGGCGATATCCCTCTGGTCCCAGCCGCTGTAATCTATTACTTCCGATCTTATAAAAGTCTCATCATCCTGTGGATTATCCGGTATTCCTCCACTGGCATTATTAAACTGAACATAGACTTCCCTATCATATGGACCGCCGTCGTAACCTTCGACCTTTACATTTTCATAGGCCCAATTCCAATCATCTTCCGTCCAATCATCAAGGTTATATTCATCCGTTAGATAGGTGTATATCAGATCATATCTAAAATCCGCCTCGCTAATCTCCACCATATGACCCGCAGTTATTATATGCCCCGTGTCAGGATTTACACAAAATCCGGTTCCTGCAAAAGCCCAGTAATAAGCGGTGCTCCATACGTTTTCCCATGGATCCAGGACATAACCCCAATAATAAGTGGTTATAAAACATACAGAAGGCTGAGTCAAAATGACCTTATCCTGAGCGGTAAGTTCATATGATACTTCTCTGGTACATCCAAAGCCCGCCATACTGACTATGAGCACTATAATAAAACAGAAGATAAACAGCCTATAAGCCTTTTTCATCATTTCTACCCCATCTTTCTTATCTTAAAAATTATTATACTTTATATATATATTAATTATATTTTGTTTTCCCCAGTTAGTCAATAAATATATTAAAACATTATTATATATTTAGTAATACTTATTATAATTTAATTTTATATAAATTTATATAAAAAATTAGAAAATTTATGCTTTATTTAAGAATTTTTCATAATACTTTAAATATTTTGGCACTATTAACCTGCTGTCAAAAAATTTTGCCCTTTTTCTTGCTTCATGGCCCATTTCTGTTCTGGTATCTTTGCAGCTTAATATCCTGACTGCCGCCTCAACCATAGAATTAATATCTTCCGGGTCAAAAATGAAACCTGACTTCCCGTGTTCAACCACTTCTTTAAGCCCTCCGATACTTGTTCCTATTACGGGAACTTCACAGCTTAAAGCTTCCAGTGCCGAGAGCCCAAAGCCCTCGCTTTTTGAGGGCAGCATATACAGGTCGCTTATATTAAGAAGCGGTATTATATTTTCCTGTATTCCCATAAATATTACTTTACCTTTAAGATTCAAATCGCTTACCATATTTCTGATCTTGCACATATCGGGGCCATCTCCTACAAGCACCAATTTACCTTTTACCTGCTTGCTGACCTCATTAAATACTTTTATAATATTGTCAATTCTCTTTACCGGCCTGAAATTGGAAATATGCATAACTACTTTATCATCATTATCGATAAAATCTATATTTCTTCTGTTTTTATATGTCCTGTCTGCCCTCTTATATTTTTCGGTATCGACAAAATTATAAATTACCTCCATTTTCTTATCTATATTAAAAATCTTTTTTGTGGTCTCCTTAAGATAATCTGAAACACAGGTGACACCGTCACTTTGCTCTATACTGAATTTTGTTATTCTGTAGAAAGACTGATGATTTCCCACCAGTGTAATATCGGTACCGTGCAGCGTGGTCACAAATATATTTTTATCAATTCCTATTATTTTTTTTGCCAGATATGCTGAAGCCGCATGGGGCATTGCATAATGTACATGGAGGATATCCAGATTCTCAGATTCTATAATTTCAGCCATTTTAGCGCTCAGGGACAGGCTGTAGGGGGGGTATTTGAACAAAGGGTAACGCAGCATTTCAACTTCATGGAAGAAAATATTTTTATAAAACCTATTCAGCTTAAATGGCAGTCCGTAGCTTATAAAATGCACGCCATGGCCTTTTTTAGCCATTTCTATACCCAATTCCGCAGCTACAGCTCCACTGCCGCCAAAAGTTGGGTAACAGGTTATTCCTATATTCATAATATAACTTTACTGTTTGGCATTTTTAAAAATATCTGCTACTGCTGAATATACTCAAAGAATCTAAGCGGATCCTCGATCTTGATGCCAAACTCCATATAATATGGCTCTCCAAATTCTGATCCTACTTTCAATCCCAAACATCTGTGCCTGCTGTTAATTACATCAAAAAAATATCTGGAAGCTATATAAGTTGCCGCTTTTTTCTCATCATTAAAATAAAACTGTGATCTGTAAGCAGCCACCGCCTCTAACTTTTTTTTATAATACCGGCTTATGTCAACTATAAAACTTGGACTGAACTCATAATGAAGCATGTAACTCAATACTATATGCGGTCTGTAGGAGTCAAGTTCGGTCTTAAATTTTTTAAGCCCTGAGATAAAAAAAGCATCTTTTAGTAATTTATAGGAGTTTTCATGATCCGGATGTCTGTCCTTCCAGAATGGTATAAGAACAAGTTTAGGCCTGTATTCTCTTACAGAGTCTATAACCCTCAATCTGCTTCCAATATCATTCTTTATATTGGTGTCCTCCAGCTCCAGATTATCCCGAACATCCAGACCCAGTACTTTTGATGCTTTTCTGGTTTCTTTTTCCCTGGTTCTTAAATCACCGTTAGTAGACAGCTCCGCCCTGCTGAGATCTATTATCCCCGTTCTGTATCCTTTATCTTTTAATTTTAGAAGAAGTCCCCCACAGCCCATCTCTGCATCATCCGGGTGCGGGCTGAATGCCAGAACATCTATTCTTTCTTTTTTGGTCATTTTCTTGCTCTAATCAATTTCTAAAAATTTATGTGAAAAATCAATGGGTTTTATTACCTGATATAAATTTTTCACTAGTTCAAAACCATATTTATTAAGGTAACCTGTTATATTAATCTCTCTCTCCTGTAACTTACCGTTGGGAAAGATACTGGCATAAATTTTATTTACACTTTCGACTGTAAGTTCGTCATGTTTCTTAAATTCTGAATATATCTTTTTATTTAAAACCTTTATTTCTTTTTTTATATTCCTCTTAATTCTATCAAAAGAACTCGAAATATTCATTTCAAAATCAGAAACGCTTTCTTCCAATTTATTCAATAATCTCTGTATGCCGTTTTCTGAATCCAGCAGTAATTTTTCCACATTAATTTTTAAATTCTTCTTGATCGCCTTTTTTATCATCTCATCTTCACCTAATTCCAGTTCCGAATCCTGTATCTTTAATCGTTTAATCAGCTTCCATATCTTCTTTTCAATCATGGTGGCAGAAAACCTTGGATAGATAATCGGCATTTTTAGATTCATAAAATCATAAACAGGTTTTAACTGTGCAAAATAGCTTACTTCCCCCGGTCCGCAAACAGAACACAATACCGGTAAGAATTCATCCTGGAAAAGGGGTCTTAACACCACATTCAGACTAACGCTGCCAGGGCTTTCCTCTATTATCTTCCATAATTCACTTTTGCTGTATTTCTTATTTGAAATTTTAAATAAGTCATTTCCGTCCGAATAAATCTTTTTTCTTGTATTTTTCACGTTAAAGAAAAAATCAAGCGTGCCCGGCATTGAATTAAGCTGATTATGGTAGCCTCTTCTGTTAAGTCCTTTACCGGCATTATTTATTAAACCGGCTATCTGCTTATGGCCCCCGGAATCAAACTTCAGTAAATCAAAAGATATTCTTTTCAATTCATCACCGGCAGGATCAATAATCACTATGCCGTAATCCGAAAACATTTTTACGATTATGGATGAGAAAAAAGAGGAAATATTTATTTTACCCTGCCTGCCCGCACAGCTGTCCGAAGCGTTTTCCAGGCTGCTTTTATAAAAGCTTATTATATCAGCCTTAAAACTTGAAGGATAAAGTATATCTTCCAGCTTTTCAATTATCTTTGTAAACCTGGCTTTTTGAATATATATATCAGAATATCTTGTTTCTGAATTAAAATCCGATAAATCCAGGCTGATGCTTTCAGCTTTTTTATTGATTATATTCAGATTATTTATCTGCCCGGGATCATTATCATCAGATGCATTCCAGAAACAGGGTACAACAGGTATCTTTAATTCTTTTTCCAGATAACCGCTTATTTTCAATACAGTAAGTACCTTGAATATTATAAATAGCGGTCCTGTCAGAAATCCCGGCTGCTGCCCCCCTATGACCACCAGTGAATCTTCCCTCTTAAATTTTTCTATATTTTCTATGGTCTTTTTACCGCATCCTATATCCTTGTTATATTTTTTTATAATGTCATAAATCTTTACCCTGCTTCTTTCGCTGTAGCCCTTCTTAATATCCAGGATCCTCTTCTTGTAATGGTTCATATTTCTATAATCATATTCATAAAAACCACTAAGATTTTTAAAATTAAAAATATAATCCCAGAATAGATTATTATAATAAAATTTTTTGGAAATTATCTCTCTAGATGAAATCATAGAATTATAAATACTTCTAAAATAAAAAATTCAATATGTATAATATTGTACATAATATCGTATAATTATCCAGATTAAAGTAAATAATTTATCATGATTCATACTGAAAATATTCATAGAAAAAATAGGCAAAAAGTAGCCGTAGCCATGAGCGGAGGCATTGATAGTTCCATGGCGGCAAAAATTTTAAAAGACGAAGGCTGGGAATTAATAGGAGTAACTATAAAGTTTCTTCCCCATAAACTTAATCGAAAAAATCCTTCTGCTGCCTGCTTCCCCCTTGGAGATATTGATACTGCAAAAAAAGTGTGTCTTAAACTTAACATACCCCATACTGTAATAGATCTTACAAGACAGTTTGAAAAAAAAATAATAAATCCCTTTTGTATTGAATATCAGAAAGGTAACACTCCTAATCCCTGCGTGGAATGCAATAAGTATATTAAATTCGGAGTACTACTGGAAAAAATTAAAAATCTTGGTGCGGTTTTTCTTGCTACCGGTCACTACTGCAGGATTGGAAAATCACAACATACGGATTTGTTTGAAATTAAAAAAGGATTTGATAATATCAAGGACCAGAGTTATGTATTATGGAAACTCAGCCAGAATCAAATCTTAAAAATCAAAACTCCTGTAGGAATATTCTCCAAACATGAAATAAGAAAAAGAGTAAATAAAATATTTCCGTTTCTGGAGGAAAAAAGTGAGAGCCAGGATATATGTTTTATATCAGACAATGATTATCATTCCTTTTTAAAACAGAGATTTAAAAATATAAAGGAAGGAGATATTATAAACATCAGTGGGAAGCTAATTGGGAAACACAAAGGATACCCTCTTTACACTATTGGCCAGAGGAAGGGTCTGGGTATAAGCCATTCAAAGCCTCTTTATGTAAAAGAAATAATACCTGAAAAAAATATTATCGTGGCCGGTGAGGAAAAAGATATTCAGCAAGACCTGCTAAAAATTAAAGATATTAATTTTATTGCCGGCAGCCCCCCCTCCAAACAATTTAAAGCAACGGTTAAGATAAGATATAATTCTAAGGAAACTCCTGCAGAAATTAAACTTAATGATCATAAAACCGGCAGTATTTTTTTTGAAAAGCAGCAGAAAGCTGTCACTCCGGGACAATCAGCAGTATTTTATGCAGGTGACATACTTATAGGAGGTGGAATAATCTCAAAATTCTAATCCTCTATCCCCCAATATTCTTCTGCTTCTTCTTCCATCTTTACCAGCCGGTCATAATAATCAGGGAATTCATTTAGATGGGCCAGAGCTATTTTACCCGTAGTAAGGGGGTCATCATTGGAAACATTTGTATTGGGATCAATTTTTCCATGCTCCAGTTCAACATCCATCCCTACCCTAAATTGTTCCATATCAAATTTAGTCCAATCAATTCCCAGTTCTTCTCCGATCTTTAACGCCTCTTCAGCGGTAAAGTGCTTCTTCGTAGTCATTTTTTAGTTCCTTTTAATTTAAATTCAAAATTAATATAGATATAGATTATATAATAATTTTTATTAAATTAAAAAAAGCTGTAAATCAACCCATTACTTCAAAAAAATACATAAAATATGTAAATTGGTATTGACATAAATAGCACTGTTTGTTATATTTATAATTACCTTAAAGCAGGAGGTAACTTTTAGAACTAACTGAAATTTATAAACGAAAGAATATAAAAAGTAAGTAATTTCAAAAAAGACCTGAGAAAAGTTTTAAGGAAGGTACCCCAAGGTGTTGAGTAGCCTAAGGTGTGAACTACGGTAAAAGATAACTTGGGGTTTCTTTTTGCCCCAATCCCTATAGTTATCAAACTTAAAATATTCATTGCTCCCTATTTCCTTCTTTGCCATACTTTTAATTTTTCTATCCGTCACAATAATCTTTATAGAAGAAATTTATCAGTAATTTTACATATATCATCGAAACTTACAGCAGTTTTTAAAATTTTCTGCTCATATAATATGTTAATGCCAATTGCAAAATGAAATTAAAATAAGTACAATATAAAAAATTAAAATGTAGAAAAGAGGAATTATGGTCAACCCTAAGTATGCTTTTTTTGAAGGAAAGATAGTTCCCATAGAAAACGCAAAGATAGATATCAGAACAAATTCCCTGCAGTACGGTACAGGTATTTTTGAAGGAATCAGAAGCTATTGGAATGAAAAGACCGAAACAAGTTATATTTTTAGAATGGAAGATCATTACAGAAGAATTAAATTAAATTCCATAATAATGATGATAGAAATAAAATATTCTATAGAGGAACTATGTAAGATAACTATCGAATTGCTAAAAAAAGAGATGTATTCGGAAGATTGCTACATAAGACCATTTGCCTATAACAGCGGATTAAAAATAGGGCCTAAGCTAATTGGAAACAAACAGGACTTATTCATATATTCAATACCTCTGGGAGAATACCTGAATACCAGTAAAGCCATAAGTGTCTGTATTTCATCGTGGGAGCGTATTTCGGATAATGCCATACCCCCGCGTTCAAAAATCTCAGGCTCATATGTTAATGCCGCCTTTCAAAAAACAGAAGCGCTTCTTAATGGTTATGATGAAGCACTGGTCCTGACATCCGACAGCAAACATGTCAGCGAGGGAAGTGCCATGAATGTTTTTATGGTTAAAAACGGCGTTTTAATTACCCCTTCCATAACCGATGATATATTAGAAGGAATTACCAGAGATACGGTAATAGAACTGGCCAGAGAACATGAGAATATTGAAGTGATTGAAAGATCAATAGATAGAACGGAATTATATACGGCAGACGAATTATTTTTCTGCGGGACAGGTGCGCAGATATCTCCTATAGGTTTTGTGGATAAGCGTGCCATCGGGAACGGGAAAATGGGCCCGGTTACAAAAAAACTCCAGGAACTCTACTTTAAAGTGGTAAAAAACGAAATAAGCAAATATTCAGGCTGGTGCAGGAAGGTTTAACAATTAAATATAATTATTATAATTTCAATTTTTCTCTAACAATCTTAAAATATTTTAAAAATTACCTTTTTATTATAAATTGTTCTAAATATTAAAGATTTACCTAGAGATACTCTTTAAATATCATAACTAGGAATATTTAATATTCTTATTATATTTGACATTCTCATAAGCTTTTGTTATTTGCTTAAGACAATAATTCTTTATTTCATGATAATTGACACACATCCTTGCAAAGCTTTTTAAGATGATTATCCGACATATCTAAAATTGGTTCGTACATAAAAGAATTAAGAGAGTCTGTAAATATTTATATGATAAAGATAATATTGGTATTAAGTCTAAATCGGCGATAATGTGTGGAACAGCGTCAAAGGATTTAAAAGAAGTTTGTGGCAATAACCAAATACAAGTTTTTGAAATTAATAACGAAATCTAATTTAGTATAATAAAAAATTCCATAAAAATTTAGACCTAAAAGAAATTCCTTAAAATGTTTCATTCCATTTTCTACATACAATAACCAGGTAATCTAAATATTACTAAATTATGTGATGAATAAATCATTAAAAAATTATAATTTTTCTTGTTTTAAAACTTCTAATAATTTTTCATCCAGCATCGGCTACTTGGCATTAATTTGCTTTAATTCAATCAATATTTCCTTTAACAGGGTTAATTGAAGCCTTCTAAAATCAACGTCATTTGAAAGTTTTGCCCATTTTCTTGGATTATCTTCAGGAATATACCTGTCAAGCTCCGATAAAATATCCGGCATATCGATCTTCCTTCCTCAAGAATTTCAAGCTGCTTGTTAATGCTATTCAATTACAATATATCCAATGATTTTAAAATTAAATAATTTTTTTATAACTGAATAATTCCGCTTCAGCTTATTAAAAACTTTTTAATATTGGAGCGGGCTACGGGAATTGAACCCGCCTCTTGAGCTTGGGAAGCTCATGTACTACCAATATACTAAGCCCGCCCTATGAAACCGTTTTTCTTTTTAATTGCAGCATAATTAGAATTTTATTTATCCTGGTCAGGGCCGCCGTTTTCATCTTCTGATTCTGAGACATCTACACCTTCCTGAGGTACTGTTTCAGTTTCTATTTCTTCTTCTTTTTTACTTACTGCCTTCTCTTTTCTTCCGGCAACAAAGCCGACAATTGTCAGGTTGGCTTTCATAACCTTGATGCCTAGCTTATCCGATGCAACAGCGGTGGCTTTATTTATTATTTCCTGCATCTTCTCAGGTATATTTAAATTTTCTTTCAATTTGGTATTCATATTAATTATTATGCCAGTGGTTTTCGGTATTATTTTTACATTGATTTCTTCCAGTCCTTCTACTTTTAATGCCTCGTTTTTAATCTGCACAGCTATAGTTTCCAGGGTTATCATCGCATTTCCTTCCTTTGAGCTGGATATATTTGCCACTTTTATTTTCCTTCTGTAGAACTCCAGCATCAGTATGATTATACTGATAGCGAATACTGCAATCAATGCAAGCACGGTAATATATGTGGGAATATCACCTATAGGGTTAAATATTTTTAAAGCAAAATCCGACCATTTGAAATAACCTACAAATTCGTTAAATATGGCAACAAGTGATAGGCAGATAATACAGATCATTAACATTACCACGATTATTCGGTTAAATATATTCATTGTTTGCTCCCCGTAAAATTTTTTATAATATAAAACAAATAAAGATTATAATAGGCAAAATAAAAAGTCAATAAAGCCGGTAAATGCAAAATAAAAAATTTATAATAAAAAAATTTTTAAAAAATTATTGCTAAAAATAGCCAAATTAAATAAAGTATTTAATTATATCTGTGATAAATTCATTTTTATCGGCAGATTTTAACAGATATCTGGTAATAATAATTTTATTTTTTCAAAATAAAAAATGAAAACATTAATAATTTTAAATCCTAGTTCGGCAAATAAAAAAGCTGTGGGTGCAAAGGAATTAATTGAATCCGAATTTAAGAAACTTAAAATAGATTACCGCATCCATATTAGCAAAAGCCTGAAGGACATGATAGATATTACAAAAAAGAATCTAAAAAAAGACTTCTCTAATTTTATAGCTGTCGGAGGTGACGGCACCATTCATTATATGGCAAATATGCTGGCAGGAACCAATAAAAATCTGGGGGCAATACCTACCGGTTCCGGAAACGACATCACGACAAGCCTGGGACTGCCGACAGATATAAAAAAATGCTGCCAGATCATAAAAAAAAGCAGAATCAGAAAAATTGATCTGGGCTTGATAAATGATAAATATTACTATATGGCCATAGCCGGTTCAGGATTTGATTCAGAGGTGAATGACCTTGCAAATAATACCAAATTTCCCATAAAAGGACCATCAAAATATACCTATGCGGTGTATAAAACTTTAATAACATTTAAATCAAAGAAATTCCTTATAAGCTATAACAATAAACAGAAAGAAGTCATGGGAATGATGATTGCAGCCGCTAATATGCCAAGCTACGGAGGAGGTATGAGGATTGCTCCTCTTGCTGATTTTACAGACGGCCTTCTGGATATATGTATCATAAAAAAAATGAGTAAAATACACTTTATAAAAATCTTTCCAAAAGTCTATACCGGAAAACATGTGTCAGACAGTCATGTCGAGATTTTTAAAACTAGCTGTTTCACTATGGACAGTGAATACCGGTTCAGCGTTTTTGCAGATGGAGAATATATCTGTAAACTGCCTGCAAGTTTTAAAATAGTTCCCAGAGCATTAAATTTTATAGTCCCCTCTCTCAGTACCTGACCCACGCACCATCTTTCACTATAAAAACAGTTGACAACGGATTTGCCATGTCACCATTGGAGTCGAATTCGATATGGCCTATTACACCGTCATAGGAAATAGTCCTGAGTTCGTCTATATAATCTTTCGGAAGAATGGAATTGGATTTTTTCATAGCTTCGATGATTATAAAAACAGAATCATAGCAGTAGGGGGCATACTGCCCGGGGCTATCTATGCTGATGTTGGGATCATCCATATTTTCCAGATAATTGTTAAAATCATGCCAGAAATCAATTGCTTTGGGATCCTGGGAATATTTTGCCAGGGAAGGAGGTTCCGGAATTACTGCAATCAAACCCTCAAGATATTGTGCGTCAGCCAGTGTAAAAATGTCATCATCCATTGCCATGGTTTCCGTTATAAATCTTGACTCAAGACCAATCTTTCGCACTTCAGCCATAAGAATTGCCAGCTCTCTATAACTTCCACAGAAAAATATAGTATCCGGTCCTTCTATCAGCAAATTTTCTGCAATAGTCGTGGCATCTTCTTCGTCTATTTTTATCGACATCGGTTCAGGGGCTTCTATCCCATATTTAGATAACGCTTCTCTAAGATAATCCACTAATTCTATAGAATACTCTTCTCTGTTATTCATAAGTATAATTTTCTGCGGATTGATCTTGCTGTCAATAAAGCTGGCAAGATTTTCTATTTTTTGCTCATTGTTAATTACCAATCTAAAAAAGGTATCTCCCATTTTTGAAATTTCAGTTTTTTGAGCATAAGGAGAAATTATTGGTATGCCGTATTCTCCATAAACAGGAAGTGAAACTCTTGTCGTTCCATCAAAAGTAGAACCGATTACACCTGCCACTTCTTCATCCACCATTTCCTGTGCAATCAGAAAAGCTTTTTCAGGATTACCTTCATCATCTTTGGTAACTACCTCAATCTCATAATCAAATCCACCGATTCTAACTGGTGACAGATTGCTTACAGCAAGTTTAACACTTACCAGCTGATCTTCTCCAAATGATTTATACTCGCCGGAAAGAACAGTCTGGTTTCCAATTTTAACCACTCTTCTTCTGGAATCACAGGATGTAATATTGACTAACAGGCAGATTAAAGAAACTACTATTATGCTCAGGAAAATAAATTTCAAATGCAGACTATGGAATATCCTTTTAAAATTCATATGCTTTCTCCAGACTATAACTAAAATTACCAATAATTAATTCAAAAAATAATATGAAGATTATATCAAAAAAAACTAAATAATGATTATTTTTAATATAAAAGTATGCTAAAATTTAATAAAATACTTGACAGGTAATCTAAATTACCTTTTGGCGGTATGGACAACCCAGCTTTCGTTGAAAGAGAAAAACTTAAAAGGACATGTGATTACTTATATTCATACATACCTGAAAAGCTCGATTATGGGTTAATACTGGGATCATTCCTTCATAGGTGCACTGAA
>Ga0307420_1000047_pt1 | contig 52162 bp, 81 predicted proteins | sample SalMarWE160240MG_2_FD_202167 | JGI IMG/M metagenome (GOLD analysis project Ga0307420, IMG submission 202167) | Salt marsh sediment microbial communities from the Plum Island Ecosystem LTER, Massachusetts, United States - WE1602-40 | ecosystem: Environmental > Aquatic > Marine > Intertidal zone >... | reverse complement strand
AGTTAACGGCGAGCGGTTCTCTTTATAGTGTATATTATTTTCACAGATTTTGCCCGTTTTTTGAAACTAGGTGTAATACATGTTATTAAAAGAATATTACACTACAAATAATAGTACTTTGTATAAGCGTTTGCGCAAAAATTACTTATACAAAAAAGGTAAACTTTGTGATTCTTATGTGAGTTATCATAGACTTGAAAATAGAATTAAAAAAGGTTGGACTGGTGACGGTAACTGTCATACAGATTATCTCCCTATAGTTACTTATAAAACCACTTGGAAAAAATTGAGAGTAAAACAGTATCGTGAAAGTTGTCTTGTTAGACAATGGCCTAAAAATATATTTCACTCTGCTAGATAATAAAATGGATATATTTATTATAATAATAACAGGATTAATATTTATATCCTTGTGTGATATTATTACATTACTTAAACGTATACTAATTATATTGATTCGAATATTGAATGATCGCAGTAGATAGAAAGAGATGTGAAATTAGTGTTTGTAAAAACAGTAAATCAGAATGGAAATATAGTTATTATTTCAAAATGTGTTCTTGGCGAGGGAAAAATAGCTGTTCGCTATATAACTAATGCTACTGAAAAAAAATTTGGTTTGTGGCTTCAGGACTTGACTGATGAATATAAAATGGGAGATCCACTATCAGACAGTGACAAAAAAGCCGTCTTTGAGAATGGTAATACTATTCTTGTATTTTCTACTCTTGAAGGTTTGGATAACTTTATATCAACGCTTAAATCGTACAGAAAGCTTATTGGCAGAGAGGTAAATAATACAAATGTTGTTACATGAAATAATGGATGAACTGATCTGCCGTAGTAATGAAATTGGTCCTGTGCGTTCAGTTGCTGATAATTGGTTTTTTGTTATAGGTCATATTTATTACAATAGTTTAAAAGACGAATTGGGGAAATGGTTTATTTATTACTCCCCACGAGAAGATAATCAATACCATGGGATACCTATAAAGATTGACTATGACAATAATGTGATTGTGTCACTACAGAGGAGACCAATAAATGAAAAATAAAAAAGTACTCTCAATAAGTTGTCCTTGTTGTGGCAAGAAAAACTTAGATATTTTATTTACGTCTAATGATACTGAGTATGTGGCTTCTTGGCAAGATGGAAACATTGTACAAATATTTTGCTACGCGTGTAACATAGATTTATTAGCCATACCTTTTAAATCATTAAAACGAGTTTGTACATCAGAAGAGTACACAAAATTATGCGAGCATTCTATTAAATCACTGCCAGATAGAGTGTTTAATATTATGAAAGATGTAGTAGCTAAATACATATCAATACTAGAGAGCATATAATGTCAAAATCAATAGCAAATAATTATTGTAGTATAGCAATGCTACAAGGTAAATTGCGATTTGTGTGTACAAATAAAGACACCAATATTTGGAAGTGTGAGTATAAAAAAACACATAAGTATCAAACGTGCTCATTTAACTTTGAAAATGCCGAGGGATTGCAATTGTGTAATTGCACAAGAGCACAAAAAAGAGTTATTGTTGATTTTGCGTTGTCACAAGTGATTTGATTTGCCAAAAGTAAGTAATACTTGGAGCCAAAAAGAAATAATTGAAAGGCTCAAGATACACACTAGGCCGCCGAAACCAACATTTGTATCACTTAGTGAAGCGGCGGATATTTGTCAAAAGCATGGTAGTTCAATTCGGTATGCGATTACTGTTGGCGGAATACCTCTTAACAAGTGTTACGCGTATAAAGCGAGTAAAGTAACAAAAGCAAAGCTCTTTGTGTGTTTGGCTACAGTAAAGCATTACTACAGTGTAGCGCCTATTGAACAAGAGGAAGATATAGAACAAGAAGATACTGTCGATCTTGTATTTGATGAGAATGGTATTGCGATTCAACCAGTATTTGATCTACATTCGGCAAAATATCGAAATGAAGTCTTGAAAATAAAGCGTCAACAAGTGGCGCTTAGACATGACAATAATCAATCTATAGATAGAGAGCTTGTGAATAAAGTAGCTATTGCACTTGGCATTGATCTGAAAGGCTTTATTGATCGTTACATAATAGAAGTAGCGCCGAAACTTGGCGCAGCAAAAACATTGAGTGAACGAAGAGAAATTTTGAGAACAGTGTTTAATGATTTAGTGAAGAAAAAAATAACAAACGTGTCTTCTGAATTTATGGAAAGTATCAACTCAATAAAAGAAAAATAATAGGAGTATGACCAATGAATAATGTACTTTTAATAAAAGCCGTGCTTGATATTTGTGCTGTTATAATATTAACTTTTGCACACACTATTGCTGTAGTGTCGTCTGTTGCCTTTGGTTATTTGTTTATTAGTATAATAGCATCATATATGTTCTGTTTAGATAGGAGTAATAAAAATGTTTGAAGTAATAAAAGCGACAATATTATTTGCTATTACATTAGAGCCAAATCATTATTTACATAAAGATGCGCAGTCTCTAGACGTACTTGTGAATAGTTACATCGAAGCTAGCGAACGATACGATATAGATCCTTTTCTTGTTGTATCGAACACATTTTTTGAGAGCGATTTTAAGCCAGCGTCAATTGGTAGCGCTGGTGAAGTAGGCGTTGCACAAGTTCATGGTGAAGCGAAACGTTTGTGTCGTCAACAAGGTTATAATGAGAACACTATTCGAGGAGGCGTTTTGTGCAGTGCGTATTTATTGAGACGTGGAAAAAATATGTGCGGTAGTTGGTTAGTCAGTTTAGTTAAATATAGATCTGGGCAGTGCTTGAAACATAATGCTTTCTATTTGCGAAAGGCGCGTATGCGGTATAGATTTGCGCAACGTCTTAAGAGGAAATTTGTAAAATGAATAGGCTACAAAATAATTGCCTTTTGCGAACAGACGGTGAGCAAGTATATTATATTTGTTCTGGGTCACGAAAAAAGCATGGCTGTTACTTTCATGACAATACAAAAACTTTTGGAGATCATTGCGCGAAGTCACAGTATTTAATTGAAGTTGAAGAAATGCAGTGCACATCTAATAGAGCTATAAAGCACCTAAAAGATAGTTTTTGTAATTTTTATAATTTAAAACAAGCCCATTTTTTAGACAGCTATGTACATGAAACACACAAAGATTTAGAGGATAAATAATGTGTACTAAACTATTTCCGCTATCATCAGTAGTCTGCGATCGTTATCATTTGTGTATATTTTGTAAATGGGAAATATACACAGTAATATTTTTACTGGAGTAATAAATGATAACGTATAATATAGAGAACTGGAGTAAAAAGAAAAGAGCTATTGTTGAGAATTCTGTACAACTAGGTCATACGGATAGACGAATGGAGTTTTTTTCTTTGTATTGTGAAAGACAACAACAGATTAAGTCTCTTAAAAACTTGTTACTTGTCATTGTTATTACTGCTTGGATTACACGGATAGTACTTAGTATATTGTTCTAATGCCTCGCGGAAGACCGACACAAACAGGACTGCCGCAAGATCTGCCAGTAGTATCAGATAGTGAGAAAATAGCAGTTATTGTTTCTGCTTTTTATACGGCACTTGCTCTATCAGAAGATCTTGATCTTGAGACTTGGGGTCAACTTTATAGAAAATTACCTCGCGAGTCATCGGCCGAGTATGGTGACTGGTCTTTACGTCGATTTCCTTTTTTGCGGAAAATAGCGCGCGCGCTAAATCCAAAATCAAACGCCGTTGAAATCGTAGTAATGAAAGGCGCGCAACTAGGTTTTACTGAGTTAGTAATTACTTGGTTGCTTTACATTGCTGATGTGTATCCTAGTCCATGTATCTATACACAAAACACGGACGACGCTGTAAAAGATTTCGTTAAGCAAAAATGGAAGCCTAGCGTCAAAGCTTGTGAAAAATTGTTATACATACTTGGCGAGAATAAACCAAATTATCTTTCTCGGTCATGGGACAATCACGGTTATCCTGGCGGCTTTGTCGCAATGGGCGGCGCTAGTGGATCATCTGATTTTATTAGATCAAAATCAGTTCGTTATGCTGGCGTGGATGAAGAAGATACATATAAATTAAATGTAAGTGAACAAGGCTCACCAATTGGAATGATTAGAAAACGACAACAGACATTTTCAGATAAAAAAATGTTTCGCTTGTCAACACCAACCCTTGAAGAGACGAGCACAATAAAACCAGCTTTTCTTGCTGGGTCACAAGAGTACTTTTATGTACCGTGTCCTTATTGTGGAGAGTTTTTTGTTATTAAATGGGAACAAATAAAATATTCAAAGAAACTAGATACAAGTGGACTACCGACAGAAATATTTCTTGAGTGTCCTAGTTGTGCCGATAAGATAATAGAGCTTGAACATAAAGATTACATGCTTGATAATGGTGATTGGTTTTCTACAAAAAACACTGAAAATTCAGAGGAACCATTAAATAGATACAAAGTAGGCGATATTGAATTTCCATCTTTTCATCTGTCGTCATTCTATTCTCCTGTTGGCCAATTCTCTTGGCGAGATGCTATTAGAGAATGGTTTGAGTATACCGCGACAAATGATATAGAAAAATTGAAAGTCATTATTAATCAGACTTGGGGCGAAACATTCGCGGACGAAGGACGCGAAATATCAACTAATTATTTGGTACAACGGCGTGAGCAATATTATAGTGAAGTGCCGGAGGGCTGTCTTGTGTTGACTGCGGGGGCGGATATTCAAGATGACCGTATAGAAGTAGAGGTTGTTGGCTGGGGAATGTTCGAAGAAAATTGGTCGATTGATTATACTGTTATTTATGGTGACACTAGCCAACTAGGTGACTTGAATAGCTTGTTGCCTGACGGTCAACCTACAGTATGGAAGTTATTAGACGATTATTTATTGACAAAATTTGAGCATCCATCGGGTTATAAAATGCCAATTGAATGTATAATGATCGATTCGCATTATAAGACAGAGGAAGTTAATATCTTTTGTAAACAAAGAGAGACAAGGCGTGTGTATCCTATTTGTGGTATTGAAGGATGGAGTAAAGGACTTTGGTCTTGTAATAAATCACGTCATGAAAGATATGGTACCTTACAATATAGAGCGCATGGTTATGAATTGAAAAACAAGATTTATGCGATGCTCAAAATAGATACTGTTGGGCCGGCTTATTGTCACTTCCCTATTAGGGATATTTATAATGATGCACATTTTTATGGGCTCACTTGTGAGTACAAAGAAAGTCGTATAACAGGAGGAAGGCTTAAGCTTGTGTGGGTCAATAAAACTGGCGCGCGTAATGAACCTTTGGATTGCCGGCAATATGCCTATTGTGCTTTTTTAGCTTATCCTGTTAATTTGTCTCACAGATTGAAGAATGGTTTTGTCGAACAAAAGACACGTAAGGTGCGTGTTAAGAAGTACGGGAGTGATGGATTATGAGAGTTACAAATAAAGATAGGGTTGCAAACGTAGCTAGTTTTTTATTTAATTGTGATGATATAGTTTCGGACGATAACAGTTCAATTGATAGAGAACAATACATTGTTAGATGTGTGTGGTATGATAATTTCCCAAATAAAAGTAAATTGATTAATGATCACATCACATTCAAAAAGTTCTTTCTTTTACAAGAACGATTAGGAGCAAAAGAAATAGAGGTATTGAGTATTGGCTATCAGATTGATCGATCTGCTAGGTCACGTATGTTACCAGTTGATTGTTTTGAGGTTTGGCTTGTGGTAATTTATTAGAAAGGATTGCGTGGTTATGGATTTTGAATTTTGTGACAATAAACCTTGCTATATAAACGAAAAAGGTATCAAGGTACATATATTTGAGCATGGCGCTTATGTGTGTAATTGTGGTGAGAAGAAAGGTGAGCCAATGTATATTGGCTTTTTGAAACGAGATAGAAAGAAGAAAAAGAAAAATGCTTGACGCTATATTTAATAATCCTGTTGTGACAGGATTATTTTTAATATTTTTATGCCTTGGCTTGGCGCAACTAACGCAATTAGTTTATACAATTGTTACATACTACAAAGCAGGAAAATATGCAAAATATAAAAAGAGTGAATAAAGGGGATAGAATAAATATTATAGTTAAACCTATTAATCATAGAGAAACTGGCTATTGTCCTAAAGCAATAGCTCCTGAAAATGGTATACTTATTGGAAGTACTGCAAGAAACTTAGATTCTATTTTTATTGGAGCATCTGATTTAAAGAAACTTGGTTTTTTTACTTGTAGTAATTGGCCAAGTGTTATATAGTCAAGGTTGTGTTGTTCGCTTCTTGTCTCCTTTCTGTTGTGGGGTTGCCCCCTAGCCAATAACGACCACAAATCAGGCTAGGGGGCGCTTTTATCTTGTCTTTTTATATCCAATAGTTTAGCATTATTAGTGAACGGGCGAGCCGTCACAGTCTATAGGCATCCCGTTCGCCTGACTGTGATGGCAGCTTCTAACCTATAATTCTAAATTTTCTAATTATATATTGTAAGGCAAAAAGAATATGAAATATTTTTTTGTCGTATTTGTTACTTTAATGTGTCTTTTTAGTTGCTCAACAATTCAACAACCACTACCGAGCACAACTGATAAATCACGTGATTGCGCAATTGTGTGTGCTACAGTTGAGTATTTGAACTGCTGGGAAGACTTAACTGTACAAAAAGTATTTTTTGACACATTTGATTTTGCTTCATGCTTTTCGAAATGCAATGTGGAAAAAAATATTCTTTTGTCTATTGATACTAATTGCATTCAAACAGCGCCTTTATGCGATAAGATAAAAAGCTGTATTGATATTAATTGACAGATACTGCGCGTATAACCGAGACACGTGCTCGGTTAACTAGATATATTGCTGCTGAGACTGTTGTCTTACAAGGTCAAGCTTACTCTATGGGGCAACGATCTTTGACCCGAGCAGATCTTTCCGAAATACGAAAAGCAATAGTTGATTTGTATGCAGAAATAAACGCATTAGAGGGCGGCTCTATTCGCTTACAAAGGGTTGTACCTATAGAATGAATTTTTTAGATAAAATAGCTTTGGCTGTATCTCCAAAGTGGGGCGCTAATAGACTGAAGTATCGTGCTTTTGCCAATGCTGTTGGTGGATATGTAACACCCTATACTGATAAAAAATCTATGCGCGGTTTGAGATCTATTGGTCTCAAATCACCAAAAGCCGATATATCAGATAAATTGGATGGAATTAGAGCGCTATCCCGAGACGTCTATATGACTAGCGCGCTTGGCGCAGCTATTATTAAACGTCATAAGACGCAAACTATTTGTTCAGGTTTAAAGTTTCAGTCAACACCAGATCGAGACTTTCTTGGTATGACAACTGATCAATCTCGTGCTTTTGGTAAAGAGTATGAACGTTACTTTGATTTATGGGCCGAGTCAACTTTTTGTGACATAAAAGGAAATCTTACATTTGGTCAATTACAAGGACTTGTGTATTTGTCGTTGTTAATGAATGGTGACTTTTTCTGGATGCCTATTTGGAGAAAACCAAAAAACTCAGAATTTCCCTTTGAATTGACGGTAAGAATAATTGACGCTGATTTAGTTCGAAATCCTTATAACGTACCGTTAGATAGGATTCAGAATGGTGTAGAAACAGATGATAATGGTGAAGTGGTAGCTTTTCATGTTTGGAATAGTTACAGTGACGGCACTGACATAGCTGGTGCAGTATCTAGAAGAATATTTTCAACGCGTATACCTGTGTACACAGAACGTGGAAGAAAACAAATTTACCACGTTTTTAATCCTGAACGTTTTGATCAATCTCGAGGTTTACCAGCATTATCGAATGTTGCCGAAACGCTTAAACAATTAACGCGTTTGAATGAGGCGACAGTTATGGGGCAATTGGTGTCGTCTTTCTTTACTGTATTTGTTAAAGACGCCACTAATTTAGGTGGTGCGATTAATCCTGCTTATACCTCTCTTGATAGATATAATGAAAAGCAAACTGCCCCAGATAGCTTTGATCAAGATCTTGAAATGGGCTATGGAAATATTGCATATATTGGTGGCGGAAAAGACATTTCAATAGCCAATCCAAATAAGACTGACGCTGATTATCACCAGTTTTTTGATAACCAAGCAATACAAGCTTGTGGAGGTGCGAATATGCCTTATGAACAAGCTGTAATGCATTATACAAGTTCTTATACTGCTGCGCGCGCGGCGGATAACGCTGTTTGGAAGCATAGAATTGAAGATAGGGCAATTATTTCAAACGGCTTTTGCCAACCGTTAGCTGATGAAATTCTTTTTGAATCTGTGTTAAAGCGATATATAAGTGCGCCAAAATACTTTGTGTCTTATTTGAATAAAAAATCTTACTCCAAGGGTTATTGGGTAGGTGTAGGACGTGGCTATGTTGATCCTTGGAAAGAGATAAAGGCTTCGGCTGAGGGTGTGAAAAATAAATTGTCTACAAGAGAAGATGAGTACACAACGCTTTTTGGCGGTCGTTGGGATAGTATGATCGAACGGTACGCTGATGAAGAAAAACGCATAAATGAATTATTAGGTGAACAAACATTGCCGCAACAAAAGCAATTTACTGAACAGTCACAAACAGAGGATGAAACAAATGTTGATTAGTGATTTTCAATGGGCAATGTCGAATGAATATTTTGACGCTTTATGCGCTCAGTATAATAGAAATTCTGTTCAAATAGTGACTGAGCGCTACAAAGGCTTGTCCACAACAATTCTTAACGGTGTAGGGTATATTCATGTTTATGGCACTATTTTACCGCGCGAAACATTTATGACTTATTTTGGCTATGGTACTGCAATTGAAAGTATAACAAATGATATTGTTGCTTTGCGTAATGATAGTCAAGTAAAAGCTATTGTATTAAATATCGACAGTCCTGGAGGTGTTCTTAGTGGTGTAGCTGATTTTGCGGCGCTGGTGAAAAGTATTGATAAACCAGTTTATGCTTTTGCTCAAAAAGCATTGTCGGCGGCGTATTGGATCGCTGCAAGTACTAATAAAATAATTTTAACGCCTACTGGTGTTTCTGGGTCTATTGGGGTTATTCTTTCAGTTATTAAACAAACCGGTGACTCAAATGTTATTGATATTGTATCGTCTCAATCTGAAAATAAAAACATAGATCCCACTTCTGACGCAGGAAAAGCTCAATTACAAAAACTTGTAGATGATCAGGCAAATGTTTTTGTGTCTACTATGGCTGAGTACAGAGATACAACTATTGAAAAGGTTCTTTCGGATTTTGGTCGTGGGGCTGTATTTGCAGCTGATGAATCGAAAAATAGAGGGATGGTTGATAACGTTCAGCCGTTACCAACATTTTTGAGTAGTTTGGAAACTCAAAACAATAGGAGAGTATTTGCAATGGCAGATCAAAATGAAAAGACAGTTGCCAATGCTGTTGACGCAACGGCTGAGGTAGAGAAAGAATTATCACGAATTAAAGCTATTGAAGGTTTGTCGAGTATGTTTTCTGCTTATCCTTCAAATGTTCGTGAAAAAATCAGTGATGCTATTAATCGTCTCAAGTATGACAAAGATCAGACTAAGGCGACAGTTTCGGAACATTTGTTGAAAGTTGTAGCAGAGTCACAAAAAGAAATCTTTACAGCTGAGACAAAAGATAGAGAGGAATCTTTGAGCTTGTCAAAACAAACGACACCTCCAAAAATGCCAGAATCAAACGTTGAGAATAAAGACAAGTCCAAAGTTGATTTGGGTGAAGCATTGGTTAATGCGCGTAAACAGCGTCTTGCCGCGATGAATGGAGGATATAATGTCAACTGATATTACAAGAGACAATCTCTATTCACCAAATCAATTTCCAGTTGTTTCGGGAGAAACAGAAATTGCAGCGTCGCAAACTTTGGCGCGTGGTTGTTTGATTGGAAAACAGACTTTGGATGATGCGGTTACTGTTACGCCTACTGGCTTTACACCAGCCACAACTGCTACAGCTGCGCTTGACACAACTGTTCTTGCCAAAGTCGGAACGTATACAGCAACTTGTGTTGCTGTTGTTGCTACAACTGGAGGTGTTTTCCAAGTTACTGATCCTGATGGTTTGAATATAGGCGTTGCTTATACAACTGTCGAATTTAATTCTGGTGGATTGGTTTTTACGTTGCCTGTTTCCAATGGTTCCGATGATTACGCCGTTGGTGATACGTATGAATTTATTGTTGCGGCAGGGAACGGATACGGATACGCTCTTGATACAACAAATGGAGACGGAACAAATAAAATTTTTGGCGTGTTGCTGCGATCTTCAACAACCGGTATTGGCGAAACTGACGTGTGCCCAGTTGCAAGAACGGGTCGCTTTATGTCTCAAGCGTTAACCGCAGCTGACGGTGTAACAATAACTGATTTGATTGAAGCGCTTGAAGCTAAACACATTTATATCGATTTGTCTGATTCAGACAATGATCTTATTGGAGGTTAACAGCTATGGGACATTTCACTATTACCGATTTCACGCCACGCGACATGCTCCGATTATTGGAACAAATGCCGCGTCCTACAAATTTTCTGCAATCAATGCTTGTGAAAGAGCGCAACACAACCAATAAAACTGTATTGGATATTGACAAGATCTTCGGGCGTCAGTTGGTTGCGCGATACTCTTCTCGAGAAGGGGACATGAACGTTGTTGGCAAAGGTGGATTTTCGACAAATCACTTTGTAGCGCCTTATGTGACAGAAAAATTCTGTTATAAGCCTAGCGACGTTGACGTTCGTGGCGCTGGTCTTACTGTGTATGACGATCAAGTTGCTTATTTGTCTCGTTTTGTTGAGCGCGCCATGAACGATTTGGAAGATCGTTTTGATCGCCTTGAGGAGTTGCAACTTGCTGAAGCATTGCAGGAAGGCACTGTCACTGTTGACGGAAAAGAGACGAATTACACGATTGATTTTGAGCAAAAAGACACACATCTTGTCGACTCTGTTGATACAGATTGGAGTGACCCAACTGCTGATATGCTTGGCGATATTGCTACTTATTCACAATTGATCGCCGATACAGGCGCGTCTCCACCTAATATCGCAGTTTGTGGTGGAAAAGCTGGTGGATGTATTCCAAAAAATACTGCTTTTGTCAATTCTCTTGATAATCGTAGAATTTTGACCGGGGAAATTAATTACCAACAGTTGAATAGACAACGCGCAACATATATCGGGCGAGTAATGGGAATTGGTTTTGATGTTGCGGTATATGTCTATTCAGGTATTTATGAGAAAATGGTCGATGGGACGCGCACAGCCTACAATTATATTGATCCTTGGAATGTGATTCTTGGTTCGACAAATGCTGATGTGAGGTTTCACTACGCGAAAATTGAAAACTTCAAAACTGGTGATTTTATTGGTACTCGTTTTCCGAATCAAACTGAAGATGATGATGGTCGTCAAAGAGCTATTTCGCTTGAGTCTTCTCCTCTTGTCGGCTTTCACGATACTGACGCGTTTGTTCGTCTTACCGTAGGATCGGACGATTGATATGTGCGATCAAATAAAAGTGAAAGTAACAAAAAACTCTATTCTGTATCGAGGAAAACCACGAACTAGTGCAAGCGATCCTTTTTATATGCCGCGTGAACTTGCACTAAAAATGCTTCATAATGGTGCACATATTGAAATAGTTACTGATGAAATAATTGATGATGAAGAAGCAATCGATAATAAAGAAATAATTGATACTGAAGAAATTATTGATAAGGAAGAAAGTACTGATGACGAAGAAATAATTGATACTGAAGAAATTATTGATAAGGAAGAAAAACCGAAAAAGAAAAGACGAAAAAAGAAGTAGATTAAATGGCAGTTTCCGGAATATTTGAGTGTTTTAAATATGCTCGTTCAATAAAAAAGATAGATTTATTGAATGATAGTATTGTTGTTTGTTTGATGCTTGAAAGCTACGAACCCAATTTTGACAACGATACTTTTTACTCAGATATTCCGGAAACTTTGCTTTTATCAGAAACACTTCTACTTGGTAAGTATATTGATAATAATATTTTTAAGGCTGCACAACCAATATTTGAAAATATCAGCGTTGGCGAAATAGTACAAGGAATTATATTATATAGAGACGCTGATTATATAGAAGATACTTTACTAATTGCCTATTTTAATTTTGTTGATTTAGTTGTAACACAAGGTGAACTTGTGACTATAGTTTGGAATGAACAAGGTATAATTACCTTGTGAGGAGTGAGATAAAATGGCATTAACAGCTGTTAAATTTTACGCTGCAATAACGCGGCAAGCGTCAGGGGCAATTGATTGGACTTCTGGGTCACTTGTAGTAAAAGCGTCTTTATCAAATGTTGAACCAACACAAGCGACTGATAGTGTGTGGGCTGATATTTCAGCTGATGAACTTGCCGATGGTAGTGGTTATACAACTGGTGGGGAGATTCTGACTATTGGTACAAAAGAATTATCGGGAGGTATTTTTATAGTTCCAGTTGTTGCAGACGTTGTCTGGACGGCAACGGGTGCTATGGGGCCATTTCGTTTTATTGCTTTACGCGTAACAAATGTTTCTGGAGAACCTTTGTTGTCGTATTATGATTATGGGTCTTCTTTGAATTATATAGGTGGCGAGAAATTCACGCTACCCTTGAATGGTAATAATATCGTTGAAATAGGCTAAGGTTACTTTGGCGACAATAACGTCAGCACAAAGCGGTAATTGGTCAAGTGGATCTACGTGGATCGGTGGCACGTCTCCTGGAGATGGGGACATTGCCGTTAGAACTGTAAATCACGTCATAACAATTGACCAGTCTATTACTGTCGGCATAAATGGTGGGCCATATAGTGACGCTATACGTGGGCCATCATCTACAAGTGACGATAGTGGAGGTTTTGTTATTGCCGACAACGTTGTTGTTACGTTAAAAGGATCATTTATTTCTGGCGGGGATGGTTCTTATATAACGCTTGGAGTTAGTGCTGGTGGTGCTAAGATTGTTTTCTCATCTTCTTTATCAAGTGATCAAAAGTTATCTGTCGGAAATGGCGACGGTGTAAAAGGAACGTTTACAGTTAATGGCGCTGTAAGTAATTTTTGCGAGATAGAGAATCAAGGCTCGCATAATGTATATTTTCAAGCCGGTAATCCTGGCGCTTGGTGGTATTATTGTGAGTCTTGGTACGGTTCTTATTTGTATTTAAAGAATATCGCTGGCGCTGTTATTGGTGGTGAATGTCAAATAGATCATTGGATTTTTGACGCTGATAGTATCAGTGATTCTTTTTGGCCGTTGCCACAAATACAAGGCGATAAAGATTTTATAATGAACAATTGTTCTTTTTTAAATCCTAGCGCTACAGTTTGTTGGTTCTTTGATGACGTGACTACGGGTAGTAGAACATTACAAAATAATGTATTTGTCAGTGAATTATACTGGAGTGGTGATGCTACGTGGGACGGTCTTGTATTATTAGGTGGTACAAATGGAGACGGTGTAAATAAAGGCACAATACAAAATAGTTTTGTAGATCCTGCAGCTGGTAGCGGTTTAAATGGCTTTGTGTTTTCTGTCGTAAAAGATAATTTTGTGTATTATCCGACTGGTGATAATCCACATTTTTTATTTGCTACTCCTGACGAGTCTACAGAATTCGACGGTAACGTTTTTGAATTTGGATCGGATTGGTCTAGTGACCCAGGAGATTGTATATTGTGTACTGGTGGCGGGTCTATTAGCCACACAACTATAATTAAAAATAATATCGAATTACCTAACGCGAGTGGTAGACAATCCGGAACAATGGCTTCTTTATGGGCCGATACCTATAATGATATACAAATCTACAATAATACATTTTATACTGGTGTTAATGTTGAAGATGACGGTAGCGTAAGTTTAGTATCGGCTTTTTATAATAATTTATCATACGGTCCAAATGGTCAAAACCTTACCAGTTTTAGCGGTGGCGGTATTGTCGAGGATGTGTATGATGATGCAGACTATAACAGCGCTCAAAATTTATCCGACCCATATGTTGATAATTCAAAATTCGCTATTTCGCCTGGAACAAATGATTTTAATGCCGACCCTTCGTTTGTTGATAGTACAAGAGATTTAGCTAAGTGGGCAGTTGAGGAACTTGGGTCAAGCTCGGGTACTGAGGCTTTGAGGCGTATTGATGCAATAAACGCATTGATTGCTCAAAACGATCCTAATGATTCTAATTATAATGTTAATGGAACGGTGAACAATTTATTAACTTATATAAAGACAGGTTTTTCGCCCACAAATTCTGACTATAGCACAGCTGGAAAAGGTGGTAGCTATCCAAGCTATATTGGTGCAAAAGATGTTCAAGTACCCATTGAAAATGAAGCTTATTTAGATCCTACTATTTTTTCATTATCACAATATTCATTTGATCCACTTCGACTATTAGTTGGCGATATTAATACTACACAATTTATTTTGTCTATTCACGATATTCAACCATTGAGACAATTACAGCCATTATTGGACACTGTGTACTTAAGCACGTCACTCTATCAGTTTGACGGTTTGCGACAATTAATTAGTGATTTGAGTACAGTTAGTAATGTTTTAACTGTATCATCTATTCAACCAATTAGGGCACTAAACGCAGATCTGAGCAAATATATTTTTTCATTATTAGTGTCTGATATTTCCCCAATAAGTGAAGAACTTGTCAATAATATAGCTGATATTGATACAATAAATTTTATTCTTACATTATTTGGAATACAGCCTATTAGAGCGTATTCTCCAGAAATTGACACGTGTATTTTTAATTTTTCAAATTACAGCTTTCAACCTACGCGAGAACTTATTGCGGAATTAAATTCCGTAACACTTGAACATTATATGATTGTGTTTGATGCCTTGCGTTCTTTGAATGCTTCTTTAAGCAGCATATCATTTGCTCTATCAGTTATAGACACTAGCGCATTAAGATCTTTAGTTGGTTCGCTTAATACTTTGATCAATACTTTTTCGTTATATCAAGTTGTTCCTTTACGCGAATTGATGCGCGAACTATCAGCATTATTGCTTAGCACAAATATACTTAATATTGAAGCCTATCGTGAAGATGTTGCACTAATACTACCTTACACAGTTAGTTTGTCAGTAGCATCTTTGACAGCATTACGATCATTGCAATCTTCATTGAATTCAATAATTTTTAATTATAACTTTACTGACTTAGATATTCTATCTTTTAGTTCGTATGTTGTTGACACTATACTTTCGGCAACAGCACTAGAACTTTCAATTAATGTAACAGATATTGCTTACACTGATTTTGAAAAACAATTACAAACAGATTTAGAAAATGTTTTCTTTTCTGATTTCAAAAAGAAAGTTCCATGCTATTATTATCACGCAAATGGGAAAATAACGGAAAATTATCCTTGTATCTTTGATGATCCTTCTGTAGAAGTTACTATTGACAAAGCTATTGTTAATGGACTTAAACCATTGATACAAATACCGTCTCATTTATTGAAGCATCCAATACAACCAAAAAAAGATTATCTAACTTTAGGTGGCGTGAAGTATACAGTTGAAAAGTGCACTCAAGATGGCCTTGGTGTAACAGATCTTATGTTGAGTTTATCAAAATGAAAAATACACCTAGATCACTTATTCGACATTACTTAGAACTTTTGATCAAAACAAAAGTTGCTGTAGGTGATCGTGTTTTTATAAATAGAGATTTAGAGGCGTCCCCATTAACCTATATTGATTTGCCTTGTGTATTGATTGTTTTTAATGACGATTCATTTAATCCTATTGTTGGGTCTGGTAATAAAGTTGACGAATACGAAAACACTTTAGATATTTTTATTATTCCAGTTGTGAGTATACCTGACAGTGAAAACGCACAAGATACTATAGATAATTTAGAACATGATATTATTCGAGCACTATATGACGATTATAAATTTTCTAAATTATTGGCGAATTATGATCCACTAAAAGAATTTAATGCTGGGTTAACAATGGGTCATTGTGTAAAATCAGTAACACCTTATGTCTTGACGTCGAAAACTGATATTGCAACAATAGCAAATTCAATAAATATAAATATAAAATATAATCTTCAGTCTTGGAGCAATGAAAAACTTGTTGATTTTCTATCCTTTGGGATAGACGAAAAAAATGGAGGATAGAATATGTCCGGAATTCCTAGTAATGTAGTTGAACCAATTTTTGCTATTGATTTTGATTCGTCAAGATCTGGCGCTGGTAATTTTGAATTCCCAGTTCAACTTTTGTGTATTGGACAAAAGTTGTCAACTGGTGAACAAGATAGCGAAATTCCGCTTGTACTTCGCAATGAGTATGAGGTAGGCAAAGCTTTTGGTTATGGTTCACAAATTCATTTGATGGCCAAAAAGATATTTCTTAATTCAACAACTATTCCAATCGTGTTTATTGCTTTGGATGATTTACCTTCTGGTAATACCGCCGCAACAAACGTGATAACTTTTTCAGGAGCCGCCGAAGAAAATGGGTATCTTGTGATTTATATTGGCGGGAGAAGATATTCAGTTGCTGTTTCTGTGGATGACACAGCAGCTAGTGTATGTACAGCGTTGTACAATTTGCTATATCTTGATCGTGCTAATCTTCCTTGTACATTGGCAGACAATACAACTGGTGTTTTGACGCTAACTGCAAAAAATAAAGGCTTGTCGGCAGGAGATCTTAATGTTCGTTTTAATTATAATATTGGTGAGGCAACGCCTACAGGGCTATCTCACGCTATTGTGTACACTCCTGGCACTGGTGACCCAGATATTGACGACGCTCTAGCTGTGTTAGATGATGACTGGTATCCAGTAATTGTGTCTGCGTATGACGACGCAACAAATATGGGTAAAGTTGAAACGGTAATGCGCACCCGAGCGCACATATTGACGCGAAAAGAAGGGGTTTGTTTTTACGCGAAACGCGATACTACAGCTAATATGGTTACTTTTGCGACTAACGCTAGTAGAAATAGTCAGTATTCTTCTTTGTTTCCTGCTTATAATAGATGCGAGTCAACTTTTGAATTATCCGCTGGTATTGCAGCGGCAGTTGCGCAATCTGTTGTATCAGACTCAGCGCAGCCATTGAAATCAATTAAATTGAATGGCTTTTTGACGCTCGAAAAATCAGACCGCGTTATATTTAGTGATCGAAATTATCTTGCTCAAAATGGAGTGTCTACTCTTACAGATTATAATGGTGTTCAGACTTCATCAATGATCACAATGTATCGCTTGAATGAATCAGGCGCGCCTGATAATTCGTATAAACAATTGAATACAATGTTTACATTGCTAGATACTCGCTATCAGCTAGAAATACAGATTACTACAAAATATTCTCGCGCAAAACTAGGCACAACTGCTGAGGGAGTGGATCCTGGTCAACAGATAATGACTCCTGCTATAGGTAGAGCGGAAGCGATTATGTGGTTTCGGCGAATGGTTCGACAGGGTAAGTTTGAAAATTTGCTCGATAGATTTATCGAGTTACTTCAAGTAACTCGAGATGAAACAAATGTAAATAGACTTAATTTTTCATTGCCGCCAAATTTGATGAATCAATTTCTAGTTGGTTCGGGCACAATGTTTTTTGAGCAATAAGAGGTACTAAAATGGGATCAACAGATTTAATTGCAGGACGAATGGAAATAACAGCAAATGGCAGTAGGTTGCAGGTTGCGGGCGCTTTTAAGATTCGCACAGGAACACCAAAGCGCGAGGAACTTGTGGGACCTGACGGATTGCATGGTGTTAAAGAGCTGCCTACTGCGCCAGGCGCCAGTGGCACGATTAGAAATAATCGAAATCTCAATGTGACTGAGACCGTTGGAAATATGCAAAATGCGACAATTGTCATCTCGCTTTGTATTGGTAAACAGTATCTTTTAGAGGATTGTGTATACAAAGGAGATCTTGAAATTGACACTGAAAATGCCGAAATTCCATTTGATTGTGTGGCAAGTAGCTGTACGGAAATAAAGGTGTGACATGAATGATTTTTCAGAAGAAATTATCAATACTAACTTTGATGAGAAAAAAGAAAACTCATTAAATGACAATGGTTTGCCTATTACTTTTGACTTGAGCAGACCAATTTCATTTGGAAAAAAAGTTTTTGAGAAGCTTATTTTTACAAATGAAATCACTTTCGGTATGCGTCAACATTTGCCGATTGATCCTAATGATTACAAACAAGGTCATTTTGATCCTATAATTGCAGGCATGTGTGGTGTATCTATTGAGGTTATTCATAAGTTGACACCTCCTGACGCGCTCAAATGTTACTTAATCGCGTATGATTTTTTAGTGAATGGCCGCAAAACACTTTAGAGCTTTTGGCTATTATTGCAAGGGTTTTGCGCTGGTCACCAACTGAGCTTAAGAAAATGACTTTGTCTGAAATACTCAGATGGGTTGATTTGTCTATTGATGTCTATAAACGTGAGCATGGGAGATAATGCCTACAACTGCGCCAATTAAAGTACCAATTTTATCACAAGATAAATGGACAAAAGACTTTAATAGATTGCATCAAAGTTTTGCTGCAATGGGCGTAACTGTAACAAAAGCCGGCTCAGTTCTCACTAGATCTATAACACTTCCCGTTGCTGTTGCTGGTTTTGCAAGCTTAAAAATGGCAAAAGATTTTAACGCTGCGATGGCCAATGTTGGAACACTTATTCCTGGTCAAACACAACGTTTACAAGATCTAAAGTCTGAATTACTGGATTTATCAAAAGTAACAGCAACAAATGAACGCGAACTTGCTGAGGGAGGTTTATATCAAACTATATCAGCTTTTGAAGACTCTACAGAAACAATGGGTAGGCTTGCTGTTGTAGCAAAAGCCGCACGTGCTGGTGTGTCCACAACTGCTGAGTCACTAAATCTTTTGTCCGCAGTTACAAAAGGGTACGGTGATACTAGTGAAAAAGCTGTGCAAAAAGCAGCTGATTTGTCTTTTGAAACTGTTCGATTAGGTCAAACAACATTCCCAGAATTGGCCGCGACAATGGGATCGGTCATTCCACTTGCCGATAAATTAGGCTTATCACAAGAAAAATTATTTGGTCAATTTGCTACATTAACAGGTGTGACTGGTAATACTGCCGAAGTAGCTACACAAATAAAATCATTATTGGGCGCTTTTATCAAGCCTACTTCTGATATGGAGAAACTTGCCAAGAAATATGGCTCGGCTGTTGCTATGGTTCAAAAACTTGGCTTTGAGAAAACATTAGCTGAGTTACAAAAAGCTACTGGCGGGCAAGCTGAAAAATTTGGCGAATTGATTCATAGGAAAGAAGCTTTGATTGCCTTGTTTGCTTTAACCGGTAAACAATCCGATACATTAAAACAAAAAACTGAAGCGATGACTCGCGCTAGTGGCGCATTGGATAGAGCTTTCAAAGCTCAGACGGAAGGTATTAATAAAACCGGATTTGCTTTTGATCAAAGTGTACAGCAAGTTCGAGTAATGTTTATCGAAATCGGCGACAAATTAATGCCTGTATTGGCAAAATTATTGCCTCATGTTAGTAATTTGATTGATAAATTTAATAATCTATCTGATGAACAATTAGAGACACGATTAAAGATTATTGGCTTGATTGCTACTGTTGGTCCACTTGTATTGATTCTTGGTAAAACAATGAGCGCTATTAGTGGCATAATTACTGTATTCGGCAAATTAAAAGATTTACAAAGAGCTTATTTATTAATTACAAATAAAGCTGTGTTAGCACAAAAAGCACAAGCTGTTTCAATGGCTGAAACCAGCGTTCAAGCTGAAATCGCAAGTGCTAAATTATCAGTAGTAAATAAAGAGATGAGCGCCGCTAAATGGGGCGCTGGTGTTTTTGGTTCTGTATTAGTTGGCGGTTTACTTGGCTGGGAAATTGGGACATTAATTCATGATAATTTTATAGAGCCAATTGCAAAGTCAAGAGATGAATTAGCAAAATTGAAATTAGAAATAGCTGACTCTATGCAGAAACTTGATACCAAAAAGGATAAAGTAGAATCTGTATTAGCTAATGATTTAAAAATTTATAAAGAAGAACTTGCTAGATTACAGAGTACAACAACAGAGCTAGAAAAAAATACGCCTTTTTTCAAACAACAAATTGAAAAATTAGAGTCTTATATTAAAAAAACTGAGGCATTATATAAACCAAAATATTTGAAACGTATTGATAAAGAAATAGAGACTAGCTACGGGCAGTCCACATATATGCCTGACATAATAGATAAATTGTGGAGTGAGGATAGAACTATTGATTCAAACGTTACTGTAGTTCTTGAGGGTCTGCCTGGCGTACGGGCAAAAGTCAAGAATGGCAAAAACGTAAAATCTGTAGATATTGAGCATAAGGGTGGCGTTATGGACGGTGCTTTATAATGCAATATTTAAAAGCTAGCTATAAAGGTATTCCTTTCTATATACCCGAAGAGACTAAAAGCAGTGGTATAAGAGTAACCTCGCATGTGTATCCTGGTATTGATAGATCTGATAAAGAGAAAATGGGTCTTATTGATTATTCATTTGTTATCAATAATGCTTATATTTTGGGTGACAATATTGAAGATCAGCGCGATAAGTTTGAGCGTATATTGGAAGATGGCCAAAATGGTTTTTTGATCAGCCCTTGGAGAGGACCAATTTATTGTAGTGTAGACAGATATACGGCGCATACTGCAATAAAAGATTTTGGTGTAATTTATTACACAATAACTTTTAATAGAGAAGAGACAGATCAACTTGCGCCAAGTGTAAAAGATACTCGAAAAGAGCTGAGAGAAGCGAGGGCGCTATTTACAGAACAAGCAAAGAACGATTTTGTTCAAAATTATTCTTTGTTTGATAAAGCCAAAGCACAGTTTGACGCGGTAGAATCTGTTATTGAAGAGTGTCTTGACGCTGTTGCACGTATTCGTCAAGCGGCGGTTTCAACTGCGTCAGTGCGACGAGTGCTTGAAAATGCAAGAGGAAAAATTGTTGAGTTGAGCTTGACTCCTAGTGTACTTGTAAATGCTTTTGATGATCTTGTATCTTTAGGAACAGAAATTGCAACCGGAGAGTTTTTTGTTATTGATGATGGCAGAAATCAATTGTATGAGCAACGTTCTTTAATGACTGAAATGGCACAATTAAAAGAACAAAATAGCAATAATGATTCTGCTGTTCAGATAGCACAACTTATTTATTATTTGTCGCTTGCTTCTTTTAGTGTTTTGATTGGCGAAACAGATTTTGAGACTTCAAATGAAGCTGATGAGAACGCACAATTTGTATTTAATGAGATTAATTCTTTTTCTGTAGCGCTTATTTCTGACACTTTGTTTTCTGCTACACGAAATTTGAGACAAGCTTTATACTTTGATCTAAATCAACGCTTTTTATCACTACCAACTAATAAAACTATTAGCTTGCTACAACAACAAACTAGTCTAGAGTTATGTTATAGTATCAATGGTGACCTTGACTATGAAGAAGTGATCTTAGCTGCAAATAATATTGAGCACCCTTTGTTTATTCCAGCTGCTATAGAGTTGAGCGTCAAAACAAAATGAAAGCTATCTTCGAATTATTAATAGATAATACTAAAATATTCCGAAAAGAATTTATTTCTTTTTATAGTTCACTTGATTCAATTGTTCATGAATTATCTGTTGATATATACGACAAAGATTTTGTGTGTCAACTAGGATCTACTTGTGAAGCACGCATTGATTATAAAGGTAGTAAAGTACAATTTTTTTCTGGTTATATCACGACGCTTAAAAGAAGCTATTCTGACAGTGGTACATTGACAAGTATAACTTGTGAATCAAAATGTGTTGATCTTGTAGAGAGCAGTGCGTTACTTAAACGATCTTTTGTTAGAAAAACATTTGTCGATTTATTGAAAGCAATACTAGATCCTTTTGGAATTCAACTTGAGAGCAGCATAAGTAATAATCCTGTTATTGAAAAATTTAATTTTCAAACAAATGAAACTGCATTTGAAGCCATTGAAAGACTATGTCGTTTTTACGCTGTTTTACCTAAGCAATTACCGAACGGTAATTTAGCAATAGAGAATTCAAGTTACTCGAGTACATCAGTATATAATTTTTATATTGATCAGAAAGGTGTTTTATCTATAGAAACTACTGAAGTAAGTAGCGATGTAAATTCTGAATATATTGGGTTGTCGCAGTATTCTGGTCAAGGTAAAGCTTGGACGGATTCTATTGTGTCAACTGAAGCAAAAGCTTATGATGTTTCTTTAGATAGGTACAGACCGAGACTTTTTATAGCCGAGGGAAGGCTTGCTAGAAAAACACTTAGAGAACGTGTGTATTGGGAAGCACAAGTGAGAAATGGTCGCGGTAAATCTTTGCAAATTGTTGCAACAATTATATTTAATAATAATTCTTTTTGGACATTAGGCGATTTAGTCACTTTTACAGATCAACAAAATCGACAGAGTTTGTGGTTATTGTCTGAATTGGATTTGTCTCAAGGAGACCAGGGAACACAAACTAGATTAACATTTGTTCCTCCCGGAACTTACGCAGCAAATCCAAGTGAGCAAGTGAGTTTGACTAAATGAGTATAGTTAATAAAATAACTCGTAGAATGCAAAATATTGTTACAAAAGTTCTTATAAAAGCTGTATATGATTCTAATCAAATACAGCTTGTTAAATTGTCTGGACTATATAATGAAGTGACTGACAAAGTTGAGCGAGTACAAAACTATGGCTTAACAAGTAATCCACCCCAAAATAGTGAAGGAATATCTCTTTGTTTGTCAGGAGATAAAGATCATCAAGTAGTTATTGCTTGTGATAGTGGGTTGTACAGAGTACAAGTTGAAAGTGGCGAAGTAGCAATTTATTCTCAATATGGTCAAAAAATATTACTCGCTAAAAATGGAAATATTGTAACTACACAAAATATTTTTTCTGTAGGCACTGGCGCATCCAATGTGACTATTGCTAACAAGAATGATTTATTGTGGCAAAAGCTATATACTGTATTCTCAACTTGGGTTCCACCAATCTCACCTACAATTGATAACGGTGCTTCTCTAAAGACTGCTTTTCTAGCTGCTTTTGGAAGCGGGCCAGGCTCAACCGGTAGTAGTAACTTAAAGGCTGATTGATGGCAATATTTGATGTAAAACTTTTTTATTTTACAACTGATGGCACCTTGCCAGGTACAGGACGTTTACGAGTTGAGAATAGTGATCTAATTGCTGATAATACAATAGCTACAGCTATTGTAAATTCATTGCTTATTGATAAACGCTATAACAATGAGCAAGGTTTTTGGGGTGATGTTTTATTGGGGCGAAGTATAGGATCGTTATTATGGACACTTGAACGATCAAAAATAGACGAAACAACACTAGTCTTGATAAAACAATATAGTACTGAAGCTTTGCAATGGTTACTTGATAGAAAGATAATTTCATCTATCGATATTTTTGTGTATCGACAATCGGCTAATAGAATAAATTTGGAGATACATTACACGGAATAAAAATGGCAAGAAAAACACTTTTACAAATTTATAATGATATAATTGCGGATATGAAATCACGCATTACAAAAAAAGATGTTCCTGACATTTCGACACTTGGCCTATTAGCACTTGTGTTTTCTGGCGCAGTACATGGAATGAATGGTTATCTAGATTATTTATGGAGACAGTTTTTACCAGACTTATGTGACGAAAAAGGTTTAAAACGTTGGGGGACAATTTTCAATTTACCGCGCAAAGGAGCAACATACACAAGTGGATTCGTTGCTTTTACTGGAACAACTGATTACACGGTTGTTTCTGGCACATTGATTGTTAGTCCAGCGGGTAAAGAATATAAAACAGAAAGTGACTTTGTAATTGGAACAACAGCTAGTGTATCTGTTATTGCACTAGACACGGGTAAAGATTACAACACTACTGAGACAACATTTTCACTGTCTGAAAGCAATGCTGATATTGACTCTGATGTTTCTGTAATTTCTGGCTTCGATAATGGTGAGGATATTGAAGGTCTTGAAGCTTGGAGAGCGCGTATACTTAATCGTTTTCGTAACCCACCGCGATCTGGAAATCAGGCAGATTATGAGCGCTGGGGAAAGCAAGTTACTGGTATTGGTTATTGCTGGTGTGTACCTGGAAAATTTTGGCTAGGTGCCGGAACAGTTGCCTGTGTATTTGCTACTAACACACTATCTCCTGTTAGTTCTGATGTATACAATGCAGCCAAAGCGTATATAGAAATACAAAGGCCAGTTCCAGCTAATGTGTCTTATGTAAATTGTATTCCTATAGATGTTGATATTGAAATGGCATTAGATCCAAATACAGCGGTTCAACAAGCGTTGATTGAAAGTAAACTTGAAGATCTATTTCTTGCTAGTGCTAGATCTGGCGCAACTTTATATTTATGGGAAATTCAACGAGCAATATCAAGTACTTTTCCGACTGACTACGAAATAGTCGATATTGTAAAAGACAGTAGTTCTATTGGTGTTGATAATGTAACAAGTGCCGCGCCAGAATTATTAAAATTAGGAGATTTAACCTACAATGACTTTTAGTCTCACTCGTACCGTATATGATTACACTGAAGCACTGTGTAGATTATTGCCAAAAGGCATATTATATCGTTTAGAAAAACTTTTTCTATCGTATATTGTACAGGACTCAATAGTTTCTGATACCACATACTATGATTCTATAGAATCAGATGATACTTTTTATGATTCTATTTTAAGTGGTGATTCAGAGGGAGATTTATTTAAGCGACTATTGTCTTGTTTTGCTTCTAGACTTGTTGAGCTTGAGGGTATAGCAATCAGCTATCTTAATGACACTGACCCAATAAATTGTAGTGGAGATCATCTAACTGACTTTTTACGTGTACTAGGTATACCTGACGAATGTATGTCACAATTAGAGTTAACTGAAAGTGAACTACAAAAAGTTGCTCATATAAAATTTTTGTTTGGTGCTCAAACTACCAATAAACAATTTTATCTAGATGTTGCTGAAAGTCTTGGGTACGATATAACAGTTGAAGAAAATGTCATAGATTTGAATGCTAGAATTATTGGCGTTGCTCGTATGGGCGTAGAACGTATGGGCGGTAGATCTGGAAATTCACGTTTACAAATAACTATAAATAGTGGTGTGCTAGATAATGAAATATTGAAGTGTATTTTAGAAAAAGCTACACAAGCGCATGCTGTTATTTACTGGATTGAGGTTTAATATGGCTGACGAGTATCCAAGAATACAACGAATTGAAGCTTTAGTGTCTGCAATTAACCCCGGACAATGTTGTATTGAGCCAAGTGATGATGTTGACTTAGGCTACAGAATGTTTTGTTACAAGGATCTAGCCGATCCACCAGTTTCTTATAAACTGCTGTCCAAAGGGAAGCCTGGCCTTTTATTGTCACTTGTATTAAGTGGTTTGGCTGGTGATATAGGACTAGTTAGACACACAACTACTGGCTTGCTTATTGGTGGTAAAATATCGGTAGATACTTTTAATACATATTTGACCGATGGTCCTTTGATCAAAGATTGCGTAACATCTTTATCCAAAGACGGTGAATCAGAATTACAAGGTGACCTTGTTTTATATGAAGGTGCAAATGTAACGATCACTCAAGAAGTGGATGGTTTTACAATTGCGTCAACTGGTGGCGACGGTGTTTCTGGTTTGACTCCAGGAGCTATTCTGTTTGGTAAATCAGATGGTACGATTGCGGAAGACTATACTAATTTACATTATACAGCGTCAGAACTACTTTTGCAGCATAAATCAAATACAATAGCTACCTCAGCTACGCTTGAAGCGTTTACCACTGGCGCGGGTAACATAAATAATGCGACGGCGAGATTACTTGCTGTAAAAGACGATAATTTTGTTAGTGGACGGGCGGAAGCTTTTGTTTATTCGCAGCACGCTAAGGTGGGTTTACAAGGACCAAGATCTTATGTGCAAGCGTATAATACAAGTCATGAGTCTAATATATCTTCTAGCGCTTTTGTAGAAGCTTTGACAAGTGGCAACGGTTCTCCGATAGCACATTTAGGTATACAAATTACTGACGTTGGGGAATATTTAAGGGTTGCTGTTCAGAAAGATCGTGTGTCAATAGTTTCGACAGGAACTGAATTGTTTTTTATTAGACCAGGAATAACACCAGCTGTGGTTGATTTTGTCTTTTCTGACGCCCATGGTAGCGTGTCTACTAAATCTATAAATTGCTTGAATGACCAAACTAATAATAGCGCTAGTTTCAGCCTTAGAGTTTTTTCAGCTGTTGACACAGAAATAATTGATACAACAAGCAGTAATTTAACTCTTGAGTCATCAATAAATAATAGTGCTTACCCTGCAAGCAGTGTCGCTACTGAAGCATTATTTGGATCGCATGCGCTCAATACTGGCGAAGCAAAAACAATAATTCGATCTTGTGTTGGAAGTGATTTGACGTATGCTCCAAAAATTGAACTTGACGGCTCTGATACGATAAAATTCGCTGACCAAAACAGGTATACAACTAATTCGTCTTATCGTTGGAATACTGCCGGTATCGCTTTATCTAGAGAGACTACTAGCTATAATCAATGGTTAGCGATGAAACTATTAGGAAATAATTATGAAAATTCTTTATTTGATTTATTTCTAGAAGGTTGCGGTTATATTGTCAGTACACAAACTGTTGGGGCAGAAATAAAAGATTTAAAAATTTCTCCTGACGACGTGTATTCTCCTTTTGCATTAAATAATGGTCGCATAATGTTTTTTGAAGTGATTGTATTAGCCGCGTCAGTTGGTAGTATTGGCGTACAGGCTTGGAAATATGACTGGCTCATTGGAAGACTAGATCCTATAAGTGGAGGCCCAAGATCGCCCGTTTCTAATGCACCTTATTTTTCTAGGGGCGCTGATGTCGCAGCGTATTGTCATTTTTTTATAAACGAAGATACAAATTACAAATTAACTATACGAGTATCAGGCATTAGTGGCATAACTACTAATTATAGTGCTCGAATGATTAGAAAATGTGAAGTCACTGGTGGCTATGGAATGACAAGTTGATACCAATTTATTACATAAATATGGATAAATCGATAGATCGACGTCATTATATAGAGCAAGTATTTTCAAATGAAAATATAATACGTGTACGTGCGCTTGATGGCATGCTTTTTTCTAACGGTGCTTTTGATAAAGCTAGTAGACCTATTTGGGATCAATGCGTTTATAACGCATTAGTAGCTTATAAAATTATTGGGTATGACGCAAAAAATTATTACTCGCTATATCCAACAGAATTTGCGTGTAACTTTAGCCACAGAAAAGCTTGGGTTAAATTTATCAAATCCGGGTGTCGATGGGGAATTTTTCTTGAAGATGATGTTGAATTTGCTGATATAAAGACGTTTAAAAACATACTTAACTATATACCAAACGATTGTGATTTTTTTTACTTATGCAATGAAAGTCACCCTGGTAATAGATTAATGCTATACAGTGACAGTCAAGTGAAATGGTCACGAACATTAATGGCTTATATGATTTCTAATAGATTTGCCATACAAGCAATTGAAGCAATGCTACCTGTGTATTATCAAACTGATTGGCAAATACCTTTTCGATTATTCAAAAGCTTTGAGAATACTTGGCGTGAACAACAACCAAATTGGCGTGAATTTCCACGATTTAAAGCGTATGGCTTGAAAACTAATGACGTCAGTATTATTAAGCATTCTCATTTTGCAAATACAACAACGTTTACACAAAACGGTCGTAAAGATTGGCTAGATAATGATTCTTGGATGTGAGGTTACAAATGGACGTCGAAAAGTGTATATCCGATTTATATGATCGTGGAAATGAATTAAAAACAACTATTGTCAGAATTGAGACAAAAGTTGACAGCTTAATATCAATGGTTCCAAATGCTGTGACTAGACATACTGAGCAATGCCTATTTTATACTGAATTGGATAAGCAAAAAAGAATTGATATACTAAAAAGTATGCTGAAAAAAGAAGAAAATAACGATAATATATCTATAAAAATGTCTAGCAATACAGCCCGAAAATTGCTAAAGATAGTTGTAACGCTAATAGGTAGCGCTATATTGACACTTGCAGGTTACTATATACCAAAAGTGTTATAAAGGAGATGCGCAAATGACACTAAAACTGACTTATGCGACTATTGATAAAATGTACGTTTTGTTTAATAGTATTTTAGATAAAGGAAACATACCAACAAATTTGACTACACGTAGAATAATTAGAATTTTGAAGGCACATGTTGAGGACTTCACATCGCAGCTACAAAATGAACCTATCGCAAAATTTTTGAAAGAAAATATGAACGATAAAGGCTTCGTTCAATACAATACTGAAAATCCATCACAGGGTGAGAGATCGTTTAAAGAATTGATGGCAACTATTGTGAATATTGATCTACCTAAATACAATCAAAACTCATTGTGCATGTCTTTTGGTAATAGCGATCTTGACAGTAACTTTGCTGATATACTAATTGAGTTAGATTTACTAGAGGACAAACAAAATGCATCGAATTGACTCTGATGGTTATGTTGAAATAAGCGGTAAAAGATATTTTCAAAATCAAGCTGACGGTCCTCCACCAATAGTTGGAACGATTGACCACGCGTCTTGGAATAACGCAATTCAAGAGGAATTTTGCTTGTTTCTCGAAGCAATCGGCGTAACACTAGCAGCTGATAGCGCAGCTGATTCAAGCGGTGGCTGGCACCAATTACGCGATAAATTGGTATTGAGTGGCGGTTTAAATGCCGCAAATTTAACTGGCTCAATTGTAATAGGTGACTTCACTGGGTCTGGCGAGTGGCAACAAAGTTCCAGTTTATTGCTTTATTGGAAGCGATTAATAGAGACACCCTTAAAGCTTCAAAGATCTGATATAAGCTCTGACTATATACAATGTAGAATTATAGATGACTCTATAACAACTAGTTCAGCAAAAATACATTCGGCAGGCTATTTAGAGATAACTAAAAATGGCGCAAACACAACTGTTACCGGCGAGGGTGTTTCTTTTCCTAACGGTCCTGGAACGTCAGTTATCCAAGGAGCACATTTACGAAAAACAAGTATTGTAATAACTGGCGCGTCTTGGTCTGCTGTTGGTAGCGATGGAATTTACACAAACACTGTTGATCAAGATCTTGGCTTGCCTTCTTTATCTACAGATCAAGTTTTTTCAGCTTTTATAAATTATACTGCTTTTGGAGTGACTTATTGTATCCCAGCTGCAATAGCTTTTAATACAACGTCAGGAGACCTTCAAGATATAACAGTTGTGTCTTGGGACGGTAACACACCTCCGGCAACTTTTAATTTAATTATTGAGTGGGATGCTACTGGATTGACGGTTTAGTCGTTTCGGTGCCGCCAATCGTGGAGATACTTCCGGATAGTGTTATCTGAGATTTTACCGTCAAACTTCTCAATCAAATGTCGAGAAATTTTGTGCGGTAGAAGCGAACGATCTTTTTCACAGTCCGCGAATTGAGCGTAAAGAAAATCACGCATTTGACCGTCGCGTGCGCTTGCGTCAGGAATAATCAACTTTTTTTGCTTTTTGACTTTTTTCACTTTTTCTTTTTTTGGTTTTTCTTCTTTTACCTTTTTTGACTTTTTCACCTTGGTACTTGTGCTCTTGATTTTTTCGTCAAGATCTTTTTTTACCTTTTTTGACTTTTTGATCTTTGTCGCGATTTCTTTTTCCTTCTTTTTGTTTTTTTTCATTTTTTTCCATCCTTTTTTTGTAACGTGGTACAAATCACGTCCATTGTGTTTTGCTGTCTCAATAAATCCACGTATCTCAAGAGATCTCAGCACGGCCATTACGAGACTAGGTGTGTATTCAGTGTCCTTTACGAGCTGAGAGCGGTCCAGGGAGGTGCAATTGTTGCGCCGATAGCACGTGTGTGGCCGGCACAATAAGCCGAGCAAGCATGTATCGAGTGGCCCCACTACTCGCCAGTTTTGGGAACGATACGGAATTTATCTCCGTATTTAGCGCGCAAGGCAGCCAGCTCAGCGCGCATTGCCTCGTGTTCGGAACGTGAGGCAAACGCTTTGTCCACCGCGTCGCGCACCCGCTGGGACGCTTGCTCGCCGCTGAGTTTTTTCTCGCGCACATACACGTCCGTACAGTCGTAGAGCGCGCGCCGTAGCCTTCGGACAGCTACGCCGAGGGAAAGCTCACGTTTCTTGTCATCTGTACTCTCCTTTTGTTCTTTTGTTTGCTCTTTTGCCTGATTTTTTGTTGGGTCTTGTTTCGGCATATTTTCCACCTTTTCATTTTTACACGGAGCGTTATTGCTACGTGTACAGTACTATTATTGAGCCGTATCAATTTTTACACCTAACTACAAGCGCTATTTTAATTTTTGTGATTTGCCCTATTAATAATGTATATATTGCAATAACTATACCAGTATAGAAAATGTACTGTGCAAAAAGTTGCAAGTGCTACGCAAAAGTTATAGTAATATAAGTTATTGATAATGTTACTTTTTATTAAAATTACTCTTTTGCTATGACATTAATGTCATAGTAACAGCTTATTACTTTACACTAAAGTATAATGATATTAATAACTTATGACTTGGCACTTGTTTTGCATTACAAGCGAGCATGAACAGCAACACACAACAAGGAGACAAGAAGATGCAAAAAGGTCAAATTGTAAAAACAAAAAGAGAGACTGAATTAGGGTATTTTACTGGCGAAATTATTGACATTAAACAACGGGGAGCGGTTAGTTTTTTGGCCATAGCACCAGACGCTCATGGCTCTACGCGTTCACATCGTGTGTTAATCGCGGCAAAATGGTATGACAAAGCCTGCTCCAGGACAGCAGGCCCCGTAGAAAATAAGTGGTTTTCTGAAGATGAGCTTGAACTCATAGAGTAATTTTTGTTCTCACTCCCGCTCGTCACTCTGTTGGCGGGCGGCGATGGACGCCGAAAGGCACAAGGGCCACAGGGACCCGACACCGCGCGACAGGCGCAAAGGAGAAGGAAGATGACAACTGAAAAAATATACGACGGTGGTATTTGGGCCGAGATAGATCCTGATTCGGATACTCCGCGTTTGCGCGAGTATTTTGCCCACCTCGAGAAGTGTGGGCCGGCGAAAAAATGGGACGATTTGGTAGATCTCAATATTACCGAGGATGATTTTGAAAAAGGGCCTTGCTATTTAAGAATAGACGGAGGGACGATTAAGGTGATGATCAGAGCCCGTATTCCGGACAGTAAGGGGTGCGGTGAGTTTGGTTGGGCCTATAGGCCCAGACTCGGTGATGCCTTTTTCGACTATTCTGGGTGCCCGGAATGGTTGAGGGAAAAATTCGTTCAGTATTGGGATTTTTGGGGGCGGGTAATGGTAGACTATTACACCGAAAAAGATGCGGCTCGATCTAGCGGTCACTGCATGGCTGGGTTTTTTGACTGACGTTCGACATCCACCCCGTCCGCCTCGATGTAGACGGGCGCCGAAAGGCAAAGGAGAAAAGAAAATGACCACAAAATTTGGATTTATTCGAATTGTCAACTGACAAAGAGAACGCAATTGAATTTGACGATCTCAATGCTGCGTGTCTTGCGCAAGATATTTTACACAGTAAACTGTGTATGTTTGTCGATGTTATAGATCTGTAATTTTTGTTTTCGGTACTACACACAAAATTATTTGTGTGTAGGATCGAGCACAAAAGCTCGTATAAAAGGAGATAGAAATGAATCGTAAAATCGTAACAGTAGGACGCTACGGACAAAAAATGGCGACAGATCGTCGGACAGGTATTCGCGTGCCAATTTGGGCAGGTAAAATATACACAATGCACATTAGGCAAGACGGTGTCAAAACGTGGCATTTTGACAAATACACGGGTATCAAAACGAGATCTGGTGATCACCCATCAACTAAATTTATTGACGAGGTAGAGCAATGGGCGCGTAAAAATGGTCTGGAATATATCGCACGCGTACGACATGGAGATATGATAACGGACGAGTAACAAGTTACTAAAGGAGGTAGGCAATGAAAAAAGAAGAATATAATTTTTCATCGCGGTATCAAAAAGTAAACATTAAAGAAGGATCAAAAATTGCGACGGTCGGTCGTCGTGGGTCAAAAACACAAAATGGTAGACCAGTATGGACGGGTAAGATCTATCGAGCAAAAAGGAGAATCAAAGACGGTGTAATGATTTGGAAGCTTGACAGTTATTTCGGTGCGTCAATTGCTTTCGCCAATTTTCCGCCACAGTATTTTTGTGACGCTTTGCAAAAGATGGTTGCGAGTAACACAAATATACTTTGCTGGGTACCATGGGGGTCAATGATGCGCGACAATAAACCAGTGTCAAAGCACAAATTTGACATAGAAATGTGAGGAGACTATGAAAAAGAAAAAACACACGAGAAAAGAATGTCTCGCTCTTTGGCGTAGAGGTTACAAATGGGATCGTGGTTATATTATTGGAAAACCAAACGACACTCCAAAAGAATGCGCCGAACAAATGAGTTTATTTGATGTCGAAATAATCGACATCAAAGGATCAATAAAAGGAACGGTCAAAACAGGCCACATAATTGTAATATCAAAAACATTGGATAGTATACCAAAACCCTATTTTGTCGATATAACTGACGAAGAGCAATGGGGCGATGCTTTCTAATGTCACCGCTTCAGAAAATAAAAAAGGCAAACAGAATATATGTTTGGTCGAGTAATCTTGGCATGAGTGTACAAGTAACAAAAAAGGAGGCGAAAAGAATATTGAATATGTCGTCGACTTTGGATAGTCCAAGTTACAACTGGGAGTTAAAATATCACAAGTCGATACAAGAACATTGGTTGCAAATAAACTAAAGGAGGAAAAAATGTTCATCAATATCCAAATTGTTCCTTTTACTGAGGAAACGCCTAGTTGGGCAAAAAAAGTTTGGCTTCGGGCAAAGCCAAATCAACAAGAAAATGCCTTCACACACATATGTCCTGTGTGTGGTGGTAGAGGCCGTTTAATTCATGAAGTCTGCGAAAAATGCGCCGGAAAAGGTGAAGCGTCTTTTGTAGAAGCACTTCGCGCCGATATATCGACTGACGACAGAGATGTTCTACAAGAAGTAGCCTCTTTAATATCAACGTTGTCAGAAGTGTACATTCAGCGAACTATCCGTTTAACCGAGCACGGGGGAGGACTTACTAATCGAGGTAGCGCACATATTGTGTGCGGCCTCAAAGGTGAACCATTATTAGCTGTAGCTGGTAGGCCGAAATGTAATGGTAACCACGCTATATTTTATGTCCATGCCGCCATGTGTGTCGAATATCATCACCATAGAGGTGTTGGATCGGGAGAGGTGAAATTTATAGGTATTGATCGAGAAATTGATCATAATTTAGGTTTATCCGAAAAACTATTGTGGACCTTTTCGGATGAACAAGATGGGTTTGAAGATCACAGAAAAAATGGAGAATACAGATCTTTGCAAATTCCCATTGCTGCAATAGAAGCGGCAAAACAAAAGTCAAAATGTTACCATTGCCGCTCAACTTTTTACGCTGTTAACGGCGCGCAGGGGGTAAACGGTGCATTAACTGGCGCGGGGGCAGCCTTTGGTGGCATGCCAAGCCCTTTAAAAGGGCCTGGAATAGGATACTGAGATGCATCATTTTATTTATCACGTAGCGCCACAAGACGCTATTCAAGTCTCAAAATTTGCCGATTTTCTTGGTGTGCCAAGAGGAACATTACTCGATAGATTGGCACGAGATCTTGGTTTTTTACGTATGCGTCGTCCCGATGGCACTAGACGTTGGGTGAGAGAGACTAAATACTGGGAGCTTGTTGAAAAAGGCGAAGTGTGTTGGTATCGACAAGGACATATAGGGCACGAAATGGCCTACAAAAAAAGAAAGGACAATTGATGAAAATTATTACAATTCTTTTTGCTTTGGTAGTTGGTTGTTCGCACAGTGTTGTGATAGTAATCACAGACACGGGCGAGGAGCAAGAAACAATAATAGAAACGGAGATAGAGACAGGTCAAGAAACAGAAACAATAATAGAAGCGGAGATAGAGACAGGTCAAGAAACAGAAACAATAATAGAAACGGAGATAGAGACAGGTCAAGAAACAGAAACAATAATAGAAACTGAAATAGACACAAATACTGATATAGATACAATACATGAAGAGGAGACTGACATCGATACAAGTGATACTGAAGCGATAATAAATAGTTATGACTACGAAGTGGTGACAGCTTGTGGACAATATGTGTCTACTGAAAAAGATTGTGTGGACTCGTGCGAATATGACGCGCATACGCTTCGTAATGACTGGTATTACAACGTTCTGGGTGTACTCGTTGACTGTGATACGTTAATTCATTGCAGTTACACGAGTAGTGGAGCTGATTGGAATTGTACATGTTGGATACTGTGTAATGATGTGTAACTAATACACACAAAGAAAGGTGAACAAAAATGAATTGTGAAGACTGCCCGATTTACAAAATATTGGTTGACGCGGCGCAAGCTTCTGGCAAGGAATTGCCAGATATAAAGCACGCGTGCGTGAACTCAGAAACAGGAAAGCCGAGCGACTGCAAGGAAGTCCTGAGATCGTTTCTAGATCGCCGACTGCCTGTGTTGACATTTGATGATATTGTCAGCCAACAAGACGCCTATAACAGAGCGTTTTTTGTCTGTGTAATGGGTGGTACAATACCACCCGACAAAAAAGGAGAGTAAAATGAAAAAAGAAGAGTACAGTTTTTCAGCTAGGTATCAGCACGTGGATTTTGTGAGAATCGTGGATGAAAATACCGATTCTTCTTTCGTCTTGGTGGAGTGGAAAAACGAAAACAAAAGGGATCAAGAGATTATACTTTTGACTGCTAAGGGAGTTGAGCGTTGCCGCGCTGTAGAGATGGATTTAGGCGTTAACAAAAAACATTGCGAGATAGAACCAAACGGTGATCTATGGCTAAATACAAACGGACCGATCTTGGAATACGTATGGTGGCTTAATGTGGCCGAATTTGAGGCTTGGTACGCAAAACTTAGAGAAAGGGAAGAGAGAAAGCATCCAATAAAAGTTACTGTAATCGACTAGCCACACAATCCCCAATTCTCACCAGTTTTCACATCAGCCAGTACAGGAACTTTTAGTTTGATAGCGTGCTCAAATACGTATTTAATTTCTTTGATTGCTCGCTTGTCATCTAGAGGAAAATCAAGTTCGTCATGTACCGTCAATAAAGGATAAGTATATTTATCAAATAAACCTTGTTCGTAGCATTGTAGAGTAACTTCTTTGAGATAGTCAGCTGCGCTACCTTGCAATACTCTGTTAAGTGCTGTGTATGTTCTAGCACGTTTTATCCAGCCATATTTTTGGAAGGCTTGTTCATAAGGCATTGGCTTACTGTCTCGAGTTGAGGCATCTTCCCAATAATCGTAACGCGCTCGTCGACCTAGTATTGTCGACACATAGCCTTGTTTTTGTGCCAATTCGCTGTAGTAGTTGAGTGTATCACGAGCGAATGGTGCTCCCGCATGGTACGCTTCAAAAAGTATATGCCCAGTTTTTCGGCTTATTCCTAATTGTCTACACAATTTAGGTTCTCCCATGCCGTAGATGCCACCAAAATTGATATTTTTTGTGTGTGGTCGCTCAATCCATTGCCCCGTTACTTTTTTGATCATATTCTGCACAAGAGAATGGTAGTCAGTGGACGCATCTCTATTGTATTGTTTACGAACTAAGACACCACTTTTACCAACAGCAAAATGAGCCAAGAAACGATACTCTATTTGTGATAGATCTATTTTTACCCAAAAAGTATTTGGGTCAGGCAAAAACAAACCGCGAATAATCGGTCCCCAAATAGGGTCACGAAAAGGAATATTTTGTAGGTTTGGATGACTCGCACTATACCTTCCATAACGTGTCCCGTATTGATCATCTTTCAAAGGATGAAAACTGCAATGAATCCTTCCATTCACATTTTTATCAATTAGATACGATTGAATGAATGTGTCTTTGATATGGTATAATTGACGAATATCAATTATACCTTGTGCTACTGGATGAGCACAACTAGATAGAAAAGTTTTATTGAAACTTGGATTTCCTTTTTTTGTAATTGGGTAGTTTACTTTGTGACGATCAAATAATGTCTTTAACTGCTTATTTGAGCGCACATTTTCATTACCAAATTTTTTTCGAAATAATTTTTCTAGATACTCAGCTCGTGCATCAATTTTTTTCTTGAGATCTTCGGCGCGTTCTAAATCAATACGGACACCGTTTTGACGCATACGTACAAGGATCGGTATTTGTGCGTTCTCACGCAAAAATAAATCATACAAGCCTTGTTCTTGTAAAAGAGGTATCTGTTTTCGTAATACACGGGGCGGTAATGCAACATCACCAATGGCGTATGGTGTTACTAATCTAGGGGGAGATCTGTAGATGTCTTTTCGTGGATCCTTACTTTCACCATAATGCTTGTCTATCCATTTATAGAGCTTAGAAGTAACTTTTTTATGACCAAGATACTTATAGGCAAGATCATCTAGATTGACTTTGTCTCTTTCAGATAGAAGTGCTTCAGAGAACTGAACATCAAATAGATCTCCATTTATTTTTATGCCATATTCAGATAACCAGCCATAATCATATATTAGATTTGCACCTATTTTTGGCTTGTTGGTTTTCATTACATCTTTAAGCCAGCGCCAAAAATTTTCTTGCTCCTTTATATTATCTTGTTTATCTACTTCGTGACTGAGCGGAAAATACCATTGTCGGTCGTAACCAGCACTAACAGCAACGCCAATAATGCGACCGTCATCTCTTGACCATCCAGGGCCAAGTTTTTTGAGATTAGGATCATATGTCTCGACGTCAATTGTAAAAAATTTGGCGTCAAATATATTTGGAAATCTCACTTTGTAATTTCAATAGAGAGTATATTTTCTCTAGAAAAATATATATACTTTGTAGTATAAGATGACAACGCAGGCGATCTACTTTCTGTTTTTATTCCAATAAAACCATTTTCTGTACACTCAACAAATTTTCCATCATAATGAGAATTAGTAAGTAATGTTACTGTTACAGTATGATTTTTAAATTCATTGTCAATTTGTTTTTCTAATCTAGACATGCTTCACCAGCTTTCTTTATCTTAAAAATTATTTTTTAATTTTTTCGCTATATACCTGTTTATCATTTATTTTTAGCGTAACTTTTTTACCACGCAAAATGGTCTCTATTTTTATACCATCTTTCTCTATTATTTGATGTTGTCCTATTTCTGTTGCGTTGGTATCAAAGCATTCAAAGCACTTATCTAATGTACTATTCATTTCTTTAAATAATGCTTCAGCATGTTGAAATAATTTTTTCATTATTCAAACCTCCAATCAACTATTTCTTTGTAACGCTTTCCAGTTTTCACAACTATATACTTTGGAGAATGTAGTTGTTTTCTAGAGATATATAGCAATACTTCGTCAACTGTGATTGGTACATTATTGACATCTCCGCCATGCTTGAAAAACCATCGTTTGGCCATAGTTCGAGCAAAACCTTTGTGTTCAAAACACACATATGACGTTATAAATTGTTTTCCACATTTATACGTTACGAGTAATGTATTCAAACCTTTTTTTGTCACATGTTTTTTATACAACACACGATCCACGCGAAATAATTTTCTCGTTATCTCAGCATTGAAATAGTCGCCGCCCATTACAGATAGATCTGACGCTTTTGTATGTAATTTATTATCTTTTGGAAAAATGAACTCACAATTGGGACATTTTGTAACACGCGCGTGACAGTATACTTTACATTTTGGGCATACTTTGACGGGCGCTTTGTGTGTCGCTAGATTACTTTTTTTCTTTTTCAAAAAAGGTAAATACACGTCATCAATGGGGCCGAGTCTTTTTATATTGCCGGCGAAGTCTAGTACGAGACAATCTGTTTTACCTTTTGCTGGACGCGTACCGCGACCTAGCATTTGAACCCATAACACTGGTGACAAAGTTGGACGCAATACAACAATAAGATCAATGTTTGGAAAATCAAATCCAGTTGTCAGTATGTTCACATTGACAAGCGCTTTCAATTTACCTTTTTTATACTGCCGTATAATATGATCTCTATCCTGACTCGCCATTTTTGAGTCAAGACTCGCACAAGCAATACCATTGTCCTTCAAGCAAGTGCAAATATTATTTGCATGCTCAATACCGCTAGCAAACACAAGCCAATGTTTTCTATTGTTTCCTTGTGTAATAACTTCTTTTATTATTCGTTCGGTCAACGTTTTTTTATCGACAGTTGCTTGTAAATCTTTTGGCACAAATTCGCCGCCACGAACAAGAACTTTTGAAACGTCATATTCTGTATCTGTTTGTTTTGTAGTCAATTGTGCAAGATAATCATCTTGTATCAATTGTTTGAACCAATATGCTGTTGTTAAATCAACAGCAAGGTCTGTGAATATAGGCCCATTGTGTAAGTAACCTTCTTTTGTACGAAAAGGTGTAGCGCTCAAACCAATAACTTTTACATTTGGATTAATTTTTCGTAATTCGTTTAAAAAAGTACCGTACATTGTTTCCGCTTTCGGCGATACAAGATGGCACTCGTCGATTATTACGCAAGCAACTGTTCCAAAGTTTTTTGCAAGTTTGTAGACACTACCTATACCGGCAAAAGTTATCGGCTGTATTTTTTTGCAACCTATACCAGCTGAGTATATTCCAGGCTCACGACACCGTTTGTTGTAACGAATATAACAGCTGTAATTTTGGGATATTAACTCTTTTACGTGTGTCAATACAATAGCACGTTTTTTATTCCTATCGAGTATCTTTAAAATTTCAGCTATTATAAGCGATTTACCTGTGCCAGTAGGCATTGCAATAACAGGATTACCATTGTTGTCTTTATAGTAATCCCATAAATAGTCAATAGTTTTTTGTTGGTAACTACGAAGTTTCATCAATAATTATTTTCTTTTCATAATATCTATTTTGCCACGTATCCAGTGTAAATTCGATATAGGATTATTCCAAAAAATTTGTGGCTCATGGCCTAGTAGACTGCTCTCTATTAGCGCGTCTATTATCTCTTTGCAATCATCATATGTCATAGCACTTCTAATGCACAATAGGTATGCGACTATGTCGCGGCCACGATCTTCTAATAAATACCCAGCCATCTTTGTGTAAAAATACGACGCTGTTTTTCAAAAAAGTCTTGAATAATCGTCACACAATTCTCCATATTTTCTAAATTGAGACACACCAATTTTGTTTTTGCCAATTTCTTTTGTGCAACACCAAGTCCCGATAGATGTGTATCTACCCATATAAAAAGAATTTGCCTGAACAAATTTTTCAGTGCCTTCCACAACCTTTAACGGTCGACTAAATTCACATGTACGGCAAGACTTTTTTGGAGCTTTATTATCATGACAAATTTTATTGTAAGGACACATACGGCATTTATAAAAAGTAGGATCTAAATTGATCTTCATTGGTGGCTCTTGGGTGTATATAATATCAAAAGCACGATTAATATAATATTCAGCCATTTTCTTACTTGTCTTATACCGCTTTATGTAATATTCTGAAGTATTTTTATTGTAACTTATGTAAATAAAACCATCGGCACCAAATAGATATGCATATATGTTTCCCTGCGACCAATGTTGTCTGTTGTAAGCTTTCAGTCCATGTTTTTTCAATTGATTAAAATAAGCTTCTTTTGATGTTTTACACTCAATAACATAAATATCTTCTTCAGTGGTTAACAATCCATCTAAAGAGCCACCAAAATGACCATAGCAATCTGTAACCCTAAATTGACCATCTGTATCTTTTGGATGATCATATATTTTGTAACCTGCTTCAGCAAGATCTAATAATATTAGCTTCTCTGCTATTTTTCCAAAGTCAAGTATTCTGGCGAAACGTGCTTCAATTTTATAGCGTTTTGCCCACCTAAAGTTGTACCAAATATACCTGGAACAATCATGGCCAATAATAGACGCACCAAGATGTGCGCGTAGCTCAGAATAGATTGAACCACTTTTTTCAATACGCCTTTCAATTGTTTTTGATTTTATCATTTGTGCTCCAAATATAACACACAACCTTTAGCAGTTGTGTGTTAGTTTTGTTTCACAAACTATCGCGCCCAGTCAGGTATGTTACTTTTTTTCTTCTTTCCTTTTTTTGACTTCTTTTCTTCTTTTTTTGTTTTCTTTGCTTTTTTGGCTTCTTTTTTCTTTGCTGGACGGCCACGTCTTTTCTTTGGTGGCTCGTCTTCGTCTTCGTCTTCGTCTTCGTCTTCGTCTTCGTCTTCGTCTTCGTCTTCGTCTTCGTCTTCGTCTTCGTCTTCGTCTTCGTCTTCGTCTTCGTCTTCGTCTTCGTCTTCGTCTTCGTCTTCGTCTTCGTGCTCTATGTGCACACCTTTATTTTTTGACTTTTTTGCTTGACGTTTTTTCTTTTTCGGCTTTTCATCTTCATCGTCATCATCATCATCATCATCTAATGACGAAAAACCGCCAATATCATTTCGCGCTTCAAAGCCATCCTTTGCTTCAGTGATAGACACATTTGCTATCAATGGTTTCCCATGCAATTGTTTTGTGTCTTTTAGTACCGTGATACCAAGAGCAAGACACAATCTGGATAATTTTTGCTCGGCGATTTGAACAGCTAGATCATTAGGATTGTCGATGTTCAAATTCGAAAAGATCGTGCGTCCTTTGTACTCACCGTTCAAAACTTGAAATTGAATTTTCAAGTAATGGCCATCGCCAGCTTTTGTTTCGCACAGTTCAGTCTTGACAACTTGCACTGTGTATTTGTCAGCTGGGATTGGTTCAAAAGGATTTTCTTCTGATACTTGCTTCGCATTGAAACTTTTTTTCAATTTTGTCATTTTTACTCTCCTTGTTCCATTTCGTAGAACAATTGTTTTGCCAAATCTTTTTTGGCAGCCCATGATTTGCATAAAAAGCCTTCGGCTTTTCCACGGCGCGTTTTTTTATAGAAACACGCATCCTTTGAGTCACTAGGATTATACAAACATTTCCCAACAGAGCCACGACACAACACAAGTATTTTTCCCTCAACAATTTGTATTGCGGCACAATTAACAAGTTTTGCTTTTCTTGCCATTTTCAAATTCCTTTCTTATACATTTAACAATTTTGAAACCTTTTTCTGTCAATGGTCTAACTATTAGACTATTTGGTGATAAATATGAATTTGTCTTTATGTCAGTTTCACCATAGCATTCAACAATAATTTTTATTAACTCATGTGACGAAATATCGTTAATTGAATTTGGGTGACACCAAATTTCAAAATTAATATTTTTGAAGAGTATTTTTTCTTCAATCATAATTTATTTATCGTTTATATGCACCAAATTGGATATATATTTATCAGGTTTTATATACTTACAACGCACGTAATACAAGGAATTGTCATTACTACACCTTTGATTGCTTTTGTTATCAAACCACATAAATTCACACGAGTGACCACGTCCTGCATAGCACCATTGGCCACTATGAATATATTTTTGTCTCTTATTCAAACGTTCTTCATGATACTTGTGCCACTTTTCGGCACGCATTAATCGCTCAGCATGTGTTTTAAAAGCTGTAGGTTTCATAGCTAACTCCATTCTAGCCTTCCTTTATTTTGTTAAAAATATCTGTCAAATTTGGTTTCTCGTGTTCGTCAAGAGCGCCAGATCTGTCTTTTGCTTCACATTGATAATCAGAAGCGGTTTGAAAGTATCTCTTTGTTTTTCCTTTTGATGTTGTCCCCATTGTCAAGCGAAAAACTTCATCAAAATAATACGGTAATTGTGGTCCAAGTTTTGTTCCAGGCATAGAGGGAGCAAAAAGAACAGTATCTGTAATACTATCAACAATTTTAATCTCCTTAGCCGAAAAATAAACATTTTTACCCTTGAGATCTCGAAATTTTTTCACCATTCGCATGGTGTCATCTAGCAAATCACCATACGCTTGCCGCTTATCTTTTACGCGCTTTTTTGCACTGTAAAGGATTACTTCGGCAATCTCTGATAATGAATCAATACAAATTGTTTTGAATTTCTTTGCTTTACTAGATGTGACGAATTCATAAGCATCTTGCAAATCATCCATTGTCTTTATTTCGATCACTGGCAAATCAAAATTACGTAAAGACAATAAACCAGATTCAATCGATATAATCAACGGTGCGGGTGCCGTTGAGCACAAATATGTTTTGCCACTGCCGGCTTTTCCATACACAAGAACCTTAACGCCACTAACTTGACTGGCATCTTTTGTGGTCGTGAAATTAATTGCCATTATTTTTTCTCCTTTTTTGCCACGCATATAAATAACCATCACGTTTTACTTCTATAACATAAGTACAAGTTTTCTCTACATATACTCTAGTAGTTGTGTAATAAGCAAACTGTGATTTGTAGATACTACCCATATGAGGCTTAAATAAAATTGAGTCATAGCTTGAACTAACGTTTGAGTCATGATCAAATTTATGCGCAATCATCAATACTAGATTAGTCATTGTCATCTCCAAAAACATACTCAACTATTATTTTTTTTGCATCATTTAACAAAACATTATTATCCCAAAGATACTGCAAGTAATTTTCCGGAACATTTTTTAAGTCAATACCTTTGTATTTACCGAATGACAACGCAATACCATTATCATTTGATGTCATCAATTTACCTTGTAGATCTAGTGGAGAATAACGTTTGTGTATTTTTCTAAACGAGTCGCCTAATTGATGTCTGCTCAGTTGTTCCCACAGCACAAAAGACGACGCCAAAACATCTTGATAAGCATCGTGAGCGCCAAATGTGAATGGTCTACTCAGCAATCTGCTATAGTATTTAATCGCTCCGTCAAGAGTATGTGGAGCTTGTTCTTTGAATATTCGGTAGCAATCGATCACATTTTTTGTCTTCCAAGTGTATCCGCAGTCAATAAATTGTCTTTGCAATATTGGTATATCAAAATTTAGTATATTGTAACCACTGACGTCACAATTTTGAAAAAATTTATATAATTTTTTTGCAATTTTTTCAAACGTAGGTTTATTTTTCAATTTTTTCGCGCTTATCTTGTGCACTTCTTGCGCTTCTGACCTTATAGGTACTGTAGGTTTAATGTATTGATTAATTATATCTTCTTTGTCAGGAGATTTGAAACCAACCGTAGTTGGTAAAAATTTTCGTGCCGCTATTTGCACTATTTGATCTTTTTGCACATCAAGACCAGTCGTTTCAAGATCAAATACAATTAATGGTCGCTTGATTTTTTTGGGAAACATTATTCACCAATGATTTTCAAAGAAGGCTTGTTTGGTTTTTTTGTAACATATTTATCAACATATTTTTGAACTTTTTTTGGCAAATCATTATATACTTTTAATTGTAACGAGTAATTTGTGCGCAATAAATCATTAATTGATACACCAATTGCTTGTTTCATTCTGTTAAATAAATAGAAATCGTTTGCAACATCATTGTTGAGATCTGTTCGAAATGTCTGTGTAATAACTACTGTTTTTACACAATCTTCATAATCAAGATCAACTTTTGTTACACCGGTCGGAACAGCAACGCCGCACAAATCAAATATAATGTCATCGCGTAATTGACTTTCAAGCTCTTTATAGTGGTCAAGTTTTTCTTTAGCTTGCTGCCATTTTTGTATTTTTTTCAATGTTGATTTTTTCATCAGTAGTCTATTTCTTGCATTTCTTGCACAACATCATAATCACTACGTGCATCATTAACATAGCACTCGTCTAAGTGCTGTTGCCATTCGCGTTGTTTGATCATATGCCAATACCCGAGAATGCCACCTTTTCGCTTGTAGCGCCATTTTGTAGAATCGTCATCATGAACAAACATTTGATCATAGACTTCTTCTTTTGTACGTAATGAACAACGAAAATTTTTATAGTGTAAACCACAAAAAGGACAACTTTCATTATTTAGACTATATCGTGACATTTGTTACTTGTCTTCTTGTCTCGCAGATCTATATTAAGACCTACTACACAATAGGGTCAAGCGAAATTTTGAAGAAATATCTTGCCGAAAAAATAGCACTAGGACTAGTATACGTTGTAGTATGATAAGTAACATATTTATAGAATATTTATTCACTATAAACAGTATAATTATACACAAGTATTATAGAAGATCTAGAAATTACCTCCCACGTAGAAAGGATATATTATATGATTCCTAAAGAATTACGCAAATATCCGCAATGGGTACATATTCGTAACAGAGACCGAGCACCATTACAAAAAAATGGTCGCTTAGCAAAAGTCTCGAATCCGAATCATTGGCATGATTACAGCGATTTTCAAAAAATAGATCCAAAAGGTTTTGTCTTAACAAAAAGTGATCCTTATACAATAATTGATTTAGATGACCCAGAAAAAAATGAGCACAAAAAAAGAACACCTAAACAAATAAGAAAAATAAAAAAGCGTCAATCCGAAATAATAAAATTATTTGATAGCTACACCGAATTATCGAGAAGTGGAAAAGGCTATCATATAATTGTTAAAGGAAGGTTGAAGAAGAATTTTAAACGTGATTGGATTGAAGCTTACTCATCAAAGCATTACTTTTTTCTAACTGGAAACACTATAAATAATGCAGTAGATATAAATGAACGACAAAATGAACTAAATATAATATATAAAGAATTTGTAAAAGAAACTATAAAAAGCGAAAAAGTAAAAAGTGAAAAAAAGAGTAACAATAGAATAATCGAAAAGCTTTCGTCAATCGAGAAATTCCGTAATTTGTTTTTTGACGGTGCTTGGGAAGATGAGGGCTACCCATCACAAAGTGAAGCTGATCAAGCTTTGTTTCAATTATTTGCCATGGAAACAAGTGATGATGATCAAATAAAGGAATTATTCTTGAAGAGTGCTCTTGGGCAAAGAAAAAAAGCAAAGCGGCCAGGTTATCTCGATTATTCAATTGAAAAATGCGATTTCAGTGAATCTGTTGACACTTCCTCAATAATAATTGACACACAAAAGATACTCGGTCATAAAAAAAATATTGAACGAGATCTTTTGCCTCCTGATAAAGAAAGTCTTGTTTATAGAATAGCGGACTATATTTACCACACATCATTTGTACCAATGTGGGAATCCGCAATTGCTGGTGCTATTGGCTTTTGTGCTGGTGTGTATGGTAGAAACTATCTCGTGTCAAAAGATCGTCATTTGAATTTATATTTATTATTACTTGCTGACACAGGTTCTGGTAAAGGTGGACTAATAAGTGGCGTTCAACGCTTATTAGATGGTATTACAGAAAATGGTGAAAATTATCTTGCCTTCAATAATCGCTTACGCTTGAAGGTACATCTCGCTAGTGGTCCAGCTTTTGTCAAAGATGTTGCCGAGGATGAAGCGGGTGACATGGCTTGGCCTTGTCGCGCATTTTTCTTTAGTGAATTTTCTGATTGCTTAAAACGATGGTTAAATACACCACAAGATAGTATGGGTCAATACGTAAAAGATTTGTACGACAATTCAGTTTTTAGAGGGTGGAGCTATTCAGACCGCTTGAAAAATGTTGCTCCAATAAAGAGACCAGCTGTTTCAATTATCGGTGAGATGACGCCTCACGCGTATTTTGAAAATGTGAACTCAAGAACTTTAGATAACGGTATGACACCTCGTTTTCTTCATGTTGTTCATGATGCGCCACGGGTTGCTTGCCTCAATCCAAACCATAATGAACCGCCTGGAAACGGTTTATGCTCTGATATAGTCGATGTATTTGAAGATCACGTAACATATGTAAAAGAAAATAAAGACAAATTGCCATTTATTAATCTTGAATACACAGAATCAGCTGAGAGATTGACATATGATTTCTATGTGAGACAAGTTGAAAAAACAAACAGCAAAAATCAAGTAGTAAAAACTCTTTGGAACAGAGCGCATTTAAATGTACACAAATTAGCGGCGCTAGCTTCGCTAGGCGTAGGTGACAGTATAATAACTATTGATCAAGTTCAATGGGCAATTGAACGCGTAACAGATAGCGTTGAATATATGATTAATACGCTTAATAAAGATGTGTATTCAACTGGACCTAATGCCGGTAGATGCTTGCTAGAAAAATTATTTGTTGAGCATGCGAAAGAAAAAAATGGAGTAACATATGTTCGAAAAAGAGATGTGTCGCGCTACGCTAGAACAAAAATTGCTTTTGAGAATAACTTCACAAAAAGATTTGACAACATTGCTTTCGACAGAGAAATAGCGGGACTGCTATCCGAAGGTTTTTGTACTAAGTTACGTCCACAAGATTGTCGCGAAATCGGTATTAGAGCAGTGGGTGAAGTGTATCGGTTAAGAATAAAGAAAAAGTAATAAAAAGCCCCTCAACCTTAAGCTACAGTGTAAATGGTTGAGGGGCTTAACTTAACTAACTTGAAGACTGTGTCTTCTCGTGCGTTCACACAATCTTCCTATTGCATTCGTACAAAATCAAATAATCACTCACCCTTCAGTAGCGCGTGAACGGAATATCCACCGATGTTTTTTTAGGTGTGGGTTTACTGATGATCGCTGTAGCCAATCAACAGCTAATAAAATACATGGCTCTGTGCAATCCACGCAATAAGTCAACACAGTTATATACAACTGTTTACTTATGAAGCGTAGTAATTGTATTACAAAAGCCATGTATCTATTCTAATTATGGTGTTGTCTCAATACTTTATGGTTGATTGATAGGATACCAAACAAACCTAGTATTTATGTTTTGCAAGAAACGAGCTACAGTATAAGTGCCGTCCATAACAGACACAGAGCTACCGTTAGCGGCAAGAATATGTGCGCGGCGCATTGCGTTTCTAATACCTGTATACTCTTTTCGTTGTATTCTGGTTTTGGTATTAGAAAAATATGTGTATTCCTCTACAGTATACTTCGGTGGAGGTAATTTTTTTTGCAGTATTGGCTTTTCGTAGGGAAACATTTTCATTTATTGTCCGCCAAACTTTTTGAGCATTAGTTGTTCGGGAATTTTACAAAACAAATTGACTTCCCCAGTAATGCGGAAAATTTGTTCTCTTGTTTCAGCGTCTCTTGTCTTCGAAGTATCGATGATTGCTTGATCAACGTTAATTGTCCAACAAGAGAGATTTCCAATTTGTTCGTTAATTGTAATTTGATCTCCTGCTCTTAGGAGAGCGTTTGTTCGCAGAATGCCATACTTTTTGCTAGTCTGCGAATCAATGATTGTGTATCTCATTAAAACCTCCTTAAAGTAACTATGCTAATTGCTCTGACCCTTTCAACTGTGGGCTATCTTCGCAAGCTTTGTCGTCTAGAATATCTTTAGCGTACAGTAATCCTTGATACACGCCAAAGGTGTAAGCATTTTCGTGCGCTTCTTTTTTAGCCATTTCTTTAATCCTCTCAGTTATAAAAGCGATTTTTTCTTCTAGTATACTCATAATTTTTTTTCTGTGTAAATCATTAAACAATTTTGACGCTGTTCTAATTCTGATATTCTATTGTCGAGTGTTTTGACCACGGCTATATTACTTTTAACAATTTCAGCCAGGTCCTTCAACACATTAAAAAGATCATCTATAGTTACCCAAAGTAAATTGTCACAATTGCATGTCTTAGGATCATCATTGCTCATATAATATCTCCTTTTTACGCTTGATCTTTTTTTGGCCAAGCTTGTTTGTTTACACAATACATAGGCATTATAATTCCTTGGTGAATACAATTTATGAATCTTGTGTGAGGTGTTTGTTCGTAATAGTCACAAGGATCGTTTTGTAGTGTACGAAGACATGTGTGTGTTTCTGGATCACAAGCAGATTTTTTTGCGGAAGTAACAGTTAATGATTTCGTCATATATGATCCTTTGTTAGTACTCGTTGATTATTAGTTATATGCAAGATGATGTCAACAAAAAACGTAACTAGTTGAAATTATTGACTTTTGTCTATTTTTTCGTGAAAAAATTAGTTAAATACTTGTAATTGTTTATTTAACTTTTTTTCAATTAAAAAGTGTGTTCTATTGTCACAAATATTAGTTACATAATGATTGAAAGTGTTAAATCAAATTTTTTGCATATTTTTATTTTGTTATTATTGTTACTTCTGTAAAATATTGAAATTATTATGTAATAAAAATAGAAATTTAAAGAAAATGACTGATTTTTTCTTCGTTTTTTCTTACAAGGTACTGATATTATTCATTTAATTTTTTAGACTGATCGCATTAAAAACGTAAAAAATGACAGTTACAGCTTTTTATGACAGTTATATTTTGATTAACTGTTTGAAATTATTGAGAAATTCAGACAACTGTCAACTGTCAACTGTCATGAAGGGGAGGGGATTCTATTATAAAAATACTGTAATAACTAATGTGACAAAAATTTTGATCAAAAAAGAACATGACAGATGACAGAAAGAGAAAAAACATAATAATATCATATATATATACTATATATAACTGTCATTTTAACTGTCAAAATTGTCAAAACTGTCATTTTTTTACTGTAACTATATATAATCATTGATCTTTGTTGCTTTTTTTGCACTTTTTGCTTCTAAGTGGCTAAAAAAGGTACACTGAGGATTGGAGGTTAGCAAAATGGTAAACTCTCGAACAAAAGGTCATAATGGCGAACGAGAATTTATTCATTATCTAGAAGAAAATGGTATAACTGGTTTGACTAGAAATTTAGACCAAACACGCGACGGTGGTTCGGATATATTAGGTTTACCTAAGTTATGTATTGAGGTGAAAAGATGTGAAACATTGAATATAGAGAAATGGTGGCAACAGACACTCAATGAAATCAGAGGTAAACAAATTCCAGTATTGGCCTATAGGCAATCTCGAAAACCCTGGACAATCGTAACGCTTGGGAATATTATATATAGTCAAGCACCTATAGTGAGGTGTATACGTATAACAATTGATATTGACGATTGGCTGTTGTGGGTCAAAGTAAATATGGATATGTTGAGAAAAATATGAACGATCCTTTTGTGCGAGTAGACTTGCATGATTTCAACAAAAGTGCCAAAAGACTTGTTGGTCGTCTTTGGCCAAATGCAATTGTCAACGGTGTGTCAAAATCAGTCGATAATATAATTGATACAGATCAAAAACATATCAAGCATGTTTTTGATTTGAAATCAAATTGGGTGCTACAAGGTGTCAAAGGGTATCCTTTGTCACTTGCGCAAAAATCAGCAAGCGCAAAAAGACTTTTCCGCGAACATGAATTTGACGCCGCAGTGTATTTACGCGGCTCGAATAAACCGGAAAATGATTTAGGCTTTATTGCTGAACATGAATTTGGTGAAGAAAGAAAATCAAAACAAGGAAAAAATATTTCTGTGCCGCTGGCAGTAAAGCAATATTCCTACAGATCTAGTAGAGGGCGCGTACAAAAACGTTGGAAGCCTAGTAAAGATTTATTAAAGAGGTATAGAGAAAGTGGGTCTTACTTTGAGAATAATACCACGAAAAGTGCGTCAAAGCAGCGAACACGTAGACTGCCGAGTAAAGCTTTTTTGATTGGTGTTAATAAAAAAGTTTTTATTGTTCGTAGAATTGCAAAGAAAACAAAGAAGAACAAAGATGTATTGCAATTCTTATATGTGTTGTTTGAACAAGTACATATTCGCAGAACGATGCACTTTATTCCAACAACGTATGCAAAAGCAAACATCGACTTGCCACAACAAATAACGATTTCAATAAATCGATTACCAAAGAAGATCTAAACTGGTGAGGAATAATAATGAGCAAAAAAGAAATAAATTATTGCAGAGTACTTTTATCAACTAATTTGAAAGAAAAAATGTTTGTGTGCTTTGGTGGCGAAGAATGTAACTGTCAGTTTTTTAAAGAGAGCAAACATTTATCTTATATATGTCGCTATCGTAAAGAGAGTAAATATGTCTTAGACTATTGTCTCTGTAAAGAGGCTCGAAAAAACACTCAAAGTATAGTGTTTCAAAATATTCTAAATGAAATAAGAAAGGATAATAATCATGAACAGTAAAAAAACAAATTGGTGCCGAGTAGTTCTTTCGGCGAATAAAAAAGATAAAAAGAAGTTTATCTGTTTTGCCGATCCACAACATGAATGTTTATTCTTCAAGCAACATTCTCAAAAGTGGGCTTATCGCTGTAGCCACAAAAAAGACGGGCAAGATATTTTTGATTTTTGTTTGTCTCGAAAAGCGCGGAAAGATGCTTGGGATAAAATTGTTGATAGGACAATAGCAAAGTAGTATAAGGAGTAAAATAATGGGATTGTTAAAAATGTGGCGGCGTGTTTTTTCGAAAGAGGTACTAGAACAAAAAGCATCAAAAAATAAAAGACGCAATGTTCGGCGAAAAAATGAGCGCAATAAGAAACAAGCAATTTGTGCAATGGGTAGGCGTGCGCACAAAGTACCACAAATCAGAAAATTGACGAATAAAATTGAGCGCTATTATAAGTTGTTCAAAATATTGTTGCGTAGAGCAAAGCCAAACGATCTAAGTTACGCTGGTCATTTAAATATAGAAGGCCAACGACATTGTGTAAATATGATTCAAAGTCGTAGAGAACGGCTCATGAATATTACGTCGTATAAATAAATTATGATTTTTAAATTTATAGGTGGCTCGAAGCATGATCAAGAGATAGATATTTCCACAAATCAATTACGCGAGGTTGTAGAGATTGATTCTAATATTGACGTGGAAGATTGTTTTTCAAGTGATTATGACGAAGATTTAAAACAACATACTTTCGTCAAAGAAGTTTTCATCAAAGAAGTATACAGAAAAATGACACTCACTTACAGATTTCATGATGGAAGCATACGATTATGGGAAGTATACGTCATTGATAGCCATTATAGAGATGTACAAAATGATGTTGATATTGCTATATACAAATTCATTGACAGTCTATTGGGAAAAGGAAGGTGAACACATGAGAGTAATATATGTAGCTGGACCATACAGAGGCGAAATCAAATATAATGTTTTAAAAGCGGCCGCTGTAGGCAAGTTATTGAGACAGTGTGGTAAATCCGTTATTGTTCCGCATGTGGAAAGTGTCTTTTTTCCTGATTCACTTACTGAAGATGAATGGTTAGATCACGATATTGATCTCATGTGCTGTGTAGACACAGTAGTTCTTGTGCCAGAGTGGGATAGTAGTATTGGCACAATGAATGAGATTGACTATGCCAAAGAGTATAAAAAATCAGTGTATGAATTTGCTGAGATATGCGACATACTGGAATCAGATCGAAGCATTCGGTTTGACGATTATCTGTCAGAGTATAATCAATTCATTGCAAGGCTAGACAGTTATCGCAAAGAACTTGGTAGATTGATTGTAACGCCTTTCAATGAGGTAGTTGACCCAAGCACAGTTGATTGTATTCTTGATCGAAACTTTTTCCGTGGCGCATCCTTTATTCCAAAGAATATTAATTACACGACACTGAACAATGAAGTGTGTAATCTATCTGTACCAAGATCAAATCCTTTTACGCATACATTGACGATAGGGGGCAAGAAGCATACTGTAGTACTAGAGCAAGATGCACGAATAGAACTAGGGTTTTGTCCTATCGATAAGAGTGTTGCTGTTGCGAAGATATACATTGGTGACAAACTGAAATCAGTTGTGTGTAATGCTTATGACAATATTGTTAATTCAAAGTTTGTATGTAATAAAAATAATAATAAAAAATGTAATTACTTTTCTGTTACAAAGAACAAAAAGAAAAGTAACAAAAAGGTAAAGACTGTATCAAAAAAATAACAGTGGGTCCTCCTAGACCCACATAACAAAGTGGTTAACGGCGAGC
>Ga0307420_1000046_pt1 | contig 52639 bp, 45 predicted proteins | sample SalMarWE160240MG_2_FD_202167 | JGI IMG/M metagenome (GOLD analysis project Ga0307420, IMG submission 202167) | Salt marsh sediment microbial communities from the Plum Island Ecosystem LTER, Massachusetts, United States - WE1602-40 | ecosystem: Environmental > Aquatic > Marine > Intertidal zone >... | reverse complement strand
AGACGGCCTGCATTGAAGTAATCGAACCGGTATGCGTGGACGTGATCCGCTCCTGGAGATCGCCCATCTCTGTCGCTAGAGTTGGTTGATAGCCTACAGCCGATGGCATGCGTCCTAAGAGCGCGGACACCTCGGAGCCAGACATGCTGAAGCGGAATATATTATCGATGAATAGAAGAACATCTCGTCCTTGATCTCGGAAATATTCTGCCATCGTAAGCGCGGTTAACCCCACTCGGAGTCTCACCCCGGGCGGTTCGTTCATCTGACCATATACCATGACCGTATCCGTAAGGACACCAGATTCAATCATCTCCCGGTACATCTGCGTACCCTCTCGTGTCCGTTCACCAACGCCAGCAAACACCGAGTTTCCTTGATGAACCGTCGCGATAGACCGGATCAGCTCCTGAATGATGATCGTTTTTCCTACTCCAGCGCCGCCGAAGATGCCCGTTTTTCCACCACGGGTGAATGGAGCGATTAAATCAATCACTTTTAAACCTGTTTCAAAAACATCCACGCGTGTGGATTGCTCTTCAAAGAGGGGCGCTGGCCGGTGAATAGGATATAAAACTTCCGCGTCGACCTGGCCGCGATCGTCGATTGGCTTACCGAGGACATTGAACATCCGGCCGAGCGTCGCTTCTCCGACCGGTACCATGATCGGTGCTCCCATAGCGACTGCCGTACGACCACGCTGTAAACCATCGGTCGAGTCCATTGCTACTGTGCGTACTGCGTGATTACCCAAGTGTCGCTGGACCTCAAGGATCAACGTATCAGATCCATCGCGAGGGACTTCGATCGCCTCATTAATATCAGGCATTTCGCCTGCGGGGAATTCACAATCAACCACGGCCCCTTGGATTTCAATGACTCGGCCTGTTGCACCTGCCATCCTATCCTCCGTCTTTCAGTGTTTCTCGTCTGCTAATTTCTTCTAAGTGCTTCAGCCCCGCCGGCAATATCGAGCATATCACTGGTGATCGCCTTCTGCCGTGCTTTGTTATATTCCAATCTCAGGGCAGCGGATAGTTCAACGGCATTGTCAGTCGCATTCTGCATGGCAACCATCCGGGCTGCATGTTCGCTGGCAAGCGACTCGGTTATCGCCTGGTAGACCTGTAGTTCTGTAAGCCTGGGTACGATCCTATTAATCAGCGCTTCCTGGCTAGGCTCGTAGATATATGTCGCTTCCGGTCCCTCTTTTATTTCCCGATCGGCTTGCACGATTTGCTCGTTTCTTCCAATCCGAATATCTTCGAAACTGACCGGAAGCAGCAGCTTCCGGCTCGGGATTTGACGCAGCAGGCTGACGAAGTCCGTATATACGATGTAAACCTGCTCCGCTCGACCGCCCACAAACTCATCCATCGCCACGCGACCAATCGCTGAAACATCAGCGAATGTAGGTTCTGCAGGCAAATCACTGAATTCCGCCGTGACATCAAGCCGCTGGCGGATCAACAAGTCCCGGCCCTTTCGACCGACTGCGATATAGCTCACCGGAACATCTGCGGCTCTGAAGGTTTCTAGTGTGTAGCGCATTACATTCGTATTGTATGCGCCTGCTAGACCTCGGTCACCGCTGATGAGGATGACCAAGATCCTCTTTACCTCAGGTGGGATAGCAAGGAATGGGTGAACTTGATCGCTGACAGGTTGCTGTGAAAGATGGCGCAATACCTGCCACGCTTTTTCGGCATAAGGGCGTGTTTCCTGAACCCTCGCCTCAGCCTTCCTCACTCGGCTTGCGCTGACAGCCTGTAGAGCGCGTGTAACCTGGGCGATATTTTCAACGCTCCGAATGCGGAGCCGCATCTCTCGTGCTGAAGCCATCTCAGAACTCCCGCGAACTCAGTTTAATCCAACCATGTGCGGTTGAAAATTTCGACTGCCTGGTGCAGCTTTTTCTCGGTTTCGTCGGTGATGGCTTTCACCTTTGCGATATCTTTCAGGATTTCGGGGTGCGAAGTCTCGATATTACGCAATAGAGCAATCTCCCATGCGCCAATCTGATCGACATTCACATCGTCAGCGTAGCCATTCGTGGCGGCAAATAGGACGACGATCTGATTTTCAAGGTTCATCGGCTTATACTGCAGCTGATTTAAAATCTCCTGCAATCGCTGACCGCGGCTGAGCTGAGCTTGAGTCGTAGAATCGAGATCTGAACCAAACTGGGCAAAGGCCGCTACTTCACGATAAGCTGCCATATCAAGCCGCAAACGTCCGGCAACCTGTTTCATCGCCTTCGTCTGTGCATCACCGCCTACGCGCGAAACGGAAAGCCCAGCATTGATCGCTGGTCTGATGCCGGCATTGAAGAGATCGCTTTCCAAATATATCTGCCCATCAGTGATTGAAATAACATTGGTTGGGATATAGGCTGAAACATCACCCAGCAGCGTCTCGATGATCGGCAGCGCGGTCAGTGAACCGCCGCTTCCCTCGACGAGGGCTACGCGATACTTGGCAGAATCATCCATCGCCTTGAGCGCTTCATTCACTTCATGTTTCGCCAGCGGTCCACCATATACCTTGCCATCGACTGCGTTTTGTTCAGATGCTGCGCCATCGAAATCCTTGGGGACAATGACGAACTGATCAGCGAGGCGTACAGCTCGCTCGAGAAGCCTACTGTGTAGGTAGAAGACGTCACCGGGATAGGCCTCACGACCGGGTGGACGTCTGAGAAGTAGAGATACCTGGCGATATGCCCAGGCATGTTTGCTGAGGTCATCATACACAACCAGCGCATCAAGCCCTCGCTGGGCTAACTCTTCGCCGATCGCGCAACCTGCGTAAGGGGCGAGGTATTGCAGAGCCGCAGGATCATCCGCGGCGGCTATGACGACAATGGTATGGTCCATAGCTCCGAAGCTCTCCAACAATGCCACAGTCCGCGCCACAGCCGCGCGTTTCTGGCCAATGGCAACGTAAATACAAATGAGATCCTTACCCTTCTGGTTGATAATCGTGTCGATTGCAAGCGCTGTTTTTCCAGTCTGGCGGTCGCCGATGATCAACTCCCTCTGCCCGCGGCCAATTGGGATCATAGAATCGATCGCCTTAATCCCGGTTTGGACAGGTGTATCTACATCTTTGCGTGCGACAACGCCGGGTGCGATTCGTTCGACCGGGCGGTAGTCGTCATACTGGAGAGGTCCTTTCCCGTCAACAGGTTCACCTAACGTGTTTATAACTCGACCGATCAAGCCCTCACCCACTGGTACTGAAGCGATGCGCCCGGTTGTGTAAACAAGCATACCTTCATTAATCTCGGAGTAGTCCCCCATGATGAGAACACCAACTGCATCACGCTCCAGGTTGAATGCGATACCCATAACCCCATTCGCAAATTGAATGAGCTCCTGAGCACGGACGTCGGATAAACCAGATACGCGGGCGATCCCATCGCCCGCTTCTAAAACTGCGCCGACATCCTTCAGCTCAACTTCTGGAGAGAAGGCATCAATTTGACGCTGCAACTCGCTGGATATATTTTTTACGAGATCCGGCATAGGACATCCCTTGAGGGTTCTAAATTCGTGGATATTCTCTTTCTAACCATTCGCGCCCACCTTCCCTGGTCGATCGGTGTTGATAAAACACCTGGATTCTATACACCGGTGCACATCATCGGATCAGTTTATTCCGATCTACCAAGGAAAATAGGCAACGTTTGAAATAATACCTGAAGGCCTTTGTTTTGTCCAGCAATCCGCGCCGCGAGACATGGAATCGCCTTATTTATGCCATGTTCCAAGTTAAATCTATACTTACTTTTAACTGCTAAGAGGGACCATCCTGAATGACCTTAGAGAGCAAAATATCGCAGCTTTGCCTATAAGATTACCGTGTGTGGGGGAAATTCTTCATCGCTCCGCCTTTCTGAACGACCATGCTACGAGGGAGTAGTAAGTTCAGGTTTGTCGGATGCAGATGATCGGCTCATCCTGAGGACACATGGATTTCCTCATGGTTGAAAGAGAGTCAATCGTACTGAAATCGTTTGTTTGGACTTTCTAAAAAACGGTTATGAGGGTTAAGGCGAGGAGAAGTACTGGAGCGCTAAGCGGACACGACCCTCGAGGTCATCCTTCGCATCCTCGGGGATGGATTGGATTGCTGTCTGTGATTCGACAAGGCTGTACCCCAGACCAGTCAGCACTCCAAGCACTTCAGTATCAACATCACTGGGGACGCGCATCTCAACGGCCGGAGCAGATAGGATATCTTTAAGATGGAAGATAATCTTTTCCCCTGTCTTTTTGCCAATTCCGGGTACTCTTGTTAAGATTTCGGGTTGTTTATTCGCGACCGCGCTGCGAAGGACATCCGGAGAGATATTCGACAATACGGATAAAGCCAGCTTAGGGCCGACTCCTGAGACTCCAAGTAGGACTTCAAAGAGCCCTCTCTCCTCAGCCGATTGAAAACCGTAAAGGCTCAGTTCATCTTCCCTAACAATGAGGTAGGTATGCAAGAAAAAGGGTTTGCCGACCTCGGGGCCCGCAGAATGGACACTCCCCGTGATGGCTACACGCAACCCAATCCCCCCCAGTTCCAGAGTCAGTTCACCCTCCCCGATGTTCAAAACAATTCCCCGAATAGACCTGATCATTCTGCACCTTCTATTCGCCGCTCTAGCGTGGAGACATGGCAATGGCAAATAGCAACCGCCAAGGCATCTGCGGCATCATCCGGTCGCGGAAGATCTTGCATCTCTAACAAATTCTGGACCATCCGCTGAACCTGACCCTTCTCCGCCGCACCATAACCTGTAACCGCTTGTTTGATATCTTGTGGGGAATACTCTTTGATATGTAGACCTAATTCAGCCAAAGCCAGAATCGCGACCCCGCGCGCCTGCCCGACACTGATCGCTGTCTTTACGTTCTTCTGGAAAAAAAGGCGTTCAACCGCGGCTTCTTCAGGCTTGTGCTGAGACAGCAAGTCCAGTAAATCGCGATGGATTTTCAGCAATCGTTCACTCATCGGTTGATTGGATGAAGTTTGGATAACGCCAAAGTCAACCAGATCCAATGATCCAGATTCGGATTGCCGAATTAAGCCGTAGCCAGTTCTCGCAGTCCCCGGATCAATCCCGATGACAAGCATTTCTTATCTGTCGTCTGTAGGGTTAGGCGGTCTCTAGTATCGAGACTGCCTCTTCGGTTACTTCCAGATTTGAATAGACATTCTGCACGTCATCGAGATCTTCTATGCCCTCGATAACCCGCATTACTTTCACGGTCTGTTCACCATCGATCCCTAAAAGCGTATTGGGCATCATTCTCAGTGAAGCTTCGGATGGTTTAATTCCCGCCTCCTGAAACTGGTCATTAATCTCTTTGAATACCTCCACGGGGGCGAAAATCTCAATCTCCTCCTCGCCGATGACCACGTCATCCGCGCCCGCTTCAACCGCCAGTTCGAAGACCTTTTCCTGATCGGCCTCTTCTATCGGGATGTAGAAATATGCGGCGCGCCGGAATTGCCAGGAAACAGATCCTGCATCAGCCAAGTTCCCACCGGATTTTGTGAGCTCGTGCCGAAGATCTGCAACCGTCCGATTGCGGTTGTCGGTTACGACTTCAATCATTAGCGCTACACCATGCGCTGCATAGCCTTCATACATGATTTGTTCGTACCTAACACCATCTTTATCCTCTCCAGTGCCGCGCTTAACTGCCCGTTCGATATTCTCCTTGGGCATGTTTTCGTTTTTAGCGCGATCGATCGCAAGGCGCAGCGTGAAGTTGGTTTCCGTATCGCCACCACCCTCACGAGCTGCGATTGTGATCTCGCGTGCCAGACGTGTGAATATTGCTCCTCGCTTGGCATCATTCGCAGCTTTCTTACGCTTTATCGTTGACCATTTTGAGTGTCCAGACATCGCTCTCTCTTCCCTCAATCGCTCAATGACGTGGTTTTATTTGTTTGTGAATGCGATAAACGATTATACCATTCTGAGTTTCCACAACTGAAGAACCCTGCTTAGACAAGCACTCGCGATGGGCGATACCTCACACATTTACAAGGAGCTTATCCAGTTTTCGCAAGGTGTCAACACTCTGCCCGCGGTAGTGATTATTTGCGTAGACAAGTGTGAGTGGAGCGGCGGATTCGAGTTCTTTAATTCGAGGAATCCAACCTTCCAGCTCCTGTTCGGAATATGTGTAGTCATAACGCTCCCAGGCATGATCATGCTTCCACCATTTACCGGCGTTGCGACCGTGGAAGCGGACATAGGCAACTTCACTCGTCGCACGCACCACAGGTGGCATTAATCCCTTCAACCGGGGTTCGTCGACACAGCAGAACCCGAAATTCTGCTTCTCCAAATGCTCGAAGGTGTCATCCGAAACCCAAGCCTGATCGCGGAATTCGACAACTACTGGCAAATCCTGGAAGCTCTCACGTAATTGCTCCAGGTAAGTCCTGTTCTCCGGTGAAGGGTGAAAAGAATGAGGAAACTGAGCCAAAACGCAGGCCAGCTTTCCGGATTCTGCCATAGGCCGGAAGGATTCAATGAAAGCCTCGTAGGCGGGCTCTTCACGCTCGTGGGTGATGCTGCGATGAGCTTTTACCGAGAATACAAACCCATCTGGAGTCCGCTCCACCCAGCCCTTGACGGTTTTCAACGCTGGGATCCGGTAATAACTTACGTTGAGTTCAACCGTATCGAATTGCCTTGAGTAGAATTCCAGCCAGGATCGTTTCGGTAAGTCTTCTGGGTATACGTGCCCAACCCAGTCATCATATGAAAAACCCGAAGTCCCTAAACGAATCATATTTTTAACACTCCAGCCCCGTCAATACGACTCTGTTTGATGTCTAACAGCGCTTGATTCGCTTCTTCAAGTTCATAGAGCTTCATTGAGACTCGGATCGGAATCTCCGCCGCCAGGTGGATGAACTCAACCCCGTCCCTATAGGTCGCATTGGCCACACTGCGCAAGGTCCGTTCACCGTAGATTAGCGCATACTCCATCTCCGGGATCGAGCTCATATGGATGGCGTTTATCGCCAGGGTTCCCCCGGGGCGAACTTTCTCAAGTGTCACCGGCACGAGGTCACCAACCGGCGCAAAAATGACAGCGCGGTCCAAGAGTTCTGGAGCGGCATCCTCGGAACCACCTACCCAGGAGGCTCCCAGCTCTTCAGCAAGGCGCCGGTGACCATCACTGCGCGTGAATACATAGACGTCACAATCCCAATGTCGAGCAACCTGAATCGCGAGATGTGCGCTTGCTCCAAAGCCGACCAGACCCAAACGTTCCCCAGGGTGAAGATCCGCCATCCGAAGCGAACGGTAACCGATAATCCCGGCACATAGGAGTGGAGCGGCATCCTCATCTTTGATCCCATCCGGGATAGGAAGTAAGTATCGCTCTTCTGCGATCATGTACTCCGCATATCCACCATCGACGTGAAATCCTGTGAAACGAGCCTGAGGGCATAGGTTCTCCTCGCCCCGTTGGCAGTAATCGCATTCTCCGCATGCACGGTAAAGCCAGGGGACTCCTACTCTATCCCCCACCGAATGTCCATACACGCCCGGTCCGATGGTATCTACGGCGCCAACCACTTGATGCCCGGGAATCACAGGTAAGGTTGGTGGTTTGATCTCCCCCTCTACAGTATGCAAATCCGTGTGGCAGAGTCCGCAGACATTCACCCGGAGGAGCACTTCCCCCTCGCCTGGTTCCAGTGTGTCCCGGTCAACCATCACCAAAGGGTTCTCCTCGATTGGTGCGGCACGGCAAAGCTGCATTGCGCGCATCTATTCGTTCCTCTTCAAAGGCAATTATCGATCGCTATCGATGCAATATGATTCAGCTGTTCCCTGTTCAACATAGGCAATGATTACAAGCATTTCTACTATACACGGTTTTCAAATCCACAATTGTCCCTTTTCACCAAGTAGTCCAGGTTATTACACAAAAAGGGCTGTCTGGGTATATCTTAGACAGCCCTCATGAACCTCTCCCCGCCGGGCTCAATAATCGTATTGGATTCGTGTAGCATTATCGTTCGCTACTTCTTGCCTTTCGCTTTCCTGGGACCACGGATGAAAGCTTCCGTCTTCCTATGCGCTTCATCATCGCTATATTGCACCGGGGGTGTCTTCATGAAATACGAAGACGGCTCAAGGATCGGCCCAGAAAGACCTCGGTCAAGCGCGATCTTAGCGCAGCGAACCGCATCGATTACTACACCGGCCGAATTTGGTGAATCCCAAACCTCCAACTTGAGCTCCAGGTTCAGTGGGACATCGCCGAAGGTCGTGCCCTCCATTCGAACATAGCACCATTTCCGATCCGTGAGCCAGGGCACGTAATCGCTAGGTCCTACGTGGATAGCCTCCGCAGGGAGTTCATAAGGCAACTGGCTCGTCACCGCGCCGGTCTTCGAGATCTTCTTCGATTCGAGACGGTCGCGCTCGAGCATGTTGTAAAAGTCCATATTCCCGCCAAAATTCAGCTGATAGGTATGATCCAGAACTACACCGCGGTCGACGAAAAGGGACGTAAGGACACGATGCACAATCGTGGCCCCGACCTGACTCTTGATGTCATCGCCGATAATTGGTAGGCCGCGTTCTTCAAAGCGACACGCCCAATAATCCGAGCTGGCGATAAACACAGGGATGCAATTGATGAAAGCACAGCCGGCATCAAGAATTTGCTCAACATACCATTTCGTCGCCATCTCTGAGCCTACGGGCAGGTAGCTCACGACGACATCCGTTTTCGTCTCCTTCAATGTTTTAAGGATGTCATCCGTAGGGCCAGGGGCTTTTTCCACAACTTGGGCGAGATATTTCCCGATGCCATCGTGCGTCATTCCCCGTAGAACCGTCACGCCCATTTCCGGTACATCCGAGAACTTAACGGTGTTATTCGGGTGGGCGAAGATCGCCTCACTCAAGTCCTTGCCGACTTTGCTGGCGACAACGTCAAACGCCGCGGTGAACTCGATATCTCGAATGTGGTAGCCGCCGAGGTCGACGTGCATCAATCCAGGGATGTGATCGTTCAGTTTAGCGTTTTTGTAGTACTCAACACCTTGCACCAGGGATGAAGCGCAGTTACCAACCCCGATGATCGCTACTTTGACTTTCTTGCTCGATGGCATTTCTTACGCCTCCCATGAAATTCATGCTCACTTCACTGTTCCCAAAATGGGAGAAATGACTTCTTGTGTTTCTCTCACTCCCCCTGCTATGCTACAATCGTAACTTCCTCAAGGATATTCTATGTCTGAGCGCGTAGTGCAGATGAGTAAATCACAACGTCTTGAACGTTTGCTTGAGATCAACCGAACTATGTCGGCGACCCTCGATCTAATTCAACTATTAGATATGATAATCGATGTTGCCTGCGAACTCACGCAGAGTGAGGTCGCATCCATTCTGTTATACGATTCAAGCGCCGGAGTATTGCGTTTCGAAGCCTCTCCCGGCATGCATCGAGATGATCTGCGTGAAATAAGTATACCCCTCGATTCCAGCGTTGCCGGTTGGATCTTCACTAACTCAAAGCCAATGGTTATCCAAGACGCGCTCAGCGATTCTCGAGTTTTCCGTCGCGTTGATGAAATTCTCAAGTATGAGACCCGATCCATTCTCGGTGTACCGCTCTCTGTGAAAACCGAAACGATTGGCGTGTTGGAAGCGTTAAACAAATCAGACAACGCCGATTATACCGAAGACGATCTGGAGGTACTAGAGACACTTGCAGCTCAAGCCGCAATAGCAATTGAAAACGTGCGTCTGCTCGCCAGCATCCAGGAAACGAATGAAGAATTGAAGCGGCTCGACCGTATGAAGTCCGACTTCATCGCCATCGCATCTCACGAACTCCGCACCCCACTGGGATTGATCCTCGGACATGCAACATTCTTGCAGGAATTCATCCCCCCTAACCACCAGGAGCAGATGGAGGTTATCATCCGCAGCGCGATGCGACTCAAGGCGATCATCGAAGATATGTCTGCCATCGCCCACAATGAGCAAGGACAATCTCGCGTTCGTAGAAAACCGTTCTCGATCAGCCGGCTGGTCGAGGAGACGTTTAATCAATTCCGCGATTCTGCTTTGGAGAAGAAGATCGAAATTGGCTTCGACATCCCCGAAGATGATGCACTCATCATGGACGGCGATCAGGAGAAAATTGAGGTTGCTCTATCAAACCTGGTCGATAACGCCATCAACTATACCGATGCCGGAGGGCAGATAGGGATAAAAGCAGAGGGCGACGATGAGATGATAAAAGTCTTTGTCGTTGATACCGGAATCGGCATCCCCAAGAATGAAGTCGAACGTGTTTTCGATCGCTTTTATCAGGTCGAATCACATTTAACCCGAAAACACGGGGGCATGGGTTTAGGACTCTCTATCGCTAAGGCTATGGTCGAGATGCACAACGGCCAGATCTGGTGCGAAAGCAAGGAAGGAACCGGAAGCTTGTTCTGCTTCATGGTCCCCGCCAATCAGGAAAAAGCTCAGAAGGCTGCGGACATCTTTCGCGGCGGGTAGACACACCCTTCCACAGCAAGATCCAACACGGACTCCCTACTATAAATTTTGGGAAAACCAAGGCGCGATGCGCGTCCTTGGAGAATACCCTGCCCTTTGATACCAATCGCGCCACCAGGCTTACAGTTACTTTGCTGTGGATTGCTGTAAGGCCGCTGTAAGGCGATGAGGTGTAATATTTTCTATAGATTTACGTTATTAAATATAGGCATCCACACGGATGATTGAATCACGAGCATTAAACAAGGCAGGAGAGCTGAATGGCACCGCAATCACTCACAACCATCGAAGAAGCGCTGGAGTTCGCCTCCGAAGCGATCTCACGCGGAGAAATCCAAGTTGGGAAAGAAGCACTTAGCTGGGTCCTACAACAATCGCCTTCCCATCCAACCGCCTGGATGTGGATGGCATGCTGCGTGACGGATGAATCCCAGAAACAAGATTGCTACCGCCGAATCCCGAGTTAACATGACGAATGCTTTTTTTAACAAATAGCCAACCCAACACCTCACTTACCTGCCATCCTTCTTGACCACAGCGCCCCAGGAAATCCTGGGGCGAATTTCTTTAATCGAATGAGCACCCAAACCCCTCAGAACCTCTTGAAAACTACTCCGCGTTGACCCATACGTGTAATAACGGTATACTCACAGCCCATCGGGGCGTAGCGCAGCCCGGTAGCGCGCACGGTTCGGGTCCGTGAGGTCGCCGGTTCAAATCCGGCCGCCCCGACTGCCAGAATAAAAGGCGGCTGCCGTTACAGAGCAGCCCCTTTTTCATATCCATTTGTAGAATTCCGCTTCAAGATCCAATCTCCACAACAACCCCATCCTCAGCCCAATTATAGAGTTCCTCCGCTGATTGCAGGTCGAGAATGATGCATCCGTAAGAGGCAGGTTGCCCAAGAACATTCGCCCAGAGCCTGCGTCCCCCGGAGAGTAATGGCAAGCCATGGATGCCATTCATGAAGCCGGGCACAGCTTCGTAAATGCCCAGAAAGTGCGGCATATACAGGTCCCAGATTGAAGCATATGCGTTTTCATTATGCGTGCTCACCTGGAAGAGTCCGGGCAAGGTGGGTGAATCGGGGATGCCGGTACTGACGATATAACTCTGGTGAAGCTCACCACCTTGATAGGTCCACATCCGCTGCTCACGCAAACTGATCACGATTCGCTTCTCTGGAATCACCGGCAGCGTGAGCATGTCGTCCTTAGGCGGGACGATCAAAGTCTCTCCGGAAACAAGACCCGACACTGCAAGGTCTGGATTGAACTCGTGCAGCTTCCAATAGGGCATTCCAACGTTAAAGCTTATCGAGACCAGATTGTCATCGGGCTCTACGACGTAGGTGCCGGGTGAATACTCGATGACGAGGGTTCCCGTCTCCTCCCCCAGCAAGCCGGACCGCAGGTTTTCTTCAACAACCTCAGCATCCAACCCCCGTACATCTCCTAAGGATTCTTCGATTTCCATTACATACCTGGTAAGACCCTCATCGATTAGGGAGACACTAAGTTGATCTCCGTTATATTTGAAATTGATCCAAGATGCAATCACGACAGGCTCCGGTGACCAGACAAAGCGCTCATCCGTGACGGGATCATAGGCACGAACTGTGGGACTTGAATCAAGAAGATTCTGCACCACATCTGCTTGGCTTGAGACGTCCTGGCGTTGCGCAGGTATCTCGAGCAAAACGAAGGGGACCAATTGATGGTCCAGCAAAATCGACTCCGTTTCCTCGGTGAGCATATGAAGACTAGCAGCAACATCGAGCGTTCGCCCAGGCAGGCTCTCAATTTGCCTCAATCGACCCTCATCTAAGTACAAGTCCGCATCACGCGGAGCAACATGGACCTGCTCAGCCCAAAGCTCAAAACCTTGTGTGGCTAAAACGAGATCCAACTCAACCACCGGATCAAGCTCAGCTCCATACTTGAGAACTCCCAACATGGTTCCAACACTTTCAACAAAATTGCCAGACCGCCCCAGGGCATATGCATTGGCTATGGACTCGTCCACAGCGACGCTAAGCCCGAGCTCTGATGGTGCAACTTCCCATGAATGAGAGGGGGTGTTGATATCTACCGCCAGAAGGCGTAAATCTTCATTCCAATTTTGGTTGAGATCCCGGGCAGCTTCGGCCGGTAGAAGCCCTCCGACTGGAACCCCGCCGACACCGATCCCTGGCAGCATCACATCCGTTAATTGGAAGTAGCAGTATGATCCCAGCGTTATAAGAACAGGCGCGGATCCGAAGGCTATGAGGCCAAGTATCACAAGCATGACGAAACGTGTGAAGATGCCAGCGACTCGCCGGACTTTTTGGTTTTTAGGAGAAGCTGACCCATCCGCAATCATGATTCCTCAACACAACAATCCCAAGGATCTACGTCTCGTGCAGCATGCACGAGACGACGGTATGATTCACAAAGACTCAAATCCGCACACAGGTTAATGCAAGTGGCTTGCCAGGATATGAAACGTTCGTCCAAAAACAACTAGGCAATACTTCGGCTCAAGTTTGATCATCTATTGATCAAATTCAGGAGTCGAGGGCGTCTAAAAAAAACCGCTCTCGCCTTTTATACCCGAAGCCTATGGCGCAATCTTAAAATGAACGGTATTCTACTGCCATAAAATAAGGAATCAACCCATATTGGAGCTGTGTGGAGAATTGGATGACAAGAAAAACAATTGGATACGTAAAACTCGCCTGGACTTGCCCCCACTGTGAGAGCGAAAACCATGGACCAAGAAAGTTCTGCAACGGTTGTGGAGCGCCGCAGCCACAAGACGTAGAATTTCACCAAGCTGCACAGGAAGTGTTATTGACAGACGAAGGCGAGATCGCCCGGGCGAAAGCTGGACCCGACATCCACTGCCTATACTGCCGCGCAAGAAATCCCGGTGATGCATCATTTTGCAGCGCCTGCGGAGGGAGTCTGGAGAGCGGCGAAGTTCGGGCGAGTGGCGAGGTCCTTGGAGCGCACAGGAAAGACAAACAACTCAATGTCCATTGCCCCGCCTGCGGAACACTCAACCCTGCGAACGCCCATGTGTGCGCTGGCTGCGGCGCCAGCCTGGCAATGTCGAAACCGGCATCTAAGGAAATCAAGATCCCTAAAAAGCGTTTCCCAATGGGTATCGCTATTGGCATAGGTGCATTATGCCTGATCGCTGGGTTTGTAATCATCGTTCTCACACAGAGGACGGAGGAACACATCGGGACCGTGGAAGATGTGGCCTGGATGCGCTCCATCCCCGTTGAAGCCCTTGCCGATATCGAGGATGAAGGGTGGAGAGATGAGCTCCCACCTGACGCCGAAATAGGTTCGTGCACCGATGAACTCCGTGACACGGTCGCTGAACCCATAGCCGGATCAATTGAGGTTTGCGGGACACCCTATACTATCGATACAGGTAGCGGCTACGGAGAAGTCGTGCAGGATTGTGAGTATGAAGTCTATAGCGATTGGTGTACCTATACGGCTATCGGCTGGGAAGTCATCGATTTGATCACATTGACTGGCACAGACCTCAACCCAATTTGGCCTGAAGCACAGCTAGAGGAAGGTCAGCGGTTCAGCGATGGAGAAGAACGCTTTGAAGTCACACTCATAACCGATGATGATACGTTCACATACACCACATATGATGAGATCGAGTTCATCCAATTTCAGCCGGGCACATCCTGGATTCTGAATGTCAATTCGCTCGGCCAAGTAGTATCCGTAGAAATATATGAATAGCTGGTTTTTTTAGGAACGCATTGAACAATGGCGCTCCGTATTTAAGACAAGCATTATCGGTTCGTCTCACTCCGCTCTTAAGGAGGCAAGATGTACCTGATCCTTCTTGGACCGCCTGGATCTGGCAAGGGTACGCAGGCGGAACGATTATGTAAAATACTGAATCTTCCGCATGTAGCAAGTGGTGATTTATTCCGCGACCACCTGAAGCGTGAGAGCGAACTGGGCAAATTAGCGCAGAGCTACATGGACCTTGGCCAACTCGTACCCGATGATGTCACCATTGCCATGGTCAAAGAACGGCTCTCCAGATCGGATTGCCGCGAGGGTACGATCCTGGATGGATTCCCTCGAACCCTGGCGCAGGCGGAAGCTCTGGATTCAATTCTTCAGGAGATCAAGGAACAACTCACAGGTGTGTTATTCATTGCTGTTCCGGACGATGTCCTCATCGATCGTTTATCGGGCCGACGCATCTGCCGGAACTGCCAAACACCGTATCACGTTCATTTTAGTCCACCGCGTCAAGCGCAAACATGTGATCATTGCGGGGGAGAACTGTACCAGCGCGATGATGATCAGCCTGAGACGATAAAAGCACGCGTTGATGTATATCACAAACAGACAGCCCCGCTTATAAAGTACTATAAAACTGCTGGTCTCCTGCACGAAGTTGATGGGAGACTTGGAATCGACCAGGTGACCGATGCCCTGATCACGGTCATCAGCAGTCTCCGACCAGAGGCATCCATCAATCACAAAGTGAATTTTGAACATCCCTAACTTCCCTCAGGTTTTGAACTTGCGGGAGGTTTTTACTTAGACATCAAGGTGCGGGCCGTGCCTGCAACCGGAAGCAGCGCTTCCAGAATCCACAAAAGGATGAATGTTGGAGATAGACCCCTGCTCGTTCAACCGGCGGGTTTTGAAGTATCCACCAGGGTGTAACGTGTTATGCATTTACCACAGAAAAGCTAAGCTTCTAAAACTGACGGTTACGCGATGATGTCTTCATTCCACTGGATTGAAATAAGAGCATTAGAAATAAACGCTTCATAAGACATCACATCCCATCTTTAGTTTAACAGAAAGATTCATAGCCATTCGCGACGGTTATTTCCACTTGGCAGGAGCGCAACTGTGTAATAGTCTTAGGCTCATGAATCAGAGCGAGCATCAGTCGAAACGATCGGAGAGCAATTGACTCCAGAAATCGCGCGGGTGTTGATCATCGTCGGGGGTGCTTTACTCCTGCTTATCAGCGAAAGTATCCGCGTAGATCTCATTGCGTTGATGGTCTTAGGAACGTTGGCTTTGGCTGGTCTTGTTACACCAACACAGGCGCTCTCCGGCTTTAGCAGCCCGGCTGTCATCACAGTCTGGGCTGTCTTCATCATGAGCGGTGCGCTTGCTCGCAGTGGAATAGCCAATTGGATCGGACGGCAAGTGTTGCGCGTGGCGGGCAACGGTGAAGCGCGCCTGATCGCCGCGATTATGCTCAGCGCAGGCTTGATGTCCTCGTTCTTGAACAACGTGGGAGTAGTCGCTTTAATGCTGCCCGTCGTTATGGATATCTCGCGCCGAACGGGACGTTCTCCATCGAGATTGCTCATCCCACTGGCATATGGCTCTTTGCTTGGCGGTCTCACCACGCTCATAGGAACTCCAGCAAATATCCTGGTCAATGAAGTTCTTTCCGACACAGGAATGCAAACTTTCAACCTCTTCGACTTCGCACCAGTTGGTTTAATCCTGCTCATCGCAGGTGTACTCTTCATGAGCCTCGTTGGACGTCACCTGCTTCCGGATAGAAATATCCATAAAGCAAATGGGCAAACTCCTCAGGAGCTGCTAGAGGATGTTTACGACGTCGAACAGAGGCTTTTTATTCTATTCCTGCCAGCAGGCTCTCCCCTCTCAGGTAAGTCCCTTGTTGAAAGCCGTGTTGGTGCAGCTCTAGGGCTCCACGTGATCGCGATCTTACGCGAACCAGAATCGGTACTCTCGCCATTGGCCGGGACCGTACTTCAAGATGGTGATCGTCTATTAGTTGAAGGCCGCTTTGAGAGCCTAATTGTCTTCCAACACCAAAGCTTCCTTGACGTTTCCTACGGCACGCTCGATGTAAATCAACTCTTCTCCGCGGATACATCCCTGTGTGAAGTCACTCTTGCATCTGATCCCAATCTGATAGGACAGACACTTTTTAAGAGCGGATTCAGAGAGCGTTTCGGAGTGAACGTCTTGGCGATTGCGCATAAAGGATTCGCCAAGCGTACGAACCTGCAAGGGAATATACTGTCCGCAGGGGATGCTCTACTTATGCATGGGTCGAACGAGCGGTTGGAAGAGATTCGCAACTCACCCGAATGGTCGAGTTTCCGTTACATAGATAGTGATGAAATCAACGAGCGTTACGAACTTTCCGAACGTATTCGTATAATGAATGTCCCGCTAGGATCGAGTCTATCGGGGAAGACACTCGCTGAGAGCCGGCTAGCTGACGCCTTTGGTATCTGCGTCCTGGGAATACACCAAAATGGACGTACGGACCTTACGCTGGATATCGATCACGTCATCCAAGATGGAGACCAACTACTCGTTGAGGTCTCACCAGAAGATATAGAGATATTACAGGGTCTGCAGAATCTGGAAATTATGAGAGAGGAATTGCCGGATTTGAAGACGCTTCAATCCGACCAGGTTGGTCTCTTCGAAGTTGTTTTATCCCCTCACACTACACTTTCCGGCAAAACCCTGCGTGAACTTCACTTCAGGGAAAAATATGGATTAAGCGTCCTCGCGGTGTGGAGAGGCGGGAGGCCGTATCGCTCGCAGTTACGAGATATGCAATTGCGGTTTGGCGACGCTCTGCTGCTTCACGGATTACGCGACAGCTTTAAGGTACTCGGTGCGGAACCTGATTTTCTAGTCCTTGCCGAGGAAGCTCAACAGGCTCCGCGCATTGAGAAAGCCCCTTTAGCATTGTCAATCCTGTTCGCTTTCATCACGAGCGTAGTTCTGGGCGTGCTACCCATTGAGTTAGCTGCGGTAATCGGCGCCACCGTTATGGTCTTTGCAGGTGTGATATCGATGGAGGAAGCTTACAGATATATTGATTGGAAATCGGTCTTCCTAATAGCCGGTCTACTACCGCTGGGGACCGCCCTGCAGCAAACTGGAGCCGCAGAGCTTGTCGCCCAGGGGCTTCTCGATACAGCAGGTAAGCTTGGTCCCTTCGGCATTATGGGTGGGTTGTTCCTGTTAACTGCGCTCACCTCACAGATCATGCCCAACGCTGCAGTAACAGTCCTTATGGCGCCTATTGCCATAAGTGCATCACTGGAATTGGGGGTTTCACCGCTGCCATTCGCATTGATCATCGCGATCTCGGCATCTTCCAGCTTCCTCACCCCAATTGCTCACCCCACAAACAGCCTGGTCATGGGCCCGGGCGGCTACCGCGTCACCGACTTCGTCAAGGTGGGACTCCCATTGGCCATCGTCATACTTCTTGTCACGCTTCTCATCCTTCCCTTCGTCTGGCCGCTCTAAACCCAGAATCAAAAGCCAAAGACTGCTCTTCCATTAGGGCATCATTTTCTCTTTGTTACGCCAATGCTCTCCCACTGTTTCATGATCTCAGCGGCAGGGTACAGGAGCTGGTGGCTACGGCCTTTACTTGTCTTGAAATATGGAGGATTTTGTCAAAGGGGAGATCAAAACCGTTGTTAGTATTACTTTTCCGGCTTCTCAGGTTTCTCTTTATTCTTGTCCTTATCAGGCTTCACTTTAACCTGACCTGGCGCAAGGTCACTTGGGTTTCCACCTTCATGAATAACTTTAAGCACCTCTTCGGAATGACTGGATCGTTCGATTGCATGATCAATCGCCGCGCGGGCATGTTCAGGGACTTGTTCTCTCACCCGCTCTAAAACCTGGACATGCTTCTCATGCTTCGCCTGGATCTTAGCGAGATCCAATTTCCCTTTACCAATCTCACCATCTTGTGCAATCTCTTCGAGCGTACTCATGGCATCTTCAAAGCCATCAAGAGCTATTCCTAGATCATCGAATCGCCCTTGTTGAGATAACGTTTGTGCCTCATCCAGGCGGGATTCCGCGAACTCATAGAGAAGTGCTATGTCACCGTCGGTGGTAGAACTGATCGCCAGTTGGATCTTCTCACCAGCACGTTTGACGGGATAAAGGGTATCTCCCGGCAGCGCCGATGCGGAAGCTTGTTTCATCCCGATTCCGGACCCGAAGAGCATGGCCGCGATCACAACGCCAGCAATTACCATCGACCAGCGGCGACGGTGGAAGCTAATGCTCCGCACTCGCCTGGGTTGAGGTTTGGCGGACGAGGTTGAGGTCGCCGAGGCTTTGACCTGGTTCAAAATCCGGACTTTCGCATTGCCTACAAACTGTGCAGCCGGCTTCTCAGGAGCAAGTCTTTCGTTCACTTGAAGGGCGAGCGCGAGCAAAGGCTCCAAGGTATCCTTCAACTCAGGATACGCCTGAATACAGTCCTGCACCGTCTCATCCCCGGTCTGAATCCGGGAGAGACATTCATCGATTACCCAATCAAGCTTGCGGTTCATAATCTTTTACTACCTGACGCTTTAGCGCCTTCATCGCTCGATGCAATAGAACTCGCACAGCGCCCTCACTATGTCCTATCCACTGCGCGCATTCCTTCGTTGAGAGCTCAAGTAACACACGCAGCCGGATGATTTCGTGGTATTCCTCCGGCAATGCTTCCAGACTTACCCTCAAGCTATCCACTTGATCCTGATGGACGATCGTATCGTCGATCCTTGAGGGTGAAATACTGATCTGGTCAGCGCTCTCTATTGGTAATTCTTCCTCCTCCCGCCGGTAATGGTCAACCAGCAGATTTCGAGCAACCTGATACAGAAAAGCGGAAAATCGTAAGCCTTTTTCTTTGTAACGGCTGAGCGATTCGAAAGACCGTAAAAAAACGGTCTCTGTGAGATCCTCAGCCGTTCGGTCCTCAGCAACCCGAGTCCGGATATATCGATAAATCGACTCTAGGTAGCGTTCATACAGGCAGCCGAAGGCCTCTACCTCACCCAGTTTTGCCCGTTCGATCAAACGAGCATCATCTAGCTCTTGAATATTGTCTTCAATCATGATAACGAGAATCCATAGGAAATGTTACACGGCTTACCCATGAACGGGTAGACCCCTAATGCTCCTACGGACATAACCGAAAAATAACTGAGACCAGGACCTATCTTACGCGTCTACACCGAACAGTGTTCCTTGCCCTATGGAGAAAGCGCTTGGGCGATTACAATAGATTTATCGTACAAACCTGATCTGGAGTCATCGAAAATGACCCAAGAGGAGGACAATTAGGATGTCGATATTGCGGCTCCTGAATGAACATCAAAGTGCAATCTGGCAGCAAGAGAGAGAGCTTATTCGCCGATTGCTTCATACCCTTGATTCCTGGGAGATCGAAACGAGCGATGGCGAGCACCTGCGCCAGGCTCTCGACCAACTCAATGAACTCTTCCTACTCGTCGTGGTCGGTGAATTTAACAGCGGGAAATCCGCGCTCATCAATGCCTTACTCGGAGAGATATACCTCACGGAGGGTGTAACGCCAACAACGGACAGGATTTACATCGTAAAACATGGTGAACCCGGAAGCCCCGAGTTCATCAGTGAGGACGTCCGCGTAGTGCGTTATCCAGCGGAGATTCTGCGTGAAGTCCACATCGTCGACACCCCTGGAACAAATGCTGTCCTGCGCCATCACGAAGCCATCGTGCGAGAGTTCATCCCGCGCAGTGATATGGTCATCTTCGTCACATCGGCTGATCGACCCTTCACAGAAAGCGAACGTGATTTCCTAGAAAACATTCGCATGTGGGGCAAAAAAGTCGTCGTGATTATCAATAAAATCGATATTCTTCAAGATGCCGAAGCCATTAATGAAGTCGTTTCCTTCGTCAGCAATCAGGTCCAGCGCTTGCTGGACTTCGAGCCTGAGCTCTTCCAACTCTCCGCACGCACAGCACAAAAAATGAAACTGGATGATTCGGATTCGAAATACGCGGAAGCCTTTCAACGTTTCCAAGAATATCTGCAAGAGGCGCTTTCGAAGGAAAGTATCATCAAACTTAAACTGCTTAATCCGCTCGGTGTCGGCTTGAAAATCGCCAGGCAGTACAAAGACATCGCTCAGAATCGGGTAGATGTATTAGCGGATGATTCGGCCACACTAAAGAAAGTCCAGAATCAGCTCGAGCTTTTTGAGAGTGACACGGAAGCGGAATTTGGACGCCATTTGGATCGAATCGAAAAGGAGCTGCTCTCGATGAGGATGAGAGGCGAGGAGTTCCTCGATGACCGATTACGCATTCTAAAAATCCGCGACATGCTCAATTCGAAGAAAATGCGAGCCGCCTTTGAGAGCGAGGTCGTTGATGACACTCCTCCACAAATCGAACATCACGTCGAAGAGATCATTGACTGGCTAGTGGAGCGGGAGTTGCGTCAATGGCGGCTGATGGCAGATGAGCTGGGGAGGCGTAAAGAGACCGAGGCGCTCCGCGATGCGGCGAAACAAGCTGCAAGCGGTTTTGCATACAACCGCCGTCAGTTGTTGGATAGCGTGGGCACGCAGGCGGATCATGTGATCGCAAGTTTCGACCAGAAAGCCGAAGCCGCGCGTTTAACGGAAACTGTTCGTGAATCCATCGCTCTGGCTGGATTGGTCGAAGTGGGCGCAATCAGTCTTGGGCTGATCCTTAAAGCCGTTCTCACCACCGCTGCTGCGGATGCCACCGGGCTCCTCGCTGCAGGTATCTTAGGGGTCCTTGGATTTGCTGTAATCCCCTACCGTCGTGGTGCGGCGAAGCGAGAATTCCGAAAAAAAATGTCGCAGCTGCAAACATCATTACGTGGGGTCCTAACAGAGAATTTCAAGCGCGAGCTTGAACGCTCTGTCGGGCGTCTGCGCGAAGCAATCGCCCCTTACCGAAGGTTTATCCTCAACGAGGAAGATCAACTAAAAGGCGTACTCTCGGAGCTTAAGGACGCCGAGATTGAGCTCCAAAATCTGGAAGCGGAGATTGATCGTTAAACCCTCTAATCCGCAGGCATGGGATCCTCCAATCCAGCGTGGAAATCTCATCATTAAGGATAATGAACAGGAACACGCCTCCACGGAAATTCGTTGGAGGCGTGGTATTTTATCCAACTTCAAGGGTTCCCCGTCAGCTTATTTTTGATAACCTCACATAAGCGCGACTCCAGCATCCCTCATGAACCAATTATCAGCTTAGATGGTGAATTCTCGGCGGAAATGGACGCAGATCAACCGCCAGACGCGCTATATGTCCCCATCAACTCTGTTTCCATGAGAATGTGGCCTTCCATCGCCGCAAGCACATCCTCTTTGGCAGCGCTTTCACTCAGCACGAGCGATGTGTCTAACGCGTAGAGCTTAAAATAATATCGATGATTGCCACTTGGTGGACAGGGACCACCATACCCCAATCTCCCCCAACTGTTGGTCCCCTGCCGGCTGCCATCGGGAAACTCAGCTTCTGAGGGAAGCCCAACATCGAGCGCGTTTGCGTCCCCAGGGAGGTTGAAGAGAACCCAATGGACCCAAGTGCCCATCGGAGCGTCGGGATCATCCATGATTAATGCAAAAGAGCTCGTATTGTCGGGGGCTCCGCTCCATGCAAGGGGCGGCGAAACGTCTTCCCCATTGCATGTGTATTCTGATGGGATCGGGGCACCTTCAAGAAAAACTTCGCTTGTAAGGTTGAACTCCATCGGACTCGGGATTGGCTCGTGTGTATCAATTGCCTCGTTCACTGGCTGCTCTACCTCCTTCGTCTCCTCTAGGGCTATAGAGATTGGTTCTTTATCGACAGGTGTGATAACTGGGGCTGACTGGCACCCGCTGATGAAAACTGAAATAAGTGGAATCCCAACCAGCATCAACACAAATCGGCCTTTCACGTTCGGCATATGTTGCCCTCCTTCGAGGTATGAAAAAATTACGTTTAACAATATAGCATTCTAGCCCATCCAATCCTTGCCGTGCAATATCTTATGGGGCGTTGGCATTGATGTCAATAATAACAGCTTCACACAGGCAAATATTGATCTAAGAATAATTGGTCACACCCCACAACGTAGATTCGCATCAAACGCTTTTCCTGTGTATCTGTATGTGGCTATGCGAAGTTTTCTAGTAAGACGTAGTGCCAATCATGCTTCCCCTCCTTGATATATTGAACCCCTTGGATTTTACCAAGTCCGTTCCTGATACCTTGCTAGACACCGCACGGAACACCGAAATTCTCATCATGTCCAATGCGCCTCGGAGACCATCCAGGAGAATCCGCCGCCCGATCACTGACCAGTTCGGCGATCGGAGAAAATGTATCACTAAACTAGGGTACGGTTTTATCCAGAGACAAACTTCCTGGCCCCCACCTCTTTTCCTATATCGATCCTGCCGAAAAGCTGTCACAAAATAGTCACATAAGACTATATATAATGGATGTTGAGGAATAACGATGTCTGGTCAGACCAAGCAGCACACAATCCTGATTGTCGATGACGAGCCTTCGATTGTTGATGTCCTACGTTACAACCTGGAGAAAGCGAATTTTTCAGTCCTCGTCGCACGCAATGGCGAACAAGCGCTCCAACTCGCACATACAAGGCAGCCAGACTTGATCGTTCTAGATCTCATGCTTCCGGGGATAGACGGACTGGAGGTGTGTCGTAACCTTCGCAAGGAGGGCAATGTCCCAATCATCATGCTCACTGCAAGAGACGAGGAAATCGACCGGGTTGTTGGATTGGAACTCGGGGCAGACGATTACGTTGTCAAGCCCTTCAGCACTCGTGAACTAATCGCACGTATAAAATCGGTCCTGCGCCGAGCACAAGCCTCTGAGGTCGGAAATGAAACAACCCTGCAAAAGGGTCATCTCTCGATGAATCTCGACAAACATGAAGCCAACTGGGATGGTGAACTACTCGAACTTTCCGCCTTGGAGTTCGATCTCCTGGAAACCTTAATTCGTAATGAGGGGCACGTTTTAACCAGGGAGCAATTGATCTCAACGGTATGGGGCTACGATTTTTTTGGTGATACACGGGCGGTGGACACAGCCGTACGAAGGCTGCGGGCGCGCTTGCGTGAAGCGAGTTCACTCGCGGCCGAGTCGATCGCGACCGTCCGCGGTGTGGGGTATAGACTCGATGCCCGCTGATAGCTCCATAAAATCCCTACTTCAGCGTTATCCCGTTTTCACCTGGGTGCGCAGCTTGAGAAGCAAAATCCTTCTAAGCCACTTAGCTGTGATCTTCATCGCGGCAATCATCACTGGTTTCTCGTTGCTCTCTCTCGCGGAATCATATTTCATGAATGCGCTTGAAAACAGCCTTGTTTCTCAGGCGCATGTAATCACGAAGAGCCTCTTACCTCAGCTGCACATCGAGGTGCCGGACCCACAGATTGGACAAGCATTCAATGCAATTCAACAACAGGTCATCGGCAATCTCAACGTGCAGGTAATCTCCCCATCCGACCTGCTCGAAAACGAGGCTGCACCACCACTCTCGAATGCGGAATTGAACAGTCTCCGAGAGTTTACAATCGAACTCGGCTCTACAATCGAAACCCGATTCCTACTCATCGATCAGGAGGGGGCAACGGTCATCTCATCTGCAGATCTCGACCTTGAACGATATAAAGAGATCCCCGCCACGCAAAATGCCTTCAGTGGTCAAATCGCCAGTAGCGTGGAAAAGATCAGGGATGAGGACTGGCTTTTCGTCGCCACTCCCCTGCTTCAACAAGATGAAACGGTGGCCGTCCTTCTTCTCAGTCACCCGTTAAGAGATATCGCCGCCGTTCTAACCGATCTGCGCTCGAGGCTCATCCTGGCGGTCGGCATCGCCATTCTGCTAGCAAGCTTACTCGCCTTTTCCTTAAGCAGGAATCTTTTACGCCCGGTAGGTGAGCTTGCAGAAGCAGCGCGCGGGATGCAAACGGGGGTATTCGATATCCCGATCCCCATCGAGCGGCTCGACGAATTGGGCCAGCTCAGTCGAACGTTCGACAGCATGCGGAGCCGTTTACTTGAGACCGAAAAGCTGCGGACTCAGTTCATATCAGACGTCTCACACGAGCTCCGCACCCCACTAACGGCGATAAAAGGGTTGACGGAATCGCTGCAGGATGGAGCTGTCGAAGATCCCGAGGTGAGAGATCGCTTCCTCGACTCTATCGAGCGAGAGACCGACCGGCTTATTCGCTTAACAAATGACTTGCTCACCCTCACCCGAGTCGATGCCGGGGGAATGAAACTCAAAAAAGAAAGCCTCGACCTCAGACAAATACTTGAAGATATCAAGACGAAGCTTTCCCCTGCGGTGGAGAGACGTGGGGTGCAAATACAGATGGATCTCCCCAAAGCACCTCTGATGATAACCGCAGATCATGATCGCATTGCCCAGGTGCTGACGAATATCCTGGATAATTCGCTCAAGCATTCTCCTTCCAACGAACGTATTCTCGTTAAAGTGCGATACTCTAGCCTTAAGAAACAAGAAACAAATACTGGTGGAGGAATATTCCCTTCATCACTAAATAATGAAACATTCAAGCCGATGTTACAGCCCGGGCCACATGTCGTGATTTGGGTGCAAGATCGAGGTGCGGGGGTTCCTGCCAAAGACCTCCCTCACGTTTTTGAACGTTTCTACCGGGCGGATTATTCCCGCTCGAGAGACCAGGGGGGAAGCGGCCTGGGTCTTTCGATCGCCCAGGCGATAATTCAAGCCCACGGCGGTCGTATCCAACTCCTGAGCCCCTCACCCGATTGGGATGGCTCAGGAAACCCGGGCACAACTGTTGTTCTTGCACTTCCAACTGGAATTTCACGCCTCTAATCGATCCTCTGAAGCGATCTATAAGAATCGGTTTCCTCAGTCAATTTACAATCCCGAAGAATTTCCCCTTGTCTGCATCCGTTATAGAAGGTTGAATCGCCAGCCAAATAGTCCTCTCTGAGGCCGAGTCTCTTTGCCATGAACATGACGCCGAACTGCCCCAGATCTGGCAGGAACAGGACACAGATCACCGCTATATCTGTAATTGAGACGCACGAAAATGAAGATTGATAGTTAGTCTCAAATGCTCAGAAATCAATCGAGGACAATCATTTATTAGGAGGGTCGAACGATGAAACAAACACAAGGGTTGATCCTGGCAGTTGTGTGTGCAGTATTTCTGGTAGGAGCTGTTGGCTTGCCCACGCAGGTGAAAACCGACCCTGGGGTGATAACGGTCTCCGGCGAAGCGATAGTGAAGGTTGTTCCAGATGAGGTTCTTATCACGTTAGGGGTTGAAAATTTCCACCGAGAACTAAGCGTAGCAAAACGAAGAAATGACATCAATGTCCAAGATGTCATCAACATCACCAAGCGCTATGGTGTAGCTGCGAAGGACATCCAAACAGATTACATCAGCATCGAACCGAGTTATGATGACACATACCCCTATACGAATCTCACCGGGCATTTCGTCCGCCGCACTATTGTGGTCACGCTACGTGATATTGATGTATTCGAGGATCTGTTGACAGCGGTCACCGAAGCTGGGGCTACGAATGTCCACGGGATCGATTTCCGCACGTCAGAACTGCGCAAATATCGAGACCAAGCGCGGGCGTTAGCCGTTCAAGCGGCAAGCGAGAAAGCTGAGGCGATGGCTGGCGAGCTATCGATCTCCATCGGCAATCCGAAGTCTATTAATGAAGACCACGTCGGATGGTGGTCCTGGTATGGGTACGGTTGGTGGGGTTCACGCTATGCGGGGATGTCGCAGAACGTTGTGCAGAACGCATCTGGTCCTTCTTCGGATTTCGACGGAGCATTCGCCCCTGGCCAGATTTCTATCAACGCCCGTGTTACCGTGACCTTTGAGTTGCTGCAGTAGTGCCGATCGCAGAGATACCAAGAACCTTACTCCCCTTCACACGCTAAGCCAATGGGGGAGTAAGGTTTGGTACCTTTAAAAAAAGATCTAACTCCGAACATGAGTCTGCTTCAAGGGGTTAGCGGATACCCATCAGGCAAGCCCAGATTATTAATATGAACTGTGTAATACTCCAATCCGTTGTCAACTTACCTTACGAATATCGAGACTGATTCCGCCAAGGCTTATATCAGCTATTATCAGCCCTTTACAGCAATGACGGATACGATTCTAGAGCTAATGTTCCCAGTCGGGGCAGCCAAAGCGCCAGGAAAATCCGTCGCGTTGAATAAACGAATTAGCTTCTGGCGGCCCCCAAGTCCCTCGTCCGTACTTCACTGACCCCGGCGCCACCGGGGTCTGTTCCCAGGCTTTCAATACAGGGTCGATTATCCCCCAGGCGGCTTCGATCTCATCGCTTCTTGTAAAGAGTGAGGGGTCACCCTGGATTGCGTCCAGTAAAAGTCGCTCATATGCGTCTGGCAGCGCTTTTTCGCCAAACGATTCACGGTAATGGAAATCCATTTCGACGGAGCGGGTCTCTTGTTGCGAGTCGGGAACCTTCGTCTCGAAACGAAGGTGGATCCCCTCATCCGGTTGGATGCAGAGTGAGATGAAATTCGAGGTTAACGTGTATCCTTCTGGTAAAGGGAACATAACGTGTGGAGGAGCTTTAAACTCCACGACAATTTCGCTCGCCTTCTTCGCTAAGGCCTTGCCCGATCTTAAATAAAATGGAACGCTCTGCCAGCGCCAATTATCGATATAGAGCTTTAATACAGCAAAGGTCGGTGTTTGAGAGGAATCAGCGACACCCTCTGCCTCACAGTATCCGTCATATTGTCCACGAACTGTATCTTTAAGCGGGATTGAACGGATGGCTTGAAGGACCTTTACTTTTTCATTACGCACAGCATCTGCTGCAAAGGTAGCCGGGGGTTCCATCGTCACCAGAGCTAGCAGCTGCAGCAGGTGGTTCTGAAACATATCTCGCAAAACACCTGCATTGTCATAGTAATCAGCACGATGCTCCACATCGACGGTCTCTGCAACGGTAATTTGAACGTGGCTGATATAGTTCCGATTCCAAATCGGTTCGAAAATGGTATTAAGAAAACGGAAATACAAGATGTTCTGCGCAGTCTCTTTGCCAAGATAATGATCGATTCGATAGACCTGAGTCTCATCAAAAACGGCGTGGATCGCATGATTCAACTCAAGAGCGGTGTTTTGATCTCGACCAAATGGTTTTTCGATAACGATTCGGCGCCAATTATCCAGCTCCCTTGCCATGCCAGATTTTCCCAACTCCTGAACAATCACAGGGAAGAGCGATGGGGCTGTCGCCAGGTAGTAGAGGCGATCCGCTGGTCCTCCTTCCAGTTCTTGCAGAAATCCATCCAATGCGACATAGGCCTCGCTCTGCTTGCTATCACCTCGTTTGTACCAGAGTCTCTGGCAGAAATCATTCCACTCTTTACCGGGACACTCCATCTGCGCTAGATTCTCTACACCCTGGCGCATATCTTCCCGGAACTTTTCATGGCTGATCTCTCGCCGAGCGGTTCCCAAGATTTGGAAGTCCTTCGGCAACCGCCCTTTACGATATTGATTGAACAGTGCCGGAACCAGCTTCCGCACGGTAAGATCACCGGATGCTCCAAAAATCACGATGCTCGTAGAGTTCGATGCATCTTTCCCTGGACTCATTTTTCACTCTCCCACAGAATGTTCCCCACAATCATGAATAGGGACCACATTCTCAGGAATCCCCTTCTCGCTTGATCGCGTGTCCACCAAACTGGTTACGCATCGCAGCTAACAGCTTCGCTGAATAACGCTCTTCTTGTCGGCTTACAAAGCGCATTAAAAGCGAGAGTGTAATTACGGGAGCGGGAATGTCCAACTCGATGGCTTCGGCAACCGTCCACCGCCCTTCCCCGCTATCCGCTACCCAATCCTTTACAGCGGATAAATCTGCATCCTCCTTTAAGGCTTCCGCTGTGAGATCAAGCAGCCAGGAACGTACCACGCTTCCATAACGCCAAATCTCGGCGATACTGTGCAAATCCAGGTCATATTCCTCTTTGGCTTTCATGATCTCAAAGCCCTCAGCATAAGCTTGCATCAAACCGTATTCAATACCGTTATGGACCATTTTTACGAAATGACCTGCTCCACTGGAGCCGACATAACCCCAACCTTTGGACTCCCCGGGGGCGAGGGTTTCAAAGATCGGTTGGAGCTGTTTCACTGCGGATACTTCTCCGCCGACCATCATGCTGTAACCTTCAGCAAGGCCCCAGATCCCACCGCTCGTGCCGACGTCGACCAATGAGATGCCCTTAGTCTTCAGCTGAGCTGCCCTGCGCTGGGTATCCTTATAATTGCTATTACCACCATCAACCAGCGTATCACCGTCTGAGAGCAGCTCTCCCAGCTCGTGTAGAAGCGACCCTGTTGGATCTCCCGCCGGGACCATGCTCCAGACAACGCGAGGGGCTTGAAGCTTGCTGACCAAATCCTGGAGTGACTCCGCTCCTTCTGCGCCTTCCGACACCGCTTTCTTAATCGGGTCCTTGCTTCTGTTGAATACAACGACAGTATGCCCACCTTTTAATAATCGGGAGGTCATATTACCCCCCATTTTTCCCAGACCAACCATTCCGATTTGCATGCTCATGACCCTGCTTTCTTTAATCTCTTTTTAGGGAACGAATCCCATCTCCCGCGGCGATGATTACTTCGCTCGCCAGATCAAGGAAAAGCCCATGCTCGACGATCCCCGCCCTGCTCTTTAGCTGTGCAGAGAGAGCGTAGGGATCATCAATAATTCCAAAACGACAATCGATGATGTGGTTCCCATTATCGGTGATAAATGGTGCACCATCCCTTTGTACGCGCAATGTAGGTTCAGCACCAAGCGATCGCAAATACGTTTCCACAGGACGCATCCCAAAAGGGATGATTTCAATGGGAAGATCGAAGTTCGTTCCAAGAGCAGGCGATAGTTTCTGCTCATCGACAACAATGATTTCAAACAAGGTTGCCTGTGCGACGATCTTCTCACGCAATAATGCGCCACCACCGCCTTTTATCAGATTCAAATTAGGATCGACTTCATCCGCCCCGTCTATCGTAACGTCGATCCTGGGATGTTCCTCCAGAGAGGTTAAGGGGATCTCCGCCTTACGTGCTTCCTCGGCGATAAAATCAGCCGTGGGGATCGCTTGAATTCCCTCCAATTCTCCCTGACGTATCAATTCGCCGATCAGCCGCAAGGCATGGATTGCTGTACTGCCGTACCCGAGGCCAACAACCATGCCTGATTCGACATACTCGACGGCTTTCTCAGCTGCCGTTTTCTTCAGTGCATCTCGATCGTTCGTCATATCAGTCATCTCTCGTTGATTCGTTCTGCAATCATCTCCCTAACCACATTTGCTACTCGGCTTGGATCATCAACGATCCACCGTTCCTCTAGAAATCCCAGCGCGTGCACTCCTTCTTTCGTGAAAGGGGTTGTTACTGCCACACACCACATACCCGCTGCCACCGCAGCCTGGACACCGGAAGGCGAGTCCTCCAATACGATACAACGTTCACTCGGTGATCCCAATTCGCTGGCGACAAGGTTATAGATCTCAGGATCGGGCTTCCCTCTGTCAACATCATCGCGGGTTGCGATGAAATCGAACGCATCCTGCAACTTAAGAATCTCCAGAATCCGAGCCGCTTGAGGACATCGTGACATCGTCGCCAAGGCAGTCTTGCAGTTTGCACCCCTGGCCTCCTCGAGAACTGCTAAATTGTGCGGCCATTCATGGCTCAGAATCAAGTCTGCATCCTGCAGCATTCTCTCATAGTGCCTAAGGCGAACCTGAACAAACGCTTGCCAAGCGGCGCTTACCCCGAACTCTTTCATCCGCTCTGATGCGCGAGCCGAGAGGTCAAACTTATCAACCAAAGCCTGTGCAACCTCTCGCCTCGGTAGTCCTACAACATCACGGAAGGCTTCGATTACCTGCTCTTCCTTAATATCATGCGGGCAAAGTTCGATTACCGCGCGTGCATAAGAGATTGCCTTCAGTTTTTCCGTCTGAACGAGCGTCCCGTCGAGGTCAAAAATTACAGCTTCGATCATCGGCGGATCTCATAAGTGGTAATACACATCGTTCATAACATCCTTCGGGCAAGAGAGCAGCGCCAACTTCATTCGCATCCTCACTCAACTAAAGCGTCCGTTAATTTCTGGATGCCGCCCTGAACATCTGCATCCAGATGGAAGCGGACCACCTTCCTGCCCTCTTCAACCAAAGCCTGTCGATCCCCAAGCGCTTGCGCTTGAATGAGAACCCCGAAGGAGATGGATGATCCATCTTTGCCGGCTTCTTCGGGTATCGCCAGATCCTCTGATTTTTCTGAGGTTATTTGTATGAACAACCCGTTGCCGGCGTCACCTTTATGCATTTGACCGGTTGAGTGCAAGAAGCGTGGACCGAAACCCAGTGTTGTGGCATACCCGGTCCGATCACGCAGTTTATGGCGCAGAACACTCAACGCCTGATACGTTTCATCGGTGTCGGGCAGGTAAGCTTGCAGTGTGATATATGCGCCAGGATCTGCAGCCTTCAGGAAGCTGTTGAAAATTTCCTTCAACGATGGTTTCTCTTTTTCAAAGGCAGGAAAGCTTATGCCAGACGTGGTCGCATAAACCTTGACCCCCTCAATTTTAAATATCGGCGCTTCAGCGGGAAGTTGACCATGCTCTTGATAAGCGACCATCATCTCACGCGCCTTCACTTTGGCAGATTCAACATTTGGCTGATCAAACGGATTAATGCCCAAGCGCTGCCCAGCTATCGCAGTGGCCATCTCCCAAAGGAAGAACTGCCCACCGATGTCGTAGACATCCCCCAACACGATCTCGATCGCAGGATGACCTGCCTCGATGAGCGAATCGAGCGTCTCTTTAAAAGAGCCATCTTCGTTCAAATGGAGCCAGATAAAGACACGATCATCCCCATAGGATTGCGGTGCGGCAAGTTGCTCCCCTACAATGGGTAGTATGCCCTTCCCCTCTTTACCGGTACTCTCCGCTAGCAATTGCTCAACCCAATCTCCAAAGCTCTCGACTTCTGGTGAGATGATGAAGGTGAGTTTATCCCGCCCCATTGTGGCGAGCTCCCCAAGAGCAACGCCAAGCTTGGCTGCAGGATTTTCATCCACCCTGGCCTCTTCACCGCTCGCACGTGCGACCGAAAGCGCCCGGCCTAGTAAGGTATCGATGTCTATGCCAATAAGCGCTGCAGGAACCAAGCCGAAATAGGAGAGCACCGAATAGCGTCCACCGATATCCGAGTTATTGAGAAAGATCCTGCGGAAGCGATATTTATTAGCGAGTTTCGCGAGGTTGCTCCCAGGGTCCGTAACGGCAACGAAATGCATCCCTGCTTGATCTACCCCTACGGCATTAGCGATTTTCGTATACATGAATTTGAAGAGCGAGAGCGTTTCTACGGTCGAGCCGGATTTCGTTGAGACGATGAATATCGTTTTCGTGATGTCGATTTTCTCTAGAAGGTTGAGAATGGAACCGGGGTCGGTGCTATCGAGAACAAACAATTCTGGATAACGATTTGCAATACCGAAGGTCTTTTTAAATACATCTGGGGCGAGACTGGAGCCGCCCATCCCCAGCAGTACCGCATACTGAAACCCGCCTTCATGAATATCATCCGTGAATCTTGTGAGCTCCAGAACGACCTCTTTCATCTCCGCTGGCGCCTGAAGCCAACCAAGGCGGTTGACAATCTCGTCTGGTTCAGATTTCCAAACAGTATGATCGTGTCTCCAGAGCCGTTTGAAGATATCCTGTTCCTGTATTGCCTCTAAGCCGCACTCCAGGGCATCTGAATATCTACCTAGCTCAAACTGGATAGTTTCATCCTTCATATGTATCACTACGTTTTCCATCGATACTGGCAAGCATCGATCGGAACGCCTTTGCGAATGCATCTACACCCTCTCTCAGAAGCTGATCGGTTACTTCATTAAGATCGATGCCGAGCTCTGAGAGCTGTTGTAACTGCGCCTCGGCAGAATCAACATCAAGCTCCAGGGTATTGGCGATAGTTCCGTGATCTACGAAAGCTTTGAGCGTGGCTGGTGGAACGGTGTTCACGGTTTCCGGTCCGATAAGAGAATCTACGTAGAGTGTATCTGCGTAGGCCGGGTTCTTCGTGCTTGTGCTCGCCCACAACGGGCGCTGCACCCAGGCACCTTTCTCCGCCAGAACCTCCCATCGTTCTCCCGAGAATATCTCCTTGAACCGGGCATAGGCTATTTTGGCATTTGCAACAGCAATTTTCCCTTGAAGTGATTCTGCCCCCTTCTCATCCAAAGCGCGATCAACTGCCGTGTCCACTCGACTTACAAAAAACGATGCGACCGAGGAGACGCGGCGTAAATCCCCTCCGCGACGATCAAACACCTCCAATCCCTTGATGTAAGCCTCTGCGGCTCCTTCATAAGAAGCCATTGAGAAAATCAGGGTCACGTTAACATTGATCCCTTCTCCGATCAATGTCTCAATCGCCGGGATGCCTGCTTGAGTCACAGGAACCTTTATCATCACATTTGGTCGGTCCACCTCTTCAAACAGCCGACGAGCCTCCGCTATCGTGCCATCAGTATCGTTCGCCAGCTCAGGGCTGACCTCAATGCTAACAAAGCCATCTTTGCCGTCTGTGTTGGAATAAATTGAGTGTAGTAGATCTGCCGTTCGCTGAATATCTTCGATGGCCAGCGTCTCATAGATCTTTTTTACGGGCATACCCGCGACCAAGAGAGGATCGACCACCTGGTCGTAATCGGAGCTTCCAGCGATCGCTTTTTCGAAGATCGATGGATTTGATGTCACGCCGGTTACACCGGATTTGAACATTTTTTCGAATTCGCCAGACTCCAGTAAAGCCCTGCGGATATTGTCGTACCAGATAGACTGGCCGAGCTCGTTCAAGGATTTCAGATCTGCCATAAGTACACTCCTGTTAAAAGAATCGAGAAAATCAATTGGATTAAGAAATCATCCAGTTCCAAAGACCGGGATCAGAGCACCATGAACGGCACTTGCCGAATCGGATGCGAGAAAGAGAATCACCTCGCTGATCGCCTGAGGAGTTACCCACCGAGAGTGGTCTGCATCCGGCATCGCCTTTCGATTCGCAGGTGTATCAATCGTCCCGGGGAGCACTGCGTTTACATTAATGCCCTCGCGTTTGAGCTCAGCGGATAGGCCTTCCGTCAACCTCAGTACAGCGCTCTTCGACATCGCATACATACCGGCTTTCACCAAACCTTTCATTCCCTGCCGAGCGCCGATATTGATAATCTTACCGTACCCTGTATTCAGCATATGTGGGACGGCTGCCTGGCAACTCAGCAGGGTTGTCCTGGCATTCAAATCCATCAAGAACTCCAGCGTCTCTACAGGAGTCTCGTGAACCAGCGTTCCCGCTCGATATCCGCCGACAGTATTCACCAAGACATCAACATGGCCATGATGCGCCACTGCCTTTGACATCGCGTCGTCGACCGACTCTTTGGAAGTCATATCAATCCCGCCAATCAGGAGATGTTTACGCAACCCCGAAATTGTTGGGAAAATCTCCTGCAGGCGACCCTCTTTGCTATCCAAAAGGGCTAAACTCGCGCTCTGAGCTTCAAATGCATGAACCACAGCGCTTCCTAAATTTCCAACCGCGCCGGTGATTACAACTACCTTATCAGAAAAATCATACATAATGCACCAGTCTTCTCGATGATTATTGACCCTCGAGATCAACACCTTATACGTTCAGACAGGGTTCATTTCGTGATTCTTACGGGGAATTATTATGGATCTCGGATAGACGACCATTATATCAGAGCCATTCTCAATCACTTGCTTAGCGGATACGCTTCCAGGCAATAGGTTTTCCTCGAGCGTTCAATAAATATAAAAAGGGCTACGATCACATCTCCCCGGTTATCTTCAAACTCTGGATGTCAATTTCAACATCGATATGCCAATCTGTGATATCTTGTGTACCAGCCCACGTTTCTATCAAAATTTCAACTCAGCGGTGATGTTGTCTTACGCTTGAATACAACTTAATAGACCCAACTCTCCGAGAGGTATATATGCCCGCTAGATCTATCGAACTCCCAAAACCCAACTCCCAAGGATCTATCTCCTTAGAACAGGCAATTGGAGATCGGGAATCCGTACGCAGCTTTCAAGATCAATCCCTCTCGCTGGAACAAATCGGACAGCTGCTCTGGGCTGGTCAAGGTCTTCGCCATGCACCCGGTCGACGCACGGTCCCCTCCGCCGGTGCGCTTTACCCTCTCGAGCTTTACATGATCACAAAAGAAGGTGTGTATCAATACATCCCAAAAGGTCACAAGATGGAGCCGCACATTGATGGTGATCTGCGATCATCGTTGAGCGACGCCGCACTGGGGCAGGAATGGGTTGCTCAAGCCCCGGCAACGCTTCTCCTGACGGCGGTATTCAGCAGAATCGAAACGAAATATGGAAAAGAACGCTCGCCTCAATACATCTATCTCGAAGCTGGACATGCCGCACAGAATATCTTATTACAGGCGACAGCCCTCGGACTTGACGGCGTCCCTGTTGGAGCTTTTTATGAGGAGCAGGTAAGCCAAGCCTTGCAGCTCCCGAGCGAACATTATCCGTTATATCTAATCTCGCTTGGATTTGCAGAATAGATCGGTTGATTGCCTGCTGCATAGTAAGTTAAAATCAAGAGCAGTTAGTACAATTCACTGCTGACCTTAAGGAGTTCCTTCCCTGGTAAGTTAAGGACTATCAACCTATAAATATACTTGCGCAATTTAGAGTCTCCATATTGCCATAATGAAGCAATCGCAGGAAGCGAGTTAATGTCAAAAAAAGAATTCAAAAACGTAATTAAACGGAGCAACGCCATCGTTCCCTTCAAGAAGAAGCGTATCGAGAACGCAATCTATCGTGCAGCAGTCTCAGTCGGTGGACGTGATCGGGAACGCGCCATATGGCTTGCCGAGAAAGTTGTCGAGTATCTTCACGATAAATTTCCAGATGAGCACACTCCGCACATCGAGGAGATCCAGGACGCAGTTGAAAAAACATTAATCGAAAATGGTCATGCTCAAGTCTCCAAGGCGTATATCCTGTACCGTGAAGAACGGAATAGAGCTCGACGGGAGGCTGGCAAACGAGCTTCAACGCACGGAGATAACATACCCTGGCGCAAGATCTGGTATGTCCTCGATTGGGCAGTAAAACACAACCTTCACACTGTATCCGCATTGAACAAGCGAATTCTGGGCGGCGAGTTCCCTCAGATCGTTCATGAGTCTGAGTCCGCTTACAATGATAATGTCGAAACCGCCGCTCAGATGATCAACGAACGCAAAGATGGGTTGAAGCTGGTAATTGTCAGCGGCCCATCATCTTCTGGAAAAACCACAACAACAATCAAGATTGAACAACGTTTAATAAAGCAGGGGCTGCGATTTCGGGCCTTGAACGTTGACAATTATTTTTTCGACCTTGAAGAGCACCCACAGGATGAGTTCGGCGATTACGATTTTGAAACACCGCAAGCACTCGACCTGCCACTGATAAACGAACACTTGCAAGCGTTCACCCGCGGCGAGGAAGTGCTGATCCCCTATTACGACTTCAAAGCGGGCCGCCGTATCCTCGACCAGACACCGATGAAGCTGGAAGAGAATGAAATTCTCCTGTTAGACAGCCTCCATGGTCTATACCCACCCATGACAAAAGGCATCCCAAGTGAACAGAAATTCGCCATTTACCTCGAACCGCTGCTACAGATCCGGGGTGCCGACGACGAGTATGTGCGTTGGGCTGATTTACGCCTCATCCGCAGAATGTTAAGAGATGCTGTACATCGCGCCTATGATCCGGAGCGGACACTTCTGCATTGGCACTACGTCCGCTCTAGTGAACTGCGCAATATCATTCCCAACATTGGCAGCGTCGACGTGATCATCAACAGCGCAATGCCATATGAGTTGGCGATTTATCGAGCGCGCCTTTTAGGGAAATTCGAGGAGTGGGAGGCAAAATACCGCGATGATCCACTTCGCGAGGACGCGTATAAGCGAGCCTCTAGAATTCTGCGCACGCTAAATGAAGTTGAGCCAGTGGAAGATGAGTCCCCCATACCTCCTGACTCGGTCTTACGCGAATTTATCGGCGGGAGCAGCCTATCCTACTAATCACTCACAGACAACGTAGGGTAGGGAAAAACCAAATCTAGCGACATCTCCCTATAAGATTCCGCTTTTCATTTTTAGCCCTGATGAAGCTAGTCCTGCGTTCGCCCTACTTAAAAATGAAAAAGGCGGAATAGATACTTCCACCTTTTTCGTAGAAATAATCAAACCAGCACTAGATCACCCAGACCGGCTTACGTTCGCCCCTCTACCCGATCCCCCTGCCCATAGAGGACGACCGCTATCCTGACGAACCATGGTAAGTGACTGTGTAGTCATGTCCTCGAACCCACCAACCTCGAACTCGGCATCTTCAAGGAAACCGTACAGTGTTAGTTCGTGACCGATGTCGGTTGTAAATCCCAGCTCGAGGGCACGGGTCCAAGCTTTACCTTCGACGACCATCTCCTGACCGTCATGAAGCTGCAAGATCAGCGCTTCTTCATTCGCGGATACAACCGTGCCGACGACTTCCAACCATTCATCAACGGATGCTAATCCCTCGCCACCCCTGATGGCATCTTCCGGCTGACTGCCCTTGGACATATCACTAAATCGTCCCTGGCCTCCACCGTTCTGTCCACTCCCCACCAAGTCGGTTTCAGTAGAGACCACACGATTTCCCTGACGCTGCTGACCTTGGTTTTGCTTTATTGGCTCTTGAGCTGCTTCTCGAGTCCGCGCACCAGATCTTTCTTCTTGTCCCTGTGCTATTCTTTCGTTTTTGGCATCCGTCCGATTGATTGCGCCAACGATCAATACACCCGATAGAGCAGCTACTAGCGTCCCCACAATTATTTTCTGTAACATGATTGATTCTCCTTGTTTTGAATTGTTTTTTACCTTCTAGGAACTCAGATTCTCATCCCCACTCATGCTCTGTTACGAACGACGGGCTGTTCTCGTCTAATTGGAAATAGGAAAAAACAATAGGTAACCTTCTTTATCCACTTCCAATGGATGAGGAAATGGAAACCAGCGGCAATGATCAGGGCAACGCCCGACCATGTATGAATGAGATCCCAGGTTGTCCGGCTGAAAAGGAACCCAACATCCCAGTTCACATTAGCGCCACCCTGATAACCTCCTGTAGGGCTGAAGAGGAAATAAACTCCCGAGATCGCAGTAAGCAAGAAACTCGTGGCGATAACCAGGTTGATGACCAAATTGGTCTTTGCGCCACGGGACATATTTGACTTCCCTGATCGAATTTGATTCCACACCTTCTTAGTCATCATCACGACCCAATCCCAGTGATAAAGGAGATGGATCGTAACAATCAAGATCATTGCAACCCCACCCCACGAATGAAGGTCATCCCATGTGCTGCGGCTGAACAAAATCGTAATGTCATACCATGGATTCTTTCCCCCTTGGTAGCCGCCAACTGGGACGTAGATAAAATATAGAGCTGAGAAGCCTGCTACCAATGCAGAGAAAAATACACTCGCATCCAATACCCAATTTAAGCGTGTTGTTCTTGATAATCCCATTATTTCACCTCATGAATTATTTGAGTTAGTGTGTAAATATTAGAAGGACGATGCGAAGAAGTTATGAAGATTTTCAATGAAGCTTATGAAGATTTTGAAGCGGGGAGCTCTTATCTACGGTCTTTTTAGGTTGAGCATTGGATGGAAGGATCGCTTTTCAAAGAGGATTATTCAGGAACTGACTCGATGCGTATCCAGCCCCACTCAACCACCGGTCTATCAAAAAATAATAAGAAACGCCGGTCTCAACTGAAGCGAGACCGGCGCTCATGGTCAGGGCTCCAGGCGGTGCAAACCACATTGCCCTGACTTTGCGGCGTTTATTGTATTGATAATTAAAAAGGTGTCAAATCGAAAAATAGTACTCCAAAACGCATCCGTGAGTGAAAAGAAGTTTATCCAATTCTCAAATCCAGGTGCGTAGAGAAATCTTAAACATACTACCCTAGAGACAATGCGCACATATTCTTCATCTCATTCAGGAGGGTGAACAAAGAAGGGCAAGACCGGGGACGCCCGATCAATGCTATTCGGTCAATCTGCTGGATATCCTACTACTGTTAGGGTTAGACTGTCGATTCGCCCGGGATAAGCGTGATCCCTTGAACCCTCTTGCGATTGAAGAGAAGAGCCGGGGCATCCGCCTGCGTTTTCGGGAACAGGATGGATTGGATCCTTGCATCATACAACGGGGTAAAGATGCTGTCCCCTTCAAATATCACCGTACCGAATTCAAACCTGCCAGCACTGTGAATCTTCCCATAAAGCTCGTACCCTTCCAGGAGAACTCGCACCAAATGAGGGAAAGGTTTCGTGTAACCGGCTCGTAACACGCTGGAGGGACCTAGTCCGGCGCGATTCCCAACCAATATTGCGACAATCTCTCGCTTGACCAGCCACATCCTACTGAAACGTTCCGCTGATTGCGAGCGCTTGAAAAGAGTACTCAGTTCACCTGCCTCGATCTCAATTGAGGATTCTGTAGGCATGTTCATGTAACTGAATAAGCCCCGTGCCTCCGGGTAAATCATTCCTGTGATCCAATGTGAAGATGTTACGACCTCCACTTCAACCGAATTTCTTGTTGCCATCGCTAACTCCAGACCTGGAATGAATTGAGCCGACAACCTGGTGAAACGATTCACAATCCCAATATCATTCTAGGTCACTTAAGCGTCGGATTCAACTGCTACCGCACGATTAGTTATCGGGTTATGATTCATGAGAGAGGCATGGATCTGGACAATAGGCGGGGAAAAGCGAATGTGCGCTTAGGATTTCTCAGTGGGGTAGCTTTGCTTATCCTCGTTGCTGTAATTTTCTTCACCAAGCTGCAGATCGGAAAACATGCTGCAGATCCCGATCGCGACCCTCAACTCAATGCACAGGAAGTGCCACGCACAGGGCTTGTGAAAGCTCATAAAACCTGGTCTGGTGGGTCAGCGCTCTTCCTCGATCTTCGCCCTAATTCTGCGTTCGCCAGGACGCATATCCCTGGAGCGATCTCGATTCCCTCGGAAGAGCTAGAAAGTCGTTACTTAGACCTCCCCAATGACCGGACGATCATCGCCTATTGCGATTGCCCGTTAGAAGAGGCCAGCGCACAAGCTGCCTTGTTCTTGCGTACGCATGGATTCCCAAATGCATCCGCGCTGCGCGGTGGGATAGATGGATGGATACAGTCAGGCTATCCCATCGAGCCATGAAAAGCATGCACAAAATCAACGTGCTGCCTTCAGGAATCGATACAATTCTTAACTAAAATTCATCAACGATATTTAAAAACGTAACAGGCGACTCAATGCAGGCAGTCGGGGAGGGGATGAACATATGAGGTGATCAATTTAGCGATCTGGTCTCACCCCCTTTTTCACATAACTCTGCAACTCGGATACAGTCAGTCTTTCTATTCCCAATTTTTTAATAGTCCTTCCCCTAATCCAATAATCCGTGCCATCCAGAATAACAGCCAAGCGGACGATGCTCTCGATGCCACGTACAGAGACGCCAAAACGCTTCCCTAGTGAAGCGATGGGCACCAAACTCATGGGGATGTCTTCAAAGATGTAGCGATGTTTCAGCGTATTGGGCGCTAGGATACCAAAATAGCCAGTTTGATTCTGAATAGCCTCGTAGAGATTCTCGCCCTGAACGTTATATGCGAGCCGCAGCCACTCTATCGCTGTGCGTGCACGGACATTCATCGAAGCCGCTACCGTGACGCGCTCCCGATCGAGAACTTCTAAAATACGCGCCGTCGATGGCGTGACCCCATCGATATAAAACTGAAAATCGCCCTTTGTTGATTCAATCCGGCCCATGTTCAAGATTACCAGCGCCGGGTGGAATATCGCACCCATATTATTCAATCCTGTGTGCATGACATCGATGCCATCGATAAATTCCGGATAGGCACCCTCGAGCGCTTCTAGTACAGCTGGTGTATCGATCGCCGGAAGAGCTGCCAGCGGAACGGAGTGCTTCACGCGAAATATTCGTGCTTCCGCCGGACCTTCTGAGCGACTGGCATAGATGAAGGTTTCCGCCTCCGCAATCTTTACATCGGCAGCAATCTCCGAATCGTTGATGATCTTTCTAAACTCGATGGCACCCCCCGTCCTGCCAGGGTGAAGGATGACGATCTGACCATCTTTCAGGTGAGATGCACTTAGGCGAGCGATACCGGCATGAGCGCTGGATGGGACCACGACCATGATCACATTGGCATCCTCTATAGCTTCACCGATATCTGAGGTTACGACCTCCATCTTCCCAAAGCCATGTGGGCCCCCTTCATAGCTCTCTAGATGGATCCCGCCCAACTCGGCAATCGCACTGATGCGACTGAAGGTGCGGTTGTACAGGTTAACCGGAAAGCCTTTCAATGCCAGGTGGGCAGCCATTGCTTTGCCGCCATTTCCAGCTCCAATCACGGTGAAACGTTTCTTCTTCGCCACGTTTTTCTCCTCAACTTATTGAGCGTAATCAGACTGGCAGTGATCAGAGCAGAGACGCAATTCGCTCTTCTTCCGAAAGTGCATTACCTGATTGCGGATCTATCGCCTTACAAGCCCCGCGCTCATCGACTTGCGTCGTCATTCGGGCGGGTGCGTACTCATTATTCGCCAAATGCGGGGCGTCAAGAATTCCTTTTTTGACTGCCAGAGCAAGAGTTTCCGGGTCTATCAATGGGTCTGCATCTTTAACTGCCAATAAGGATCGAATAGCATCGAGTGTTACCCTGGCTTCCCGGCATAATTCCTCAACGCGTTCCTGTACTTGGGAATCCGCTGTCATGTCTGGCGCACCTTGTATGGCATTTTCAACAACCCGTTGAGCTGCTTTACTTGCCTCGATGACATCCTCTGGCAAAGCCGCATGCTGCGCTTCGGTATGACCGACGATATGCAAGATATGCGGATCTAAGGCCATCTGTAAATAGATGCTCGCCGCTAAATGGGCACGCGCCGCTGAAGGATCTAGAGGATAGCTCAACAATCCTGTTCGGGTCTGTCGCCAAACCCGGAAGTTGGCGTCTTCCAGATGCGCAATCATCTTCAGGCAAGCCAGCATTTTCGCCAAATCCATGGCGTCCGAAAGCCCTGGGGGGCTATTGAACATCATCTGGGCAATGTAGTCCTTCACGCCAAAAGAGCGCGCGTTGTAAGCGGACAGATAGGCGGAAACGACGAAAATAACATCCGCCGCGTCTCTCATCCCCCAATGGTGGGGTTCATTCAACTCAACCGGGATCCCTCTTTCGCCACACCAAGTCATGAGCTTTTGATGCTCGTGGATTGAGCCCTGTAAATCCCACGGACCCCTCCCATCCATACGGTTGAACCAGAAGATCGGGATCGCACACCAGGCATTATTGATCGTTTCGACATACATCTCAGCCAGCTGGATGAAGTCATCTGTTCCAGAATACGTTCGCATGAGCGGGAAATTGCCGCAGCGGCTGGCTTTATAAATTGCCCGGAAATCCTCCGGGGTGCGAACCGGAACCCCGCCCGCCCCACGTGCCCGCGGGTTTTGGTGTTCGGGAGAGAAGAAGTGCTCCTGAGCATCCTGGTCCGTCCCTAGCGAGATAACATCCAATGCGCCCGCTTGCGCAATCGTTTCAACGCCTTTGATAGTCGCATCCAGAGTAGGCAAGCCAAAATGATGTCGTAGGATTGGATATGGAGACTTCCAGCGGATCCGGTCAACCAGTGTTTGCGGGTATTCCTGCTCGACTCGCCCCCCCTCCGCACTTCCCTTTAAGTATGCAAGAACCTCATACGATGCTTGATTTCCATCGAATACCCTCTCGAAGAATCCCATTGCCCCAGCTCGTTCGGCGATGGGCGGAGTTCCGCCGAAGGCGAATCTCACCCCCTGCTCGCGGAAACCATCGACCTGCTCGGCGAACTCAGCCAACAATCGCTCCCCGGTCTCGGGGGTAAGACGGTAGGATACGCCCACGAGGTCCGGATTTTCTTCACGAATAACCTCCACGAATTTGTTAACCGGCACCGCCGGTCCAAGAAAAACGGTGCGCCATCCAGCCGATTCTGCTAAACGCAGGAAGTTGATCACTCCGGCCACGTGGACGCACTCACCCAGTGCTCCGGCAACAACTGTTCTTTGAAGATCCTTTCTCATCGATGCCATGTGCTCCTCAGACAAGTAAACGAAGCCCAGCTACGCGGTTGCATGAGCTTATGCTCCTTCATCATCTAATCTGGTTTGATGCTTCTCAGGTTGGGATGAATGCTGAGATCTTCCCCGCAGCAATTGAATAACCTATGCATTCGCGGGTTTATTTGTCAAATCCTTCACTTTCATTATACAGGACTATTGAGATGATTCTCGCATGACCTCACTGGATGTCCTATCGCGAGTGGGAGATATTCCTGAAGCGATAGCGTGTGGTTAAAAAAACTCCCTCGTGTGGGAAATCATGTGAGTTCAAATTAGGCCAGACGGTCTAGCGCTAAGTCATAGTGATTTTGGTGGGTTGTCATTCTGAGCCGAAGGGAACCTCAGAATGACATCGTATCATTTTAATCGGGTTGACTTACATCTAGCTTAAGGAGAAATTTGTAGCCACAGGTAAGACAGTGCTTGAAGCGTTTGAATAATCATGCTAACCTGACATACCAAATCTAGGATCTTGAACATACGCAATCCAATCCAAAGGGGTAAATATTGAACACGATCGAAGTAAGAGACCTGAGACGAATCTTTAAGACAACCATCGGTGTTGTCCGTAGGAAGATAAAAGAAGTAGTCGCCGTTGATGGCATAACCTTTGACGTTAATCGGGGTGAACTCTTCGGTTTGCTCGGTCCTAATGGCGCCGGTAAAACCACGACAATCAAGATGCTCACAACCCTTCTCATTCCTACTGGCGGCACGGCGAAAATTCTTGGTTACGACGTCGTTGACCAAGCAAACGCGATCCGAGCAAGGATAGGCTTCATCTTCGGCGGGGAGCGAGGTCTATATTGGCGGCTTTCCGGAATCGACAATCTGCGCTACTTCGCCAGTCTCTACCACGTTGATCCGGCAGTCACCAAGAAGCGCATCCCGCAATTGCTTGAGTTAGTCGGTCTTTCGGATCGGGGGGAAGAAAAAGTCGAGGGCTATTCACGAGGCATGAAGCAACGTCTTCATATTGCGCGCACGCTGTTGCACGACCCCGAAATCCTCTTCCTCGATGAGCCGACAATGGGGTTAGACCCCGTCGGAGGGCGGGAAATTCGCCAGGTGATACGTAACCTGCAATCTGAAAAGAAGACCATCCTCTTGACGACTCACTACATGTTTGAAGCCGATGCGCTATGCGAGCGTGTCGCAGTTATCGATCGAGGCCGCATCGTCGCCCTCGACACACCTGAAGCATTGAAGCACGTTGTGCGCGATCTCGCGGTGATCGAAATCGAAGTCTTCGGGGTTCCAGAGAAGATATTGAACCAAATTCGCAAACTGCCCTTTGTTGATACAGTATCTGTTGAAGACCTGGACCAAAAGCAGATGCTTCTTGTTCAATCAGCAAAAGGGCCAGAAGCCGTCCCACCACTTCTTGCTTCCCTGGACAGTGTAAGGGTCGGGAAGGTGTCAGTGCGCGAACCAACGCTCGAGGATGCGTACGTCAGACTTGTAGGTGGCAATGTCTAAAGTCACGATGGATCTGGCGGTGGTTTTCAGACCACACAGATGAGATTACGACAGCAAATTCGTGGACAGACCCGGAGCTGGTTATTCAGCTAATGAAACCCGGAATGTTGAAGACCTATCTTCGAGTTATTAAGCTTGCTTTTATATTCACCATAAAGCAGGCCATGACGGACGCCTTCGTCATATTTGGTATCTTCGTCCAGCCTTTGATCATCGCCATAATGGCCCTCTTTGTACTGGGTGAACAAGGAGATGAGATTGCGATTTTCATTGTAGTGGGAAGTGGTCTCACAGGCCTGTGGGATAGCGTCCTCTTCCAAAGTGGAAGCAGCATCACCCAAGAACGTTGGACAGGTACACTCGAAGCGCTCGTCGGCATGCCCACTCCTTTGGGGGTGATCGTATTCGGGAAAAATCTGGCTTTTGTAACCCAGGCTCTGGGTTCCATGATAGCCTCCTATACTCTCGCGTCGATCATCTTTGGTTACCCGCTGAGTGTCGAATCACCCATGCTCTTTATCATCTCCGTTATCCTAACCGTGCTCTCACTCGTATGCCTGGGTCTTGTCCTGGCAACGCTGTTCGTGTTGAACCCGGATGTGCAGCGCTGGCAGAATGGCCTGGAATTCCCGGTTTTCATCCTTGCCGGATTCCTCTTTCCTATTGCAATACTACCCCAATGGACGACACCGCTCAGCTATATACTTGCTCCTTACTGGGCTGCGGTCGCTCTTCACTTGTCTTCCAGTGCCAAACCCGGGATCTTGGAGATTAGTACACCGTGGGCAATGATGGCTCTTCTAGGCGTGATCTACCTCTTTCTGGCTTTCTGGCTGTTTAAAAAGATGCTCTTCAAGGCGCGCGTTGAAGCTACCCTCAGTGGACAATGAAACGAAGGGATACTCTGGTTAGTTTCTGACGATAGATAACAGGACCCTGAGATGTCGAAAGTGATCGCAAATATTCGTTTATTCTTCCAGGGAGCACTTCTCTCTTACATCGCTCTCTTTCATTGGCTTCGACCTTCCCAATATATCGCCACAAAGGTCATAGGACCTCTGGCGCAAATCCTTTTCTTCACACTCATGGGCAAGTTCGGCACATCGGGGGAATCGGCGGACTTCTACATCATCGGCAACGCAATCCAAATCACCGCGTTAAGTGGGATATATGGTGTCACCTTCAGCCTCTCCGGCGATCGCTGGAATGGGACATTGCCCTATCTATTCGGGACTCCGGCGAACCGAATGACGATGTTCCTCGGGCGGGCGATGATCCACATCGTCGATGGTATTTTCGGTGTCCTTATCGGATTTGCCTGGGGCGTCACCCTACTTGGGCTCGATCTATCGAATACGGACCCATTGGCACTCCTCCTTGTTATTGCAGTCACAACCTTCAGCACTTCGGGCTTAGGTCTCATGCTGGGAAGCTTAAGCCTGGTTACACGCAATGTTATGTTTATCAACAACACCGCCTACTTTGTTCTATTGGTGCTCTCAGGTTCCAATATTGCCATCAATCGTCTCCCATCGGCGCTTCAAACTGTATCGAACGCTCTTCCTCTAACGCGAGGCATCACCAGCGCCCGCGCTATCATCGATGGAGCCACATTTCAAGATGTTCGACCGGCGATGCTTGAGGAGATCGGCATCGGTATGATCTACATTGTGTGTGGTTATGTGCTCTTCCGCTGGATTGAGGTGTTGGCGAAAAGAAGGGGGACGCTGGAGGTTATATAGCCAGGGGATCTCTCGCAATTAAGCTATGCCCCACCCTCAAGCAACAATCTTAACCCATATAGATCACCAGATTGGTGTAACAAAACAACGCCATTGCGTTGTTTTGTTTTGGGTCTGGTGATCAGATGAGCGGCTTAGAATGACCGTAACGGAACGGGGATAAAAACGAGTACGAAAAGAACTAAGCCGAAAACCGCAAGCCACTTCCGCCGGGGATCGAGCGGCGTGATCTCATCCCGCGGACGCGCATAGGTGCGCCCCATCAGGAAGACCAACCCAGCCCATATATACCACCCCGGCCAAACCATCCCCAACAGCAATAACACCCCGATGATAAAAGGCCAGAGTCTTGCGGTTGCCTTTCCCAGTAAGACATAGATTGCGTGGCCACCATCCAGCTGTCCAGCAGGGATAAGATTAAGCATAGTGACGAGCAATCCAGCCCAGCCAGCCCACGCTAGCGGATGTAACAACACATCGGTGCCACCAAAAGGCATGGGCAAACCGACAAAAAAGTAGCGGACCCAATACATAAATGGACTGAGACCTGCATAATGGAGCGGCTTGGGCAGAAACTCCTCGGTAACGACGTATTTCATGGCGAGGTACAGCAGTGAATTTCCCTCCAGCACACTGCCCTGAGCCGCCATTGCATTCAATGGCAATTGACCGATATCCGACAGGAAAAGACCTATCAAAAGCACCGGGATGGCGACGATTAGTCCAGCGATGGGACCCGAGAGGCCGATATCCAAAAGGACTCGCCGGTTCTTGGGTGGCTCTTTCAAGCGAATGAAAGCACCCAACGTGCCAAATAAGCTGAATGGAAATGGAAAGAAATAAGGCAGCGAAACCGCGACCTTGTGGAAACGAGCCGCGAAATAATGCCCGAATTCATGCGCTGTTAAAATCCCCAACAAGCTCGCGGCGAACGTAATTCCATTGGGTAAGTTTAGAACGATTGCTTGTAAGATCCCCAGGAAGCTGGTGTCTGCAAGATTTTCCATCCCATACATCGCGCCGGCCACCAGCATGCTTGCCAGCGTGAGGAGAAAAAGAATGACATTGACGATTGGGTTGGAAGCCCGAGGTTGGATCACTCCTGGCATTCCCAGTATCTCCTGTACACCATTCTCTTCTCGAAAAAGCAATGTAGCCCCCGCTTGATTGAAGACGGGATCGAGTTTCTCAAATGCCAGCTGTGAATCGGAAATTAAAGTGCCGCGGAAGCGAACGGCAAATGGCTGCTTCTGATCGCCTACTGTAATATCTGTGATCGACATCACCTGACGCACAAGCGGGAGCAGCTTATTAACTAGATCGTTTCCGTTTGGTGATTTACTGTCATCCGAGAGCATACACACCTCAATAAATTAACAGGCGGGAGTGGATGGGAGTCGAACCCACCGCGGCCCGCTGTGCGGCCCGCCACCGGTTTTGAAGACCGGGGAGCCCACCGGGACCCAACCACCCCCGAAGACTGAAAGGATACCGCGTCGACTACCACACGACAAGGATCGCTTCGGATTAACATCCTGAGTTTTGGTGGAAACATCACTTCAGGGGATACATAACAGATAGTCGGTTAGAATATTTGATACGTAATATTGCTCTGCGGATTGGTATTCTGGCTTGAGTGGAATTACAGTTAGGGGCAGACAGAAACAGGGATGATGGGTTTAGGCCATTCTCGGTTGAAGGCTTAGGCGCAATGGGCTACCGATGAATCAGGGAATACGACAGCTTATAAAAATCATATGGATCTTGAGCAGCATCCTGCTGCTGTGCTCATCTGCATGCTCTCCACTTTCACAACCTTCAGCGCCACAAACACCGGTTCCAACAATTAGTGCTGCAAAGCTTGGACCTACAAGTACATCTCCGCCCCCCAGCACAACTCCGATACCCTTAAACCCCGCGCCCACACTGATGCCAATCAGCCCTGTCAGTGATGATGATTGGAGCCGGGGTCCTAATACAGCTCTCATAACGCTGCTTGTGTATTGCGATTTCCAATCTCCATACTGCGTGGATCTCGCCGCGGTGATCCTCGAGCTTGCCGCCATATACCCGGAAGACCTGCGCATTATTTATCGGCACTACCCTCTCCTGAACGTGCACGATAAGGCATCGCTAGCTGGACAAGCTGCAGAATCCGCGGGGCGACAAGGTCATTTCTGGGACTTATATTCCTTTCTCAACCACGAATACGATGCATGGAAAGATCTCGACCCTGAGGGCTTTCTCGAGTGGCTTCTTGTCGCTACATCCTCTCTCGACCTAGATCATCGGCAATTCGAAGAAGACCTGCGTGGCGGGCGCTTTGAAGAGTCAATGAGAGAGGCATTTATCAGCGCTTACAACGCGGGTATCAATGGCACTCCGTTCATCTTCCTCAATGAGGATTGGTTCCGCCTGAACCCAACTCGATTGAACCTCGATGCAGCCCTGCGTCTCGAACTTCTTTCCTTCCGGATATATGAGCAGCCGCCTGAGATGGACATCGATCCAGAAACTGCCTACCTGGTTCATATACAGCTGAATATTGGCGAGGTCATAGTTCAGCTTTTTCCGAAAAGCGCGCCAATGGCTGTTAATAGCTTCGTGTTTCTGGCTGAGAACGGTTGGTTTGACAGCAACGCATTCCATCGCGTTACCCCTGGTAAATATGTCCAAACAGGTGATCCCACCGGGACAGGTCTTGGTGGCCCCGGATACTTTCTGCCCGACGAAATCGATCATAATCTGGACTTTAACCAATCGGGAATAGTCGCGCTTACAAGCACTGGACCGAACACAAACGGCAGCCAATTCTTAATTACACTCTCCCCCTTGCCTGAATTAAACGGAACCCGGACTGTCTTTGGCCGCGTTGTAAAGGGATTGGACCTCCTTCTTGATCTTGAGTCGCGAGATTCGTTGGAAGATCTATTAACACCTCCGCAAGCTTATATCGAATCTATCCGAATCGAGGCTAAATGAACACTTCAACTGGAAAACGGGATCAATTGAGTGTTTTTCTACTGATAGCGAGTTGTCTTGCCCTGCTTCTTGCCGCTGCAGGTTCAATGGGAATGGCACTGCTGGGAGCAATTACTTGGTTTGTTGACAAATCAACTTCGGTGGGTATGGCCTTGATTATAGCCGCAGCATTTATGGTAATGGGCGTGTGCACCATTCCCGGTATCTATCATGGCTACCAGGGTATGCAAGGAAAAATCCAAGAGCGTGTAGATAAACCTCTCCAAGGATGGGCATATGTCAGTTTCATATTTCCGCTTGCATTGGGCTTGGGTTACCTGGCTTTCAACCGAGGTGTTGTCCCCTCTCTTCTCGGTCCCCTCGCTCACATCTCCGCGGCCACCATACCTGTTATATTCGCTCTCGCCATCCTCCTGAGAAGGGGATCCCCGATCAGCGTAAAAAGGATATGGGGGCAATTCCTTGCCGGATTATGGGCGTCCCCGCTGGTCGCGTTCATTGTCGAAATTCTGGCAGCACTGGCACTTTTCCTGATCGTTTTCGCGATGCTGTTTCAGGAGATCATCAGCCAAGGACTGATTGAGGACTTTACCCGCCCCGAGCAATGGACTGAACCTTATTTGGTTACCCAGGCACAGGAATTAATCAACGAGCCTTTATTACTATTCCTGATCCTTGCCTTTCTCGTTGTGTTTGTGCCCATGGTAGAGGAAGCTATTAAAACAATAGGCATCTGGCCTGTAACTCGACGCGGTTTTACCCAATCGCAAGCATTCATCGGTGGCGCCATCGCCGGTGCAGGATATGGTTTATTTGAGGCTTTCTTCTTGGGACAGCCAGGGGTTTCCTGGGTTCCAGTGATGATCGCACGAGCTGGAGCAACCATAATGCATATGATCACGACCGCAGTGACCAGTCTGGGGGTCGCTCGCTCCCGTGAAAGTGGTCGCTGGAGCCATGCAGTTCGGTATTACTTCGGCGCTGTTTTACTTCATAGCTTATGGAACATATCTGCGCTTGGGGTGGGCGTGATTATGCTCTTCCAAGAGGAATTTACATCATTTAATATTCAACTCGGGTTGTCCTTCATCAGCGGTGCCGCTGGAGTTGTGTTAGTCGCACTCAGCATCCTAGCATTTTTGGGAATTTGGGTGATCCCGGGTAAGCTATTGGCCAGGGAAGAAGGTATATCCACTCAAGTGTTGGAGGAATGACCGCTTTCGACCTTGTCAGCACAGCGACGGGTATGTGTGAGAGGGCAGCAGTCTGCCTGCATCGATGATGACTATTGGACTGTTACAAAACCGCATGATCGCTCGTAGCTTTACCCCGCGGCTGTTATAAACGTAACCGCCATACAAAAGAAGAAAATTTGTAGATAGATGGGCTGATCCTGCTAGGAAGTGACTTTAGAATTCACCAATCAAGCCTTTCGGGCGAAAACATCCGAGTCAGTGGTTTAGTAATCCATCACCGCGATGCGAGTAATAAACCGGGGTAATGCAGCATAGGAGAAATGAATAGCTTGACACCCTATCTCCCACTGTGCTAAAGTACCGCCGCTTCCAATAATTATTCTACATTCAATGGTCAGACTGGAGATTAAGCTTGGCAACTTCCCGCACCGATAAGATGAGCGAACGTTTAAGAGACTTGCAAGCTTCTTCCCCCGACGTCGAAGCTTCGGCGGTAATAAGCTTTGATGGTTTGACCATCGCCTCGGCCCTTCCCGAAAACGTCGAAGAAGATCGAGTAGCTGCTATGTCGGCAGCCATGCTTTCCTTGGGAGAACGCATCTCAGGCGAGCTGGGTCGTGGGAATCTGGACCAAGTCTATATTCGTGGCGAAAACGGTTTCATGGTCCTGATGGCCGTTGGCTCTGAAGCTGTTCTGACCGTCCTGGCACGTAAACAAGCGAAGTTAGGTTTATTATTCCTCGATATGCGTCGCTCCACACAGGACCTCGCCGAGCTTGTTTAAAGGAAGTCCAATTCCGTGATATTGATCGAAAAAAGCCATAAGACCTATCCGAACTATCCAACACGCGCGTTCCTTCTTGCTTTGGAAGACGTACTCGGTAAGAATGGCGTGAATGCCTTGCTTCGAATAGCAAACCTTCAGGGATGGATTGAGACCTATCCTGCAGAAAACTTCAATCGTGAAGTTGATCTTTCTGAATTTTCATCTCTGAATGCAGCGCTCGATGAGATTTATGGTTCTCGAGGTGGCCAAAGCTTAGCCCGTCGAGCATCCAAGTCCGCCTTTGACCTCACCTGGAAACAGCACAGTGCGTTTGGGGATCTGCAAACCGCGGATTTCGAATCCCTTCCCGCGCAGACGAGAAATAAGGAAGGTTTAACAGTCTTTGCTGAAGTTCTTTCGGCTGCGAGCGACCTGGAGTGCGAGGTTCAGGAGAAAGACAACCTCATTCTTTTCCGCGTCCAGAATTGCCCAGTTTGCTGGGGGCGAGAGACTTCTTCACCAACCTGTCAGGGATTTATAGGCTTACTTGAAGGCTGTTTGTACTGGCTGGGTTCAGGGGATGAATTTGAAGTTACTGAGGAGGAATGCTCAGCTACGGAGGCAGAGGCTTGTACGTTTTCCATTAAAAAGACCCCAGTGGAGTAAATTCTTCCTACGCTGGACACGAACCAGCGGGACTTATATGCAACTTATCCACTCACAGGAAATCCTGCAGAATTAAACCGCCAATATCATCTTCGAATAACCTCAAAACCATGAGACAACTGACAATCGTGATACCGACGTATAACGAAGCTGAAAACCTGCCGGCTCTTGCGGCCGATCTCTGGGCATTACCAATACCCGACCTGAAGATCCTGGTGATCGATGATGCTTCTCCCGATGGGACCGGGGAGGTCGCAGAACACTTATCCCTCAGCAAACCAGAACGGATTTCTGTGATCCACAGAGCCGGGAAACTTGGTCTGGGAACTGCATACATCGCCGGCTTTAAATACGCACTTCAATCTGGTGCTCAAGCCATCGGGCAGATGGACGCCGATTTTTCTCATTCCCCGAATTACCTCCCCACTTTTATGGACCTATTGGAAAGCTATGACGCTGTTCTCGGGTCCCGGTACATCGAAGGTGGAAAACTGGACGAACGCTGGGGTGTGGGTCGACTGCTCCTATCCTGGTTTGGTAATTATTATGCCCGTACGATCCTTGGAATGAAAATCCACGATACGACGGGAGGGTTCCGCATATGGAGACGCGAAACCCTGCTCGGAATGCCTCTGGATCGCATTCAGTCAAATGGATATGTTTTTCAGGTCGAGATGGCCTATGTGGCACAACGCTTGGGATATCAGATCATTGAAAGCCCAATATACTTCGAAGACAGACGGATCGGTGAATCGAAGATGTCCTTTCGAATTCAAGTCGAAGCGGCATTTCGTGTCTGGCAAGTGCTCATGACTCATCGTAGGCTTACACCTGCTCAACGCAGGCAATCCCCTAAATAGATTATCGCTGTAATCGTCCTTCTTCAGCAGCAAGTTGGGCGATTTTCTCCCAATCCTGGATTGAAAGTTCTTGAGCTCTGCTTTTCGGCTGGATATCTGCTCGAACTAGCAAATTCTCCA